>ENA-OWOZ01001221-OWOZ01001221.1-bioreactor-metagenome-genome-assembly--contig:-NODE-1221-length-25116-cov-4.010224_pt1 | contig 25116 bp, 23 predicted proteins | sample MGYA00238140_ERZ651804 | MGnify/ENA primary metagenome ERZ651804 (study PRJEB26910, sample SAMN07631232) | bioreactor metagenome | isolation source: Switchgrass digestor | place: USA: Dartmouth... | reverse complement strand
CGGACTTTATTTTTGCTTTTTAAAGCCGTGGTACCGGCTCCGGCGTATTCGCTCATTTGTTTTTCTACTCCTGAGGAATCTACCAAGTGCAAACGTCCCCGACCTTCGTAATTACCACTGGTATTAGGGAAAATCTCCAGATTTGCCCCGATCAGGCCTGCACCAGAGGGTACTTGGAAAAAGTAGCGTTTTAATTGAGCAGGGTCTAATGAATCTAGGACGCTGTAAGTATAAGGTTTTTTTGTATGAATATTTTCCCCGATGATAATGTTTACGGGGATTTCTACTTCCAATCCGGGTACCTTAGGATCATCACCCCGGAGAACACCGCTGTATAAACCGGCTTCTTGGGGAAGATGGAATCTAAGAGGTATTTCACGGGTACTGCCGTTAGCAATATAAGTAGTTTTTAGCTCTGGCTGTATCCAGGGAACGGTAGCGAACCATTCCAAGGCAAAGGATTGTTTATGATTATTGGTTAATTCTAAAATTAACCGTTCAGGTACTAATTCCCGGGTGAAAAAGCCAGGGGCGGAACCATATTTGGGATTAAATAACCGAACATTGAGTTTCCGCTCCTCCGGTATTTCTTTTAGTTTCTGCCAGGCTTTATAGGCATCTACTACACCATGGCCGTCTTCATTGATAGTGAATTTTTCCAGATCCCGGGCTCCTTCTTCTAAAGCCCTTTTAATTAAAGAAGGGGTTGTTTTTAAACCGATTTTCTGGGCTCCTTCCAGAAGGTGGGCAACTACTCCGGTTACATGGGGTGCTGCCATACTGGTGCCTTCAGTTAACATGTAGGGATTGGGCATCCAGCCGGGTACCGTGGAGACCGCACTGCCGGGAGCAACCAGAGACGGGTACCAGGCTCCATCGGGCCGGGGACCTACGGAACTGAAATAGTAAAGACTGTCTTGGGGGACTTGATGGCCGAAATCTACTTCCCACATTTTCGGAGATACAAAAGCACCTACACTAATGGCCTTGTCAGCGTCAGCCGGAGCAGCCACGGTATTGATTCCGGGGCCTATGTTGCCTGCAGCCACAATTACGGTTACACCGTATTCTTCGACAACCTGATTTACTATTTGAGACAAACTACTTCTTCCCGGCTCAATATTATCATAAAGTCCTAAGCTGATATTGATAATATCGGCTCCGTGAATAGCAGCATAACGAATGGCTTCGATGATATTGGCCGGATCTGCATAACCGTTCCGATCTACTGCTTTTAAAACCATAAGTTGAGCACCCGGAGCCACTCCTTTTAGCTCACCGTTGGCCCCGATAATCCCTGCCACATGGGTGCCATGACCGGAAAGGTCACCGGCTAATTGGACGTACCGACCCTGGGAGTCAATATCAGCTATTGTATAAGCCAGTTCTTTACCGGCGTAGGTTAGGACAAAATAGTCCTGATTTTGCCGGTATATTTTTAAAGCTTTTTCTCCGGCAAAGTTTTCATCTCCGTTAACATCCACATAAACAGTATCATAGACTCCTGCTTTTGAGCTGTCGGTTAAAAGTAAGGCTACTTTTTTGGTTTTAGTCTCAAGTCCCATTAATTCCAATGGTAAAACCTCTTCCACATCGAAAAGGGCGAAACGGTAAGTACCGCTTTGGGAAGGGATGTCCCCTAGAAAGTATTCTCCGCCCTGATAAATGATTTTGTTTTCTGTGGGGGAGACAGGAACTGTATTAATCACACCTTCCAGAGTAAAGTCTACATAATCTATGATTTTAGGTTCGCCTTTTGTAGTAAACCTTAAATCCGGGTGAGCCGGGTCTACTCCTGTATCGATAACGGCAACTACTTGACCGCTGCCGGTGGTATGTAAGTTTTGCCTAAGAAGTGGTAAATTGATTTCTGCCTGGTTGGTTTGAAAACTCAGGCTAATTTCTTTTGGGTTTAAAGGTAATTTTGGATTAAATAGGTTGTTGGCTTTGACCTTATTGTTATCCTGGGTATGAGTAGGGGAATCTTCCTTAGTTGCAGTTATACTACCGAAATTTACCGAAAGGTCAGTTGTATTCACTTCTTTTTGGTGTATCAATACTACCTGACCCTTAAGGTTGATATTAACAGCCAGGAGAGCACCAGGTTCTATTTCCGAAAAGGTGGCAGGTTGACCCTGGGTCAAAACCTGCACCTCTTCCGCCAAGGGTAAGGTTAGCAGGTTTTTATTTATTCTTAAGATTAAAGTATTGTTTTTTCGATCTATTTGTTCTAGTGTGCCGATATAATCGTAACGGTCTCCTTTTAGTTCCAGCCACCGGTTGATAAAAGCCGCGGCTTGAGCTAAGGTTACCTTTTCTTGAGGACGAAAGGTGTTGTCAGCATACCCCTGAACCAGACCCAATCGGACACCTTCACTCACGGAAGCACGGGCATAGTCAGATATTTTTTCTTTATCTTTAAATTTAAGGATTTTTTCGTCAACTTGCAGTTCCCCCAGGCCCATAGTGCGCAGGAAAAGAACAACCATTTGTTCCCGGGATAGTTCTTCTTCCGGTTTGAAAATGTCTGAGGAATAACCGCTGATTAACCCTCTTTCTTTGGCAGCCAGAATAAACCCTTTAAGAGGATGATTATCGGCTACGTCCAGGAAAGGACTAGAAAAAGATTTCAGTTCTACTGCTTCGTCTTCTAAAGCCAAAGCTCTAATTAACATGGCGGTAAATTGAGCCCGGGTAACAAACTGTTCCGGGTCTGACCCTGGACTTAATACGCCCTGGGCAGTTAACTCTAACAAATCTTCTTGAGCCCAGTGGGCAGTGGCTTTTTCCTGGGCAGAGAGGGAAGGAATGAAAAGAAAAACAGTAACCAGAGTTAAAAAGATAATGAGTTTTGTTTTTACCGATGATGAGGTTTTTAATATTAAGTGGCCCATGTTTCTACTTCCTTTACAAAAATATTTGTTATTCTAGTTTCTACACGAAAGTAGACAATCCTTTCAATGAATTATGGAAAGAATTGAAATTTAATTATATATTATTTTAAATAATTCAAAAAATTATTAAATATACCCTTTCCTTTTTAGAAAAATATGCTATAATGTTATTAAGATAGTGAATGATAACACAAATTACAAATATCATAAGATAACCAGCAAAATAATTTCGGAGTGTTTTTGGTGAATTATTTTTGTTTTAATTATTAAATTGCAAATATTTTTATGATTAACCTGTATTTTTATTATAATAAGCTTTATCTTTGCATGTTTTTCTTAGTGAAGTTTATCACTTATCAATAAATAATATCAAAAATATTAATTAAAAATGAATAGATATAAGGAGGAAAATTAAAATGACAAAGGATAAAATTGAGGCATTACGAAGGGAACGGAGCCGGCTTTTGGAGGCCTGGTCAATTGCCAGTTCAGGCCAAAAGAATTCTATACTGGTGCGGATTGCGGACATAGATGAAGAACTGGAAAAATATGACTCAAAGAAATCTTTCCCCAAGTACCGGAAGTTTACTAAGCAGAATATACAGTTGTTGAAAAGGGCGTGAATTAGTGACTAGTGACTAGTGACTGGTGACTAGTATTATTAACCACAGATGCGCACGGATAAACACGAATGTGCGGCTGTGGTAGGGGATTGCTTTGGGGCTAAAGCCTATTGCAATTTTCACGCGCTGGAGCGCACCACGATAAATGAAAGTACTCTTGTCATCGCGAAGGAGCGAAGCGACTGAAGCGATCTCCTCCTCTAATGAAGGGGATTGTTTCGGCCCTTCGGGCCTCCCAATGACACGCTCTAGAGCGCACCACGATAAAGAATGAAAATGTTTTACTTGAGCGGCTATAACGAAGAATCGGCTAAATATTCTTAGCGAAGTCGCGGCAATAAAAGATGATGAGCCAACAGGACGTTGGCGAAAGTGCGAATGGGCCAGGGATGGCCCATTGAGCACGGTCAGCTTTTATCCGCGACAAGCTTAGAATATTCCGATTCGGAGTTCTAGTAAAGCGAAAGTAAACATTTTCATAACAATGACATTTTTCAGTCGCTACGCTCTGCGCAGTGGCAAAGTAGCAGTGGTTTCACAAGCCACTGCTACTTTGTTGTTTCATAGATTATGTTGTGCCAGTGGTAGGGGTCGATGAAGGTATAGGTTTCGCCGGCCATTTTTACTTTTTCACCCCAGAGGACGACTTTGGCTAATTGGGAATGGTTGAGGTTTCTGAATACCCGGTATAAGTCCCAGAGGGCACTTACACCTATGTCTGATTCAACGTTATTGATAAAGATTTTGATTAATTTTGGCACTTGGACAAGCATCTTAGGCTGGGAGATTTTTTGGGCCATTTCTTGGAGAATTGCGTCATCTTTATCAGAAACAGGTTTAACGAAAAGGTTGGGAATATCAATGCTTTCGTTTTCTACATAAATGGGCCCCAGTACCTCACTGAGTTCGACCAGTCCCTGTCTATCTACCACCATGTGGTAGGGGATATCTATTTCGAAACACTGGCTGAGGATTTTTTTAAGGTTTACTACCCCCATTTGGTTGTATATTTCTTTCAGGGTAAGTAATTCTCCGTTTACCTTGAGACTGACGTAAGTAGGCAGGAAGATACCTGCCGATTTTTTATTTTCTTTATTAATCGAATAAATGGAAATCATTTCTAATTGTTTATCGGTAACACCCAAGCAAAGTATATTAGTATTATTTGTCTGTTTATTGAGATGCAGGTCTTCTTTTTTCGGTGAGTTTAATTGGGCTTTTGCCGGTAATGAAGTTGAATTGGAGTTTGCGCCGTTTTCTTGATTGCCCCGGTTTTGAGTTAATTGTCTTTCCTTATCCTCAGCAGGATTTTCTTCGTGGTTTTCTTCAATAATCTCCGTTGAGTTTTCTAGATTATTTTTCGTAGTTTCTATGCTGCTCTCTTCTTCCTCTACTAAAGATTCTTCTGTAGAAAGTAAAGAAGTATTAGGAATTGGTTCGCTTATGCCTGTATTGGTAAGTATAAAACTCAAGGTTATTATTAAGACAAAACATAATGATATGACAACTATTAATATAGTGCCTTTTGTGTGCATGATCACACCTCCAAGTTAGTGGCTGGTAAATTAGTTACTAGTGACTTGTGACTAGTATTTTTAACTACGGATGAACACTGATAAACACGGATAAACATTAATTATTCTATTAATGACTAAGGTTAAGGTTAAGTATGGGTTAATGCTGTCCCAAGAAGTTATCCGGAAAGCCGTAATGCTGACATGCAGTATAACCTAGTAGCTGGTAATAGTATTGACAAATATTGTAATTTTAGACAAAAAAATAACGGAACGGTTAAGACCGTTCCGTGGATAATTGTTTATATAGCATTTCCGCTAAACCTATGCCGCCGGCGTGGCTGATTTTCTTGGCGTATTCTTGATCAAGCATGTCCTGAAAGATTTTTTCTGCGCTGCTCTGGGTTAGAAAACCATCCTGGGGGATAGTGGCACGCATTTGAGAAATTAGCTGGTGGATAAAGATGCTCTCCAGCTCCCGGCAGGCAGCCATGAGTTCATCCTTTTTTTTATCATTGTCAGTATTCCCAGGCTCTGAGTTTGTTTGTTCTTGAGCTTTTTGGGCTTGTTGAAGGACTTGGGTGAATTTAATATTATTATTGGTTTTGTGGCGAATTAACTCAATTGGGTTTATGTTAGTAAGATTATTAATTTCATTTATTGACAATGAAATCACATCCGTTCAATTATCTCCGTAGGTTGTTGGTGATGCCTAAGATTTCGTCGGAAGTCTGAATCATTTTGGAGTTAATTTCATAGACTCGCTGAGCAGTAATCATTTTAACCATTTCTTCTACTACCTGTACATTGGAGCTTTCTAAAAAGTTTTGTCTGATTAGTCCGAAGCCTTCTTCGCCTGCTGTCCCATCCTGAGGTTCACCGGAGGCCGGTGTAGGTAGAAAAATGCTGGAACCTTTTTTCTCTAAACCACCGGGGTTGGCAAAACGAGTCAGACCCAGGATAGCCACCTCGTTATAATCTCCCTCGTCATCGATAACGGTGATTTGTCCATTTTCATCAATAATAACTTCGCGAATATTTTCCCCTAATTCTATTTCTGAATCGCCTTCATCCAGCACTCTATAACCATCGGAATTGACTAGATAACCTTCTGCATCCAGCCGAAAAGATCCGTTGCGGGTATAGCCTATTTGTCCGTCAGGAAGCTGGATTTTGAAAAAGCCTGTACCTTCAATAGCCATGTCTAAGGGATTGCCTGTTTCCTCCAGGATGCCTTGCAGGAAATTAGTCAAAGTAGCAGCTACTCTTACCCCTGTCCCTACATCAATTCCTGTGGGTTTCTGTTCCGTAGGAATTCGCAGTTGTTGATAGAGAAGGTCTTGAAAATTGACCATATTCTTTTTAAAACCTGTTGTGTTAACATTGGCCAGGTTATTGGCAATGGTGTCCAGATGGAATTGTTGTGTTTTCATACCGGATGAGGCTGTATATAAGGAACGTAACATTGGAATACCCCCTTGATTTAGTGGCTAGTGGATGGTGGATGGTATCTTGCTCACTCGCTCACTCGCCCACTGACATCTTGATTGACCCAAAAGCTATAGATTTCCTGCTTGGTTGATGAGTTTGTCTAAGGTGTTGTCATAGGCTTGGATGACTTTTTGGTTGGTTTCATAGGCCCGCATGATAGTGATTAAACGAGTCATTTCTTCTACGGCACTGACGTTGGATTTTTCAACAAAACCTTGCCTTATCTTAGTTTGAGTTTGGGGAGTGGGGTTTTCTCCCTGGACCAGGCTATCCCCTACTTTATAAGGATTTGTAATATCTACTACTTGAAGCACGCCTGCTAACTGCCCGTCTACATAAACCTCACCTTGTTCGGTGATATTTATGTCACTACCGTTTATCTGAATAGGCCCTCCTGTACCGCGAACTATATGGCCTGTTTGGGTAGTTAGGATTCCCTCAGGACTCAGTTTTAAAGAACCGTTGCGAGTATAAAATTGATTCCCTGCTGTATCCTCAACTACCAAAAAGCCTTGTCCTTCTAAGGCTATATCTAATTGACCACCGGTGTTTTCTAAGGCTCCCTGATTATAGTTTGTATATACTTCGTCGAGAACGACTCCTTTACCCAGTGTTCCGATAGGTGTTTTGGCACCCTGGGGTCCCTTTTCATAATCAAGGTGATAAAGAAGGGTCTCGGCAAAGGTTTTGGATACAGTACCCTGCTTCTTAAAACCATTTGTATCAGTATTGGCCAGATTGTTGGCACAAACTTCGTTTTTCTTAAGAAGGTTGGTTAAACTGCTGGCTGAAGTATATAATCCACGTAGCATAGTAACACTCCCGTATTAGTGATTAGTGGCTAGTGGCTGGAATCTCGCCCACTCGCCCACTCGCCCACTGACATCTTGAATGTCCTAAAAGCTTTCTCTAATTAAATCGGTACGAAATGGAATTAATTTAGAGTAAAATTAAAAAAATCGCCCGGAGGCGATTTAAATTACTTTTTTGGAGTAGGATTTACCGTCTTGTAGGAGGTCAAGGTGTTGTAAGGCTATGCCTGTACCTAGGGCAACACAGGATATGGGGTCATCAGCAATATGGGCAGGTAGGCCTGTCCTCTCGGAGATCAAGGTATCCAATCCGTCCAATAAAGCACCTCCACCTGTCATAACTATACCTTTATTCATAATATCACCGGCAAGTTCAGGTGGGGTTTTTTCTAAGACTTCTTTTACTGCACCTACAATTGCTTCGATTGGTTCCTTTAGGGCTTCGTTGGCATGCTCCACAGTAATGGTTATGGTTTTGGGCAAACCACTGACCAAGTCCCGACCACGGACGGTGGCAGTCTCACCCTTACGGTTAACGGGATAAGCAGTACCTATTTCTTTTTTGATCTCTTCGGCTGTTCTTTCACCAATCATTAAATTGAATTCCCGGCGGACGTATCTGACCAGTGCTTCATCAAATTTATCTCCACCGATGCGGATTGATTTGCTGCAAACTATTCCTCCTAAGGACAAAACGGCTACATCGGTAGTACCGCCGCCAACGTCTATGATCATGCTGCCGCTTGGTTCGGAGATGTCAATACCCGCTCCTAAAGCAGCGGCTATTGGTTCTTCGATTAAATATGCTTGTTTAGCGCCGGCAGCCACGGAGGCTTGTTTAACTGCTCTTTCTTCTACACTGGTAACTCCTGTAGGTATACAGACCATTACCCGGGGTTTTAAAAAAAGCCTTTTGCCAATGGCTTTATTTATAAAGTACCTTAACATTTTTTCGGTAACTTCATAATCAGCAATTACCCCTTCTTTTAAAGGCCGAATGGCAATTATATTCCCTGGTGTTCTACCTAGCATTTTTCTAGCCTCGTCACCTACGGCAATGATATTACCACTGTTTTTATCCAGGGCTACTACAGACGGTTCATTTAAAACTATTCCTTTTCTTTTTACATAAACCAAGATACTGGCAGTTCCTAAGTCAATGCCAATATCCTCTCCTAAATTAAAAAACATTTTCCCCGGTCCCCCTTATGGCTTGTCTAGCTTTTTTTGTGGGTTGTTGGTTATATTTACTAAAACTGTATTCTACAAAATAGCTTTTTTTCCTTTTCTTTAACAAAAATAAATGTGCCATATTTTTTCCTTTCAAGAGAATAAATAGGCACATAAGTCTAATCACTCTTTTAACAGGCATTTTCATTGTTTTTTTCTTCTTGGGCGGAATATTTTCTTTTAGTGGCCTCCCCGCCGCGCAAATGACGTTCGGCCTTATTTTTTTCCAGTATTTCTTTTACCTGATTTGCTAATTCTTTATTAATCAATGGTAAACGTTCAGTCATGTCTTTATGTACAGTGCTTTTACTGACACCAAAAACTGAAGCTGCCTGCCTGACGGTACAGCTGGTTTCTATGATATAATGACATATTTCTAAAGCCCGTCTTCGAATATACTCTTGCATTGCCTGACCTCCCTATACTTCTCTTCAACTAATGTATATGGGAGGTGGTGATAAAAAATGCATATCTTTGGATTTTGGGTTAAAATTTTAGGTCGGCATTACGGCTTTGGGGGTTAGGTGCATGGCGTCACGCTTTCTCTAGAATTTCCAATGGATTCAAGGTTTTTTCGTTTTGTTTTATTTCAAAGTGTAAATGTGGGCCAAGGTCTTCTTCTGTTGTTCCCGGTTGTCCGATTGTACCGATTGTATCGCCCTGGCTAACGGCTTGTCCCTTTTCAACTAAGGCTTCTTCTAAATGAGCATAGGTGGTTGTATATCCATTTTCATGTTCAATTTGGATTATTACTCCTTCAGCGGATGATTTTTCAACTAGTATAACTTTTCCTGAAGCTGCTGCTTTAACTATACTGCCTGGCTCTCCCTCAATATCCAGACCGGAATGCAGGCGGTAGTCACCATAGGTCGATGAATACTTTAATTCATAACCGGTTAGAATCTCACCTTTTAAAGGCCAAACCAGGGAAAGTTGGCGAGTGGATGAGTTAGTGAGTGGGCGAGAATTGTCGACCTGCTCACTGACTAACGGCTTAGAATCTCCTTCGACATTTTCTTCGTTTAATGTAGTATCTTCTCTGTTTTCTGTAGTATCGTCAGTAACAATTTCCTCACCTGATGTAATCGTTATCTGAGCAACTTCCTCACCTTGTGTTGGTGTGTGTTCACTTGAACTTTCTTCGGGTGCTTTTGTTGCAGAGGGTTCTGTTGTGATTTCAATTGGAGATAAATCTTTCATTGCCTTTTCAACCATTTTGTCTCTGTTAAACATTACATTTACGGCCAAAACAAAAACAAAGAGAACTATTAAGAGATAGATACCCAAGCGTTTCAAATTATCGCAGTAATCATCGAGTAATTGACTGAATTTATTTTTCACTTTTTATCACTCTCCTCGCTTATATAATTGCCAATTTTTAGGCAATTTAAACGCGAGGATTGTGGCTTGCGGGTTAATATTTCCGCAATGACACATCTAATGACCCAAAAATATAACCCCAAACCATAATGCCGTCCCAAAGTCTAAACCACGGAGACGTAATGCCGCCCCAAGAGTTAACCTAAAAGTCGTAATGCCGACATCTAAGAAACTAAATTTCCTCTATCTCAACACCTTGATAATAATGTTTCAGAATCTCGGTAAAAGTCTTCCCTTGTGCCGCTAAGTCGTTGGCGCCGTATTGGCACATGCCTACGGCATGACCATATCCCCTGGTTGTGAAGGTTATACTGTCTTCGTTGATTTGCCATTTGAACCAGGTTGATTTTAGGCCCAGCTTTGTTCTTACTTCTTGTCCGGATAAAATCTGCCCGCCTATATTCATAGTTTTTATTCGACCGGCCCGGGTGGCTTCCAGAACACGAATATAATTTGCAGTCTGTCCTTTTAAGCTGCTTACGGGGATGGCTTCCAGGTTAGAACCTAAGGCTGCATCTATATTCTTATAAGGAATAGTTTTTGTGTCGTGGATATGGCGATCCTGATGCTGAGTACACTGCACACTTGTTAGATAAGGATAGCTGTATTTCCATACTTCACCGGAATCTTCAGTTTTTCCACCACCACAACTGGCATGATAAACGGGGTCGATTAATTGCCCTTGATAAGTGATTATCAATCCTTTTGTTTCTTTTACTGCTTTTTCAATTTTATTTTTGTATTTCCGGTATTCCCATAAACCCCATTTCTTTTTTAAATCCTCGGGACTAACCCAGGCTTGGCTAACACTAGGATTTGTTACAATGTGTGCCTGGGGATGGAATTCTTTTACTCTTTGGTCCGGTTCTAAGACACGTTTATAGGCGTAAGTCCTGGCAGCTATAGCTTGGGCTTTTAGGGCTTCCAATTCAAAGGAAGCCGGCATTTCCGCTGCCACAACACCAACGATATATTCTTCTAAATCCATAACCATTAATTGATTTGTTTCATGATTAAAAACGTTAATGGGTCTTTCCAGTGTTTCTATGTCAACCTCACCCCTTTTCATGTCCAGTAATAGTAAGGTGCAAAGGGGAATGATTATGACGATAATCATTAAGACTGTAATCCCCCAGATCAGGATTTTCCGCAATATTTATCACCTCAACAATTAGTGATTAGTGACTGGTGACTAGTGACTAGCATTAGTGGCTAGTTTTTAGTGGCTGGTGGCTAGTCGGATTTAACCTGTCCATATTGAATTTTATGAGGTGACAAACTAGAATAGAACAATAAAAAACAAGAAGGGGATTGCTTCAGTCGCTATCGCAATTTCGCAATGACAGGACATAATGATACTTCTTTTAAATTTTAAATAAAAAAGGAACGGCTTATGATTGCCGTTCCGTAGAAGTTACGCGTTCTATTTTTGCACCAACTGCTTGTAATTTTTCTACGATATTTTCATACCCACGATCGATATGATGCACACCTGTTATTTCTGTTGTGCCTTCAGCAACTAATCCGGCGATGATTAATGCAGCACCGGCTCTTAAGTCAGTGGCTTTAACGGGGCAGCCGGTAATTTTTTCTACCCCTTCTATAACGGCACTGCGTCCTTCAATGCGAATATCGGCACCCATTCGCTTTAATTCATCGGCATGCATAAAGCGATTTTCAAATACTGTTTCTGTAATCAGGCTGGTGCCCTTACTTACGGACATTAAAGCCATAAACTGGGCTTGCATATCCGTAGGAAATCCGGGATAGGGCAGAGTCTTAATATCAACGGCTTTTAGTCGGCCGTTACTGATAACTCTTAAGCCGCCGTTTTCCTCGTAAACCTGAACACCGGATTCCTGTAATTTGGCGATAACAGGTTTTAAGTGGTCAACAATAACATTTTCTAAAAGCAGGTCCCCACCGGTGATGGCACCGGCCACTAAATAGCTTCCGGCTTCAATCCGGTCGGGAATAACGGTGTGAGTAGTTTCTCCTAAACTTTCCACACCTTCTATTTTAATTACATTAGTTCCGGCACCTTTGACAACTGCACCCATGCTGTTTAAGAAATTGGCTAAGTCAACTATTTCCGGTTCTTCAGCGGCATTTTCGATAATTGTTGTCCCCTGGGCTAAGGTTGCTGCCATCATAATATTTTCCGTTGCACCTACACTGGGGAAATCCAGATAGATCTTGGCCCCTTTAAGTTTGTCTGCTCTTGCTTCTATGGTGCCATGATCCATGCAAATTGTTGCACCTAGGGCTTCCAAACCTTTTAAATGCAAATCAATAGGCCGCGTGCCAATAGCACAACCTCCCGGCATGGAGATTTTCACCCTGCCCAATCGGGACAATAGAGGTCCCATGATTAAAACACTTGCCCGCATTCTTCGTACATAATCATAAGGTGCCTCATAACCGGTAATATTACTGCTATCTATTTCTAAAGTATTCCCAACAAAGTTTGTTTTTGCTCCTAAAATTTCTAAGACTTCAGTGATAATATTTACATCTGCCAAATTGGGAACATCTTGTATTTTACATTTTCCAGTAGATAATAATGATGCCACAATTATGGGTAATACAGCGTTTTTCGCTCCGCTGATTGTTATTTTTCCTTTTAAAGAATTGCCTCCGGTAACGATAATTTTATCCAATACTTTTCCTGTTTGACAAAACCAGATAGCCTAATTGTGCGACTTACACGTAGGTTTTGTTACAGGGTACACCTCCTTTCTGTTAGTGGCTAGTTGTAAGTGGCTGATGGCTAGATTTAGTGACTAGTATTACGACCTTCGGTCTAATGGTTGAGGTTGAGGTTAAGGTTAAGAAAATGAAACAATCCAGATTTAAGACCCGATAATTAACCTAAACCTTAACCGGCAGGCGAATTATTAGTATTTATCGGTGTTAATCCGTGTTCATCTGTGTTTGTCCGTGGTTCTTTTTTTGGCTCAATACTTGTTAGTATTAACTATTAAATTTATTATGTCAAGTTTTATATTCTAGGTATCCGAACCAATTCCTGCCTAAATTTTTATATGGAACAAATTACCTATTTTTTCGTCAAATATTTTAAGGCAATATTTTAATATTCTTGAAAAATTAACGGTGCACCAAAGTGGAGATAGGTTTTGTTGTCAAAGTAGTGATATCTGGCAGCTAAGTTTAGATTTATTTTTTTGTCATTTACCTTTAGATGATAAGGACAACGGGGTGTATAAGCACTAAGGCTTACCAGTTCCGGGGTGTTTATACCTTCTTTAATTTCTGCACCTACCGTTTTAAAAGCTTTGCTAAAAAGTTGGTATGTTTGTTTTTGGCTCAATTTCCCCGGGATAGTTCCGGTAATGGTTATGCCAATATTGGAGATATCAGTATAAGGAGAGAGGAAACCTATAACTAATTTATAATATTCCTGAGCCTCTTGTAAATTGAAAGTTGTAATGTTGAGTCCCAGGTATGTGCCGGCCTCTACTCTAGAAGGCTGTACACTTTGTAAAGTAGCATAAATAACCGTTTGACCATCAGCTACTGTTTCTTGCTGAGAAAAACCGATAAATTCCGGATATTGGGTATCAATAATAGGCAAATAAGGTATACTAAAGGTATTAGTTAATTGCTTAAATAATATCTCTAAGTCTTTTTCAACTAACCCTTTTTTACTTATTTGTGCCCAGGCTTCTATAATTAATGCATCAAATTCCGCATCGGTTGCTTGAAAACTTTTAGTAACAATGTCTAAATAATCCTGTGTTTCAAGCTGGGTTTGGGACAAGGGGAAAATTAGCAAAGTTATTAGACTTAAAAGCAGAATTGTGGATGAATATGCTTTCATAGCGAACACGACCTTTCAATTTAGTGACAGATTATTTAGTATTATTTACTTATAATTGGTAAATTATTCGTAATCTATTTAATAAATTATAAAAATATGTCATAATACTAACTGTTGGGCTATTGCAGCTATAACTTAAATTTATTGGAGATGTTATCATGTTAAGAGGCGTATATATTTTTACTCTGTTCCTGATTATTGTGCTTTTATTTTTTTGGCCTAGTAATATGGAAACAGTTAATATAGGGTTGATTCCTCTAGATAGCAGGCCTGCTAATACTCAGTATCCCCAAATCCTAGCTTCCATGAGTAATGTGAACATTGAAATACCTTGGGTTTTTCTGGACGACTATCTTAAACCCTCTTCCCAAGAATTTTTATGGGGTTGGTTAAGGTCGAAAATTGAAGAATTTGATATGGTTATTATAAATACAAACCAGCTTTTTAACGGTGGTCTAATTGCTTCCCGGGAACCTGATTCCTATGAAAATATTGAAAAAAAATTAGAAATGCTGGAGGATTTTTGCCGGGAACATTCTGAGAAAAAAATTATAGTGATTACTGTTTTACCACGATTACTGCCCAGTCAATTTACAGAATTATGGAATTATCAGGATGATTTAGTCAGCTATGCTCAAGATGTTGATAAAAGTGCACTGCTAGGTATTGAGCCTCCTCTGCCACCGGCTACTGTACCTGAGGAAATCTTGCAGGATTATTTGAATATTTATAAAAGTGCACAACTAATTACGGAAAAACTGATTTTTCTCACTAAGCGGGGATTAATTGATGAGTTGTTAATCGGACAAGATGACGCCCAAAAATATGGTTTAAGCAATAAAATTGTTAGGGAAATCAGGCCCTATTTAAACGAACATATTCATTTTGTACATGGTGCAGATGAACTAACTATGCTGGTTTTGGCTAGAAATATTATTGCTGAAACTTTGCCGGCTATTGAAATTAAATATGCCAATGAAAACAATAAAGGATATTACCCTTTTGAAGCGGAGAAACTGGAAGATGTACTGCTGGCTAAAATGAATTATATTAATATCCCTTTGAAAGAAAATGGCGAACGGGACCGTATACCTAAAAACACGCATTTTATTTATAATGACCCGGAAAAAATAGATGTTTTGCAGGAGTTTTTAACTACAAATAATGACAGACTTTTTTCTTCTCCTGATATTGATTATTTAGGGATTGAAGATATTGCTTTTACTAATAAAGGGGACACGAGACTTTATGAAATTTTTTTAGATAAGGAATTAAACAGAAAAATTCATGGATATGCCGGCTGGAATACAGCAAGTAATACTATAGGTACTGAGTTGGCTCATTATGCCTTTTACCAGTATTTACAGAAAAATTTAGGAAAATACTCTAAGGAAGATCAAGAAAAAGCTTTACAATCTTATGTGGAGTTTAAGTTTATCCGGGTAGCTGAAGACCTGCTTTATCAAGGAATTTTACGGGACAAGCTTAATGAGGAGTTAAAGGCGCGAAACATCGACCCAACTAATTTAGGAGAAAGGAAAAACGAAGCAGAGAAAATTTTACAGGGTTTATATGAGGAATACAGAGGGGAATTGGAAGAAGCTTTTAAAGGGGAATATATTATCGGTAAATTCAGGTTTAAAGTGGAAAACATCTCTTCCCGAATGGAATTGCCTTGGGGCAGGACTTTTGAGGCGAAGGTTGTACCGGAAGTGAAGATTTCAGGTTAAGCATGACGGCTTTTGGGTTTAGCTGCATGACGGCATTACGGCTTATGTGTTTTCTCTTGGGGCGGCGTGACGGCTCAAGGGTAAAATAAATGACGGCATTACGGCTTTTGGGCTAATATTCAGGGTCAGCATTATTGCTTTCGGGTTTTGCTTACGGGTCACAACGAAACGTTCAATGACCGTAATAATAACCCAGGAGAAATAATGCCGTCCCAAAAGACTATCCCTATAGCCGTAATGCCGTCTTATATTTTTAACCCGAAAGACGTCATGCTGACATGCAGATTAGCCCGTGAGCCGTAATGCCTTCTCAAAAGTTTAACCTAAGAATCGTTTGCCACTTTCAGCCGGGCCATGGCTCTTTTTAAGGCATCTTCTGCCCGCGCCAGGTCAATATCGGGAGTTCTTTGTTTCAGCCTTTTTTCGGCCCGCTCTTTAGCGGCTTTGGCCCGCGCCACATCAATATCTTCCGGAAGTTCGGCCGCATTAGCAATAATTGTGGCTTTATTATGAGAAACTTCTAAAAATCCCCCACTTATTGCCAACTTTTTGTACTCGTTACCTTCTTTGTATTTAACAACACCCGGTTCTAAACCACAAATAAGAGGTGCGTGGTTGGGTAATACTCCCAGATAACCTTCAATAGCGGGAACAATCAATGATGTTATTTCTTTGGATAATACTTTTCTTACAGGTGTTACCACTTCGAATGTAAGGGTTTTTTCCGACATTTCCTTACCCCCTACCCTTTCTTAGCTTTCTCTACTGCCTCATCAATGGTACCTACGTATAAGAAAGCATGTTCGGGAAGGTCATCATGCTTACCTTCAAGGATTTCTTTAAAGCCGCGAACGGTTTCTTTAACAGGTACATATTTACCTGGATGACCAGTAAACTGTTCGGCTACGAAGAAAGGTTGTGACAAGAACCTCTGAATCTTACGTGCCCGAGCAACTATCAGTTTGTCTTCATCAGAAAGTTCATCCATACCTAAAATAGCGATAATGTCTTGTAATTCTTTATATCTCTGGAGTACCTTTTGTACTTCCCGAGCTACCCGGTAGTGCTCTTCCCCTATAATTTGAGGATCCAGAATACGAGAAGTTGAGTCTAAGGGGTCTACCGCCGGATAAATACCTAATTCGGCAATCTGCCGGGACAATACTGTGGTAGCGTCCAAGTGAGCAAAGGTTGTCGCCGGAGCCGGGTCAGTTAAGTCGTCGGCAGGTACGTAAATAGCCTGTACGGAAGTAATAGAACCTTTTTTAGTGGAGGTAATACGTTCCTGCAAGTTACCCATTTCAGTAGCCAGTGTAGGCTGGTAACCTACGGCAGAAGGCATCCGCCCTAATAAAGCGGAAACTTCCGAACCGGCTTGGGTAAACCGGAAAATGTTATCTATAAACAACAAAACGTCCTGGCCCTGTACATCTCTAAAGTATTCGGCAATGGTTAAGCCGGTTAAACCAACTCTTAGTCTGGCACCAGGAGGCTCATTCATTTGACCGAAAACTAAAGCTGTTTTATCCAATACTCCTGACTCTTTCATTTCGTTCCAAAGGTCGTTACCTTCACGTGTACGTTCACCAACACCGGCGAATACAGAGTAACCACCGTGTTCGTAGGCAATGTTACGGATAAGCTCCATGATTAAAACGGTTTTTCCTACACCGGCACCACCAAAGAGACCGATTTTCCCACCTTTGGAATAGGGAGCTAAAAGGTCAACTACTTTAATCCCAGTTTCCAAAATCTCCGTAGAAGGCTCCTGGTCAACAAAACTGGGGGCAGGTCTATGAATGGACCAGCGTTCTTTTACTTTCACTTCACCCATTTCATCAATAGTTTCGCCTACAACATTGAAAAGACGACCCAAAGTTTCTTCCCCTACAGGTACAGTAATGGGGTTTCCTGTATCTACAGCTTTCATACCCCGGATCAAACCGTCAGTAGAAGACATAGCAACACATCTGACGGTGTTGTTCCCCAGGTGCTGAGCAGCTTCCAAGACAAGATTGATATTGGCTGCTTTGGCGTCTTCTGTATCCTGATCTTGGGAACGAATCAAGATAGCATTATAGATATCAGGTAGTTGGCCCGGGGGAAACTCAACGTCTACAACAGGACCAATTACCTGTAAGACTTTGCCTATATTCATGTTAATACCTCCTTTTAGTGGATAGTACTTTACTAACTTGTAACTAAGTTCTTTTTGTGGAAAGTGCGTCTTTAGTGACTAGTGACTGGTGACTAGTGACTAGTATTTCTAATCACCATAGCAATGGTGATAAAGCATAGAAACACCATTGCCGTCACGTCATCGGAAGTTATCTTCATCCAATGATTTTATAAGGGAATTTAACATTTTTCCGACTTCATCGTATTTATTTTTTAAATCCTCATAAACACTTCTATTTATATAATTTAAATCTCTAGCTAAAATTAAATGATACCTTGTTTCCAGTAATGAGCCACGTGCTATATAAAGCATCCTCTTAAAATTAACCTTTGAATTTGACCCTACACCTTCCGCAATATTCGAAGGAATAGAGGCTGCTGAGCGGCGCAATTGAATTACCAGGCCAAACTCCTCATTTTTGGGAAAATTTCTAGTCAGCTCATAAATTTGTAATACTAACTTATGAGCTTTCTGCCAAACTATTAAATCTTCGAAATCGTTAATAACTCTCCCCATATTTATCAACCTCATTAACTGGTTATAGTCACTAACAACTAGTATAAACAACTAATTACTAGTCACTAGTAACTAGTCACCAGTCACTACTGTTTTAGCGCGTTTGCGCCGCTAACGATTTCAGTGATTTCACGAGTGATAGCGTCTTGACGAGCACGGTTGTAGCTTAAGGTCAGCTGGTCAATGATTTCCGCAGCGTTGTCAGTAGCTGAACCCATGGCTGTCATCCGGGCTCCGTGTTCACTGGCTTTGGCTTCAGTGAGAGCACTGAATACCTGATTTGCAAGATAGAGTGGAAGTATTTTATTTAAAACTAATTCCGGTGAAGGCTCAAAGATATAATCTAATTCTTCGCCGGTTTCTTCTTCTGAAGGCGTTTCAATGGGGAGAATGCGACTGACTACCGGTTTATGCTGAATTGTGGTAATAAATTCGGTATAAACCAGATAAACTTCATCAAAAACACCTTCTGTATAGGAATTACGAATAAAGTCTGCTATTTTATTGGCCTCTTCAATAGTAGGCACATCTTGCAGATTTATAAATTCAGCCTCAATGGGATAACCTCTTCTTCTAAAGAAATCACGGCCTTTTTTGCCTACAGGGATAACTCCGATTTCTAAATCCCGATGTTTAGCCATAGATACTACGGCTTTTTTAATGATATTGGCATTATAACCACCGGCTAATCCCCGTTCAGCGCTTATTACTACATAACCTATTTTTTTAGGAGTTCTTACTTCTAACAGTGGCTCTTTTAAATCAGCACCGGAAGCTACAATCCTAGACAAAACCTCTTTTATCTTTTCTTTATAAGGTCTGGCCTGGCCTACTGAGTCTTGAACACGTCTCAGTTTTGCCGCAGCTACCATTTCCATGGCTTTGGTGATCTGCTGAGTATTTTTTATACTTCGTATTCTTCTTTTGATATCTCTTACACTGGCCATATTATTTCACCACCTTCAGGGTTATGGCTTTTCCAGGATTAAGCCCGGAAGGTTTCCTTAAATTCTAAAATAGCCTTTTTCAGTTTTTCTTCAGTGGCTTCATCTAAATTGCCGCTGGTTTTAATTGTTGTTAATATTTCTTTGTGACTTGAGTTGCGTAAGAAATTCAAAAATTCTCTTTCAAATTTGGAAACACTTTCTACGGGAATATCGTCAAGATATCCGTTGGTAACCGTGTAAATGATAGCCACCTGTTCTTCAACAGGCATCGGTTGATACTGTCCTTGTTTTAATACTTCTACAACTCTTTCCCCACGAGTTAAACGAGCCTGGGTAGCTTTGTCCAGATCGGAACCAAACTGAGCAAAAGCAGCTAATTCCCGGTACTGAGCTAAGTCTAAACGAAGTGATCCGGCTACTTTTTTCATAGCTTTAATCTGAGCAGATCCCCCTACCCGGGATACGGAAATACCGGCGTTAATAGCAGGGCGTACACCTGCGTAAAACAGGTCGGATTCCAGGAAGATCTGACCGTCGGTGATAGAAATTACGTTAGTAGGAATATAGGCGGAAACGTCACCGGCCTGGGTTTCAATAATAGGTAGAGCAGTCAGAGAACCGCCGCCTAACTCATCACTAAGCTTAGCCGCTCTTTCCAGTAGACGAGAATGCAGATAGAATACATCACCAGGATAAGCTTCCCGTCCGGGTGGACGTCTTAACAATAGGGAAAGTTCCCGATAAGCCACCGCTTGTTTAGATAAATCATCATAAATAATCAATACGTCTTTACCGTTATACATAAATTCTTCGCCCATGGCACAACCGGCATAGGGTGCCAAATAAAGCATAGGTGCAGGTTCAGAAGCTGTGGCTGCAACTACAATCGTGTAATCCATGGCTCCATACTGTTCCAGCTTATTCACAACACCGGCAACTGTGGAAGCTTTCTGACCGATAGCAACATATATACAGATAACGTTTTGGCCTTTTTGGTTGATAATGGTGTCAATGGCCAAAGCTGTTTTACCGGTCTGTCTGTCGCCGATAATTAATTCACGCTGACCTCTTCCAATAGGCACCATGGAGTCAATAGCTTTTAAACCTGTTTGCAAAGGTTGGTGTACGGACTTACGGTAAATAACACCGGGTGCCGGAGATTCTATGGGTCTAAATTTATTAGTTTCAATAGGTCCTTTTCCATCAATAGGCTGACCCAGGGCATTAACTACTCTTCCGATCAGAGCTTCGCCTACCGGTACCTCTACAATCCGGCCGGTCCTTCTTACTTCATCCCCTTCTTTGATTTGTGTATAGGGGCCTAAGATAACACAACCTATATTATCTTCTTCCAGGTTTAAGGCAATACCATAAACACCGCCAGGGAATTCCAACATCTCGTTAGCCATGGCATTTGAAAGACCATAAACCCGAGCGATACCGTCCCCTACTTCGATTACGGTACCTACACTGGAAACTTCCAGAGCGGCTTCGTAATTTTCAATCTGTTTTTTTAATATGGAACTGATTTCTTCAGGTCTTATACTCATCTAGTCCCTCACCCCTAACTTAGAAAACTGTATGCTCTTTAAATTCTTTTTCAGGATAGCCAAACGCTTAATCGCACTGCCGTCAATGACTTTATCGCCGATTTTAACAACCAGTCCCCCTAATAAAGAAGGGTCAACTTTTACATCCAGACGCACGTTTTTACCGGTCATAACTGAAAGCTTTTTTTGTAAAGCATCATAATCTTTGGAGGTTAATTCGGCAGCGGTGCGTACTTGAGCGTAAATGATGTTTCTGGAAGCATCGGCTAAGTTTTTATACTCTTGAAAAATATCAGGCAAAAAAGCTTCCCGGTTTTTATCGATTAATACCCGCAGAAAATTAATTATTATTTCGGACAATTTTTGTGAGAAAAGTTCTTTAATGGCAGCTTTTTTGTCATCGGTCAGGATTTTCTCACTATACCAAAGATGATTAAGATGTTGATCAGAGTTTATGGAGGCTAATAAGTCGTTGAGTTCTTTTTCAAATAAATCCAGGGCATTTCTTTCCTGAGCGATCTCATGAAGAGCCTGGGCATACCGTTTAGCAATTGTTTTATTTTTCACCTAGCCTCCCCTACCTCTTTCACAAATTCTTGAATCATTTTTTCATGATCTTTTTTATCTATGTTCTTACTTACGATTTTTTCCGCAGCTAAAATGGCTAATGTAGCAACTTCATCCCTTAACTCATTAAGGGCTTTGCTTTTTTCCAGGCGAATTTCTTCCTGGGCTTTGGCACTTATTTTAGCCGCCTCATTTCTGGCTTCGCTGATTATTTCATTTTTGGTTTCCTCGCCCAGTTTAGTAGCTTTAGAAATGATTTCATTGGCTTCTTTACGGGCATTTTCCAGTTGTTTTAGATATTCTTCTTTGGCTTTTTCCGCTTCTTTTTTGGCGGCCTCAGCACTATCCAGGTTTCTCATTACTTCTTTCTTTCGCTCATCAAGGATATTAGTAATCGGTTTATAAAGAAATTTATTTAAAATGACTACCAATACTAAAAAGTTAATGATAGCCAGGATCATAGTGTCAACATGAATACTCATTTGGACTGACCTCCTCTCCTAACGGCCATGGAATATCATGGAGGCGATTGGATAAAATCCAATCGCCTTCTCACGCCTTACTAACCAATGTTTCCTAAAATCAAGAATGCGATTAGTAAGCCGTAAATTGTTAATGCTTCCATAAATGCTAAGGAAATAATTAAAGAAGTACGGATTTCACCGGCAGCTTCTGGCTGGCGGGCGATAGCTTCCATAGCTCTTGCGGCCGCATTACCTTGAGCTAAAGCAGGTGCAATTGTTGCAATAGCGATTGAAAGGGCAGCAGCCAAACCAAGTAAACCAACTCCGATATCCACTAAGTCTCCCTCCTTTCTCCCTAATCATACAATACAAATTTTTATAAAATATAATATTATGGAGATAGCTAATTAATAAAGATGGTTTCTTAATAACCGGTTAATGATGGACTTCTGTTGCTTCGGAAATATAAATTGCTGCTAATAAAGTAAACACAAAGGCTTGGATAAAACCAAATAGTAAACCTAAAGCTTGCATTGGAATAGGAACAAATAAAGGCACTAAGGCAAATAGCCCTGCTACCACCATTTCTTCTCCGTATACGTTACCAAATAGACGCAAGGAGAGAGATAAGACCCTGGTAAATTGTTCAATAATATTTAAAGGAAACATAAAAGGCAGAGGTTCAAAAAAGTGTTTTAAATAACCAGGACCTCTGGCTTGAAAGCCATAAAATTGAACAGCCAAAAAGACTACAATGGCCAAGCCCAGGGTAACACTCCAGTTACTGGTAGGTGCCTTCAATCCAGGAGTATGCCCCGCACCGGGTAATATCCCGGAATAGTTCGAGATTAGAATTGTAATAAAAAGACTGGCTAATACGGGTAAGTACTTTTTAGCCCTAGCCTCGCCCATAATCCCTGCCAAGAAATTTATTAATGATTCAATCACAAACTCCATAATATTTTGTAACCCGGAAGGAATTCGCTGTAAATTGCGGGTGGCCAAAAAGGAAATGATGGTTAAAAACAACATCACACCCCACATGGTGGTAATTTCACTGGTCACTTCTAAGCCATATAACTCAAAAACAACCTGGACACCTTCCTCCATACCGCCTTCGGCAGCATAGGCAACCTTAGGAAAAAACAAGTTAGCTCACCCCTTTCTTGCCTAAAGTATATTTAATTATAAAATAATTTTTAGTCATGGTTAAACCTATTGCAGTAGCAATTAGCATGGGCACGTTTTTATGAACAAGAAACAGACAGATAAAGTTTAGCAAATATTTTAAGTAAATGGGAATATAAATTTTTTTATTTTTTTTAGCGTCAGGATGCAGCTTATACTTTTTTACCATCCTCAGAGATAAATGATATGTAAAAATACTAACAGCAAGTCCCAAGAAAAAACCAAAAAAAATTGAAGGTAACATAACATCACCAAATTTAGTGGCTAGTTTTTAGTGGCTGGTGGCTAGTATTTTAGTGACTAGTAACTTGTATTATTAACCATGGATGGACACGGATGAACACTGATTATTCGCCTTACGGCGAAGGTTAAGGGAGTTAAATTCTCGCCCACTCGCCCACTCGCTCACTGACTTCTAAAATATCCCAAAAGCTAGTTCTTATTTTTGTCCAATCTTTTTAAATTGGTAAGTAAGCTTTTAAAGGAGGCCAGTATACCTAGTAGTACCCCCAATAACATAAACACAGATTTAGTGCCGAAATAGTTGTCTAACCATGCCCCGCCTTTAAAACCAAAATAAATGCTTACGGCCATAGTGGTGCCAAAGGAAATCCCAAAATATACATATTTCAGTGAGTTTTTAGAATTACTCATAAAAAGCTCTCCATTTATCAACAAACCTAAATCGTAGCACCTTCTATAGATTAGCATAAAATGGCGACATTTTTAACCTATTTCCCAATAATAATAGCACTTTTATTCCTTTTATACTATAAATATAATAGCACTTTTATACTAGCACTTCACTATTATAGCACTTTTTTTATAATTTAGATGATTTTTTTATGGTTTCCAGTCAACAGGTCTGGTTTTTATTAGTTGAAAATAATATTTTAAACCGGCGATGATTCTTGAACTTGCCTGGCCGTCACCATAAGGGTTAATTGCTTTTCCCATTTTAACATATAATTCTTCATTTATTAAAAGGTTTTTTGTGGATTGATAAATTTTTTCAGAATTAGTTCCTACAAGTTCAACAGTGCCTGCCTCCACAGCTTCGGGCCGCTCGGTATTTTCTCTTAGAACCAAAACGGGTTTGCCTAAAGCAGGTGCTTCTTCCTGTAAACCCCCGGAATCCGTTAGAATGAGGTAAGATTTTGCCATTAAATTGGCAAAGGGCTCATAATCCAAGGGCTCAATTAAATGAATTCGTGGGTAGCCCTCCAGTAACTTTTTCGTAAGGTTTCGAATAAGAGGGTTTTTATGGACGGGAAAGACTATCTCAATATCCGAAAACTCTTCATGTAATTTAAGCAAAGCTTTAAAAATATTAGTCATGGGCTCACCCAGGTTTTCTCGCCGGTGAGTAGTCACCAATAATACTTTATTATCGTTAAAATTAATTTTTTCCAGAACCGGTTCTTGAAATTGATAATCCGGTCTTACCGTCTGAAGGAGTGCATCGATTACGGTATTGCCGGTAATAAAAATATTATCCGGATCAACGCCTTCTCTAAGCAAATTATCCCGCGCGTTAGCAGTAGGCGCAAAATGGACAGAGGCGATACTGCCGGTTAGTTTTCTATTTAATTCTTCGGGAAAGGGTGAGTACATATTACCGGAGCGAAGGCCGGCCTCTACGTGCCCCACCGGTATTTGTTGATAATAAGCGGCCAGACTTGCCGCAAAGGTTGTGGTGGTATCACCATGAACCAGGACCAGTTGTGGTTTTTCTTGCTCTAAGGCTGTTTCCAAACCTTTCAAAGAACGACAGGTAATGTCATAAAGGGTCTGCCCTGTCTGCATTATATTTAAGTCATACCGAGGCGTAATCTGAAAAAGGTCTAACACCTGATCCAGCATCTCCCGGTGTTGAGCAGTTACTACTACTACACTTTCAAATTCTTTTTCATTTTCCAAAGCCTTGACCAAGGGAGCCATTTTTATGGCCTCAGGTCTGGTACCAAATACGCTCATGATTTTGATAGGAGTCATGTTATCAATCCTTTGATTTAGTGACTAGTGACTTGTGACTAGTGACTAGTGACTTGTGACTAGTGACTAGTGATTAGTTTTTAGTGGCTGGTGGCTGGTATTTTTAACCATGGATTAACAATGATAAATCGCCTGACGGCGAAGGTTAAGGTTTAGGTTAAGTCTGGGTTAATTATTGGGTCTTAAATCTGACCC
>ENA-OWOZ01001218-OWOZ01001218.1-bioreactor-metagenome-genome-assembly--contig:-NODE-1218-length-25165-cov-7.190888_pt1 | contig 25165 bp, 21 predicted proteins | sample MGYA00238140_ERZ651804 | MGnify/ENA primary metagenome ERZ651804 (study PRJEB26910, sample SAMN07631232) | bioreactor metagenome | isolation source: Switchgrass digestor | place: USA: Dartmouth... | reverse complement strand
GTACTTGGCTGGAGACGGCCCGGGAGAGTAGGTAGCTGCCGGATACCAACAAAGCGAACACCCCAATACGGGGTGTTCGTTTTGTTTATACCCGTAGTTTTCTGTATTCCCGGACCTAAGACAGTCAAAGGCTGGAGATGGGGCGAAGGCGAGCGCTGCCTGTGGCAGAGTAAGCGAGCCTGACGCCCAGTGAGCAACAAGCGATGCGAGCGGCAGCGAAGCAGCGCGCCGATTGCGAACTGTGGACTTGCACGGCGAAGCTTCCAGCACAAATGATACGGGCGGGGACATTCCATTCGTCACACCCAGTAGCTGCCGGATACCAAAAGAAAGAACCCTGCGAACGCAGGGTTTTTTCTTTTGCTGTCGGTCGCCTGTTCTTTCGGGCCTATCCTTCAGCCAACGGCTGGAGATGGGGCCGACGCCGACCGCGTCCAGTGGACGAGGAAGGGAGGCGGAGGCCCAGTGAGCAACAAGCGATGCGAGCGGCAGCGAAGCAGCGCGCCGATTGCGAACTGTGGAGCAAGCCGAGCGCCGCCAGTGGGTGAGGAGCGGTGGCGAAGCCAGCCGGACAGTCCGGTGGACTGTCTGGCAGCGACGAACGGGCGGACTGCCCCAGGACGCCCCGGACCGAGAAAGCGAGCCCGAAGCCCAGTGAGCAAGGGAGCAGTGCAAGCGGCAGCGCGGCAATGCGACCATTGCGAACTATGAACTTGAATGGATGAACTTCCAGCACAGACAATACTGTGGGATAAATCAAACTACCCGTCCTCAGGCAACTTCCGGATACTAATCCCCCACAAACGGAGTGTTCATTTTTTGCTAAACCTGCGGTTACCTATGCACCCAGTCAGGTTTTCGTTCAAATTTCAGGCATAGCAGGGGAAAAGCGCTTAGCTGCTGGAAACCAGTAGATAGAACCTTACATGGAAAGCATTTTATAATACCAAATATGTACACAGTCCCTTCTCTATTCCAGCTTGAGATCCCAGCCAACGCATTTATGCCAGCAATAGCAGATAAGAGAGTTACTTTATACCCCATCAAACTCTTCTTCATATTTTCTGCAAATCCCCGTGGTATGCTTATCGGCAGTAAAAGGAGGAGGATGCATGGCAACGGTCAAAACCAAAAAGCTGCATATCGAGGGCATGGTCTGCCCCGGCTGCCGGCACAAAATCGAAAACAAGCTCCGGAACACAGCGGGTGTCCAGAAGGCTGAGGTGGATTACGGCGCCGGCACGGCGGCGGTCACCTTCGATACGGACATCATCACCCTGAAGGACCTCGCCCAGGTCATCCGGGATCTGGGCTACGAGGTGCCTGCAGAGGAACGGAGCAGGTCCGGCAGCCGCGCCATCGGCCTTGTGGTTCTCATCTTGGCATCCTACGTGCTGCTGGAACACTTCGGCATTCTCAACCTGGTGGCGCCCAGCCAGCTGGCGCAGGCCGGCATGGGCTACGGGATGCTGTTCGTCATCGGGCTGGTCACCTCGGTGCATTGCGTGGCCATGTGCGGCGGCATCAACCTTTCCCAGTGCCTGCCAAAAGCGGGCAGCGGCATGGGCGGCGGCAAGGTCTCCGCGCTGATGCCCAGCCTTCTGTACAACCTCGGAAGGGTCGTCTCCTACACCGCCATAGGCTTTCTCGTGGGCGCGCTGGGGTCCGTCATCACCTTTTCCAGCACGGCCCAGGGCGTCCTCAAGCTCATCGCCGGCTTGTTCATGGTCATCATGGGCTTGAACATGCTGGGCATTTTCCCGTGGCTGCGGAAGCTGACGCCGCGGATGCCCAAGGCCTTTGCCCGCAGAATCAGCAGGGGCAAGGCTAAGAGCAAGAGCCCGCTCATCGTCGGCCTACTGAACGGGCTGATGCCCTGCGGGCCGCTGCAGGCGATGCAGATCTATGCCCTGTCCACCAGGAACCCCTTTGCCGGCGCCCTTTCCATGCTGCTGTTCAGCCTGGGGACCGTGCCGCTGATGTTCGCCCTGGGCGCGCTCAGCTCGGCGCTGGGCAGAAGGCATGGAAAAAAGATCATGGCCGCGGGTTCTGTGCTGGTTGTGGTGCTGGGACTGTCCATGCTCACCCAGGGATGGAGCCTTGCGGGCCTTTCCGCGCCTGCGCCCGGGAACAGCCGCAATGGCGGGGAAAGCATCGTGCTGAAAGACGGCGCCCAGATCGTCCGCAGCACCCTTTCGCCGGGGGATTACCCGGACATTGCCGTGTACGCCGGCATCCCCGTCAAATGGGTGATCGACGCGCCCGAAGGCAGCATCAACGGCTGCAACAACAGGTTCATCGTCCCAGAGTACGGCATCGAGCATAGGTTCAGCTACGGCGAAAACACCCTTTCGTTCACGCCCGACCGGGCGGGCACGTTCGGATACAGCTGCTGGATGGGCATGATCCGCGGCACCATCCGCGTGCTGGATCCGCCGGCATAGGCAAGCAGGACACGCCCCGTTCGCCGCGTATGCGCAAAAAGGCGCGATTTGGCCAAGAAGAGAGGAGTATAAGGATGAAAACAGGCAAAATGCACCTCAGAAAAGACTTACTTTTTCGCCTGACAGGCGCACTGGCGGCGCTGCTTGCTGCCGCGGCGCTGACCGGCTGCGCAGGCGGAAATACGGACGCCGGCGCAAACCCGCCCGCGCCCACGGTGACGCCAAGGGCCTCCGCCGTGGCAGAGGGCGAGGATCTTGTGATTGCCGCAGGCGACATCACCGAAAAGGCGTCCTTCTATCCCGTGGAAATCGACGGCATTTGGCTGGAGGTGCTGGCGGTCAGAGCGCCGGACGGCACAGTCCGCACCGCCTTCAACACCTGCGAAGTGTGCTACGACTCCGGCCGCGGCTACTACAGGCAGGAGGGCGACGTGCTGGTCTGCCAGAACTGCGGCAACCGCTTTGCCACCAGCCAGATCGAGGTGGAATCCAGCGGATGCAACCCCTGGCCGATTTTCCCGGAAAATAAAACCGTGGAAGGCGGCACCATCACCATTTCCTACGGATTTTTGCAAAAGTCCTCTTCCATCTTCCGGAACTGGAAGGGCAATTCCTGAGCGGCGCAGCGGAAAACCGCGGCGCGTCTGGCACGGTTATTGCGCCATGCGGGCAGGATAAAAGGGATGCCGTCTACTCGGCATCCCTTTTCATCGAGCAGGAGATCTGCTGGTTTTTGGCGTTCATGAAGGCCGCACCCCAGTCGTACATGGCGATCAAAAGAGGCTGAAGGCTCTTTCCGGTGTCCGTCAGGGAGTATTCCACCTTGGGCGGCACCACGGGATAGACCTTTCTTGCGACCAGCTCGTCCTGCTCCAGCTCCCGAAGCTGCTGGGTCAGCATTTTGGGCGTGGCCTGGGGGATGAGTTTTTGCAGCTCCCCGTGGCGCAGCGGCCCGTTGAGCAGGTGCCAGAGGATCAGGGACTTGTATTTTCCGCCGATCAGCCGCAAGGTGGTGTCCACCGGGCAGTTCAGGCAGGCGTTGGCACATTTCATGGGTTGGTTTCTCCAATACTATCGTTTTGGGTAGTATGGCACAAAAAAGTGCGTACTTGTTTTCCCGTAAATAACTGGCATAATAATAGCACGATACCGGCAAGGTGTCAAACCCAGGATTCCATCCCCGAAACGAGGTGACGATAGATGGAAAGCCGCATCCTGAGCGTACGTGGCATGACCTGCGCCGCCTGCGCCCAGCGCATCGAAAAGGTGGTGACAAGGCTGCCCGGCGTGCAGCAGGCCTCCGTGAATCTCGCCAGCGAGAAGCTGTTCGTCCAGTATGACGAAGGCGCCACGCTGGACGCCATCAAGGAGGCCGTCCGCAAAATCGGCTACGAGGTGGCGGAAAGGGCAGAGTGCACCACCGTCAGCATCCCCATCGGCGGCATGACCTGCGCCGCCTGCGCCCAGAGGATCGAAAAAGTGCTGCGCAGACTGGAGGGCGTCGTCGAAGCGACGGTGAACTTCGCCACCGAAAAGGCGACGGTCACCTACGACCCGCAAACCGTCCGCCAGTCCGCCATCAAGGCCGCCATCGAAAAGCTGGGCTATCAGCCTTTGGAAATCGCCAAAAAGGACGCCGCCGAGGAGGACCGCGCCCGAAAGCAGAAGCAAATCCGCAGCCAGTGGATGAAGTTCATCGTCGCCGCGGCCTTTGCGCTGCCCCTTTTGTACATCGCCATGGCGCCCATGATCTCCTTCGTGCGGCTGCCCTTCCCCGGCTGGCTGGACCCCATGCAGTTTCCGCTGGTGTACGGGCTGACGGAGCTCCTTCTGGTCATCCCCATCCTCTGCGTGGGCAACAGGTTTTACACCGTGGGCTTCAAGGCGCTCATCCAGCGCAGCCCGAACATGGACTCGCTCATCGCCATCGGCACCACCGCGGCGTTTGTGTACAGCACGTGGAACGTCTTCCAGATCGCCGGCGGCAACTTCGCCGCGGTGGACGCGCTGTACTTTGAATCGGCAGGCGTGATCATCGCACTCATCCTGCTGGGCAAGACCCTTGAGGCCATCTCCAAGGGCAAGACCGGCGAGGCCATCAAGAAGCTGATGGGGCTGGCGCCCAAGACCGCCATCATCCTGCAAAACGGCACAGAGCAGGAAATTCCCATCGAGGAAGTGGAAATCGGAGACATCATCGTGGTCAAGCCCGGCGGGAAAATCCCGGTGGACGGCACGGTGATCGAAGGCCACACCGCCATCGACGAATCCATGCTCACCGGCGAGAGCATGCCGGTGGACAAGAAGGCGGGTGACCCGGTGTACGCGGCCTCCCTGAACACCACCGGCACCATCAGGTTCCGCGCCGAGCGCATCGGCAGCGACACGGCCCTCGCCCAGATCATCAAGCTGGTGGAGGACGCCCAGGGGTCGAAAGCGCCCATCGCCAAGCTGGCGGACGTGGTCTCCGGCTACTTTGTGCCCATCGTCTGCCTGATTGCGCTGGTGGCGGGTGTCGCGTGGTATGTCGGCACGCAGGACATCTCCTTCGCCCTTACGATCTTCATCTCCGTGCTGGTCATCGCCTGCCCCTGCGCTCTGGGCCTTGCGACGCCCACCGCCATCATGGTGGGCACCGGCAAGGGCGCGGAGTACGGCATCCTCATCAAGGGCGGCGAGGCGCTGGAAACCGCCCACAAGATCGACACCATCGTGTTCGACAAGACCGGCACCATCACCGAAGGCCGGCCCACTGTCACCGACTTGCTGACGGCAAAGGGAGTCCCCGCCGACGAACTGCTGCGGCTCGCCGCCTCCGCCGAGATGGGCTCCGAGCACCCGCTGGGCCAGGCCATCGTGCAGAGCGCCCGGCAAAAGGGCATAGAGCTTGAACAGGCGGGCGGCTTCGACTCCATCACCGGCCAGGGCATCCGGGCAGAAATCGGCGGCAAAACGGTGCTTGCGGGCAACCGCAAGCTGATGGACGAGCAGAGTATTGACCTTGCCGAACTGGAAGGCCATTCCGACCGCCTCGCGGAGGAGGGCAAAACCCCCATGTTCGTGGCGGTGGACGGAAAGCTCGCCGGCATCATCGCCGTGGCGGACGTGGTGAAACAGTCCAGCAAGGCAGCCATCGAGGCGCTGCACAAAATGGGCATCCAGGTGGCGATGATCACGGGCGACAACAGGCGCACCGCCGACGCCATCGCCAAACAGGTGGGCATCGACAGGGTCCTCGCCGAGGTCCTGCCGCAGGACAAGTCCGACGAAGTCAAAAAACTCCAGGCGGAAGGCCGCAAGGTCGCCATGGTGGGCGACGGCATCAACGACGCGCCGGCGCTCGCCCAGGCGGACATCGGCATCGCCATCGGATCGGGCACGGACGTGGCGATGGAATCCGCGGATATCGTGCTGATGAAGAACGACCTGATGGACGTTCCCACCGCCATCGAACTCAGCAAGCAGACCATCCGCAACATCAAGGAGAACCTGTTCTGGGCGTTCGGCTACAACGTCATCGGCATCCCCATCGCGGCGGGCGTGCTGCACCTGTTCGGCGGGCCGCTGCTCAACCCGATCTTCGCCGCGGCTGCCATGAGTTTGAGTTCCGTGTCGGTGCTGACCAACGCCCTGCGCCTGAAGCGCTTCAAGCCGCACCGGGAAAGGAGGGCCGCGCAATGAGAAAGCACATCATGCGAAGGATGATTGCAGCGGGAATCGTTGCGGTGCTGCTGCTGGCCGCGTCCGCCTGCTCCCTGGACGTGATCGGAAACGGCTCCGTCACGGCGTTTGAGCAGGTGCTGAACGCCATGACGGACCGGGTCGACTATGACGAGGCCGGTGCGAGCTGGTCGCTGTCCGCGCCGGACGGCTCCGCGCGCTTCGTCTGGAGCGGCAACTGGAGCGCAAGCGAGTTTGACGCGATGCTCGCCGTCGACGCGGAGCCCTTCCTTTCCGCCGGCCTGAACCCGAACCTTCTTTCCGAAGGCTGCGTCTATCAGGACGGCATCCTGATGGTGGGCAGAAACCTCGGAAATGACGGGACAGAGGCGGATTCGCCCCTTTCGGCCTATCGGCTCATCGTTCAAAACAGCCGCAGCGCCGTCAGCTACCACATGGCCATGGACCACTTCGGCGTGAATGTGGGCTTCGGCATGTTCGAATGGGCGAAGGACATGGCGGCAAACGACAAGGACATCGTGTTCGTGCTGGACCCCGAGCCCCTTCTTGCCGCGGGTGTGGACCCGAACGCGGTGGAAGGCTGGGTGTTCGGGGAAGTGGAAGTCCACCAGAACGGCAAGCAGGTGAAGGTGGAAAAATTCCTCAAACCCTTTGATCTGACATAAAGAACGGAGGATGAGCAATGGAAAAGACCGTATTGAAAGTGGAAGGCATGTCCTGCCAGCACTGCGTCAGCGCCGTCACGAAGGCCGTAGGCGCGCTGGAGGGCGTATCCGGCGTCGCCGTGGACCTTGCCGGAAAGACGGTGGCGGTGGAGTACGACCCCGAAAAATGCCCTGTGGACAAAATCCGGCAGGAAATCGAGGACCAGGGCTACGACGTCGTCGGCTGACCGGCAGGCCGAGCCAGAAGGGAACCGCCCAGCGCGATTCCCTTTTTGGATTCAGAGCGCTTTGAAAGGGATGACTTCATGAACAGGGAACGCAGGACCATTCTGGTGGTGGACGACGAACCCAAGATCGCAGAGGTGGTGTCCTCCTTTCTGGGCAGCAGGGGGTACCGGGTGCTGGCCGCCGAAAACGGCCGGGAGGCGCTGGATCTGCTGGACCGGGAGAACATCGCCCTGGTCATTCTGGACCTGATGCTGCCCGGCATGCCCGGCGAGGAGGTGTGCCGTCAGATCCGCAAAAAGTCCCGCGTTCCCGTCATCATGCTCACGGCGAAGGCGGAGGAGCAGGACCTGCTGGAAGGGCTTGCGCTGGGGGCGGACGATTACGTCACCAAGCCCTTCAGCCTGAAGGAGCTGCACGCACGCATGGAGGCGGTGCTGCGAAGGGCCGCGGACGCCCTCGTTCCCCTCGCGCTCAAAAACTCCTGGAACGAAGGCGATTTAAGCGTGGATTTCGAGAAGAACGTCATCAAAAAGAAGCGGCGCGCCGTCAGCCTGACGCCCAGCGAGTTCAAAATCCTCTCCGCCCTTATCAGGTATCCCGGCAAGGTGTTCACCCGGTCGGAACTCATCGAGATCGCCCTGGGAAAGGACTTCGACGGATACGACCGCACCATCGACAGCCACATCAAAAACCTGCGCCAGAAGCTGGAAGACGACCCCCGCTCGCCGGTGTACATCCTGACGGTGCACGGCCTGGGCTACAGGTTCGGGGGTGAAGAGCGGTGAAAAGCCTGAAAAGGCAGCTGTCCCTTTCCATGATGGCGGTGGTGCTGTTCGCCGTGGCGGTCATCAGCGTCCTGGCCAACCTCCTCGTCAGCCGGTCGTTCGAGCGCTATGTCGCCCGCCAGCAGAAAGTGCGGCTGCAGGACCTGATCGCCAACATCGAAGGGCACTACGACCCCGAAACGCGAAGCTGGAACGTGGAATACCTGCACGGTTTGGGCATGTACGCGCTGTACGACGGGTACGTCCTCGCGGTGTACGACCAAGACGGCGAAACCGTCTGGGACGCGGAGCGGCATGACATGGACACCTGCGCCCGCATCATGGCGGAAATTTCCGGAAGGATGGAAAAGCGCCGGCCGGGGCTGGGCGGCGCCTTTGCCTCCAGCGTTTACCAACTCGCGCTGGACGGACGGAACATCGGCTCCGTGGCGGTCAAGTCCTATGGCCCCTACTTTCTGAGCGACAGCGACTTTCGCTTTCTGGACGCGCTGAACGCCGCCCTCGCGGCGGTGGGCGCGCTGTCCCTGCTGCTGGCCTTCGCCGCGGGAAGCGCGCTCGCGCGGCGCATCGCGCGGCCCGTCGCCAAGACGGCGCACATCGCCCGCCAGATCGCCGACGGCAACTACGCCATCCGCTTCGAGGGCAGGGCGAAATCCAGGGAGTTCGCCGAACTGGCCGCCGCCGTGAACGACCTGGCCGCAGGGCTCGTCGAGCAGGAGAGCCTGCGCAAGCGCCTCACCGTGGACATTGCCCACGAGCTGCGCACGCCGCTGACCACCCTGGGCTCCCATTTGGAGGCGATGGCGGAGGGCGTGTGGGAGCCCACGAAGGAGCGGCTTGCGAGCTGCTGCGAGGAAGTGGGAAGGCTGAACAGCCTGGTTTCCGACCTGCAGCGCCTGGCGCAGGCGGAGGGGGACAGCCTGACGCTGCGCAAAACCGAAGTGGACCTGATGGACGTGGCGCGCTCCATAGTCCGCCAGTTCGAGCTGGAGGCGGGCAAAAAGCACCTTTCGCTGCGGGCGGAAGGGGAAAGCACCGTCGTCCGGGCGGACAGGGACCGGCTCAGCCAGGTGCTGGCGAACCTGCTGTCCAACGCCGTCAAGTTCACGCCGGAAGGCGGTCACATCCGCGTCGAGGTGAAAAGCGCGGAGCAGTCCGGCATCCTCGCCGTGGAGGACGACGGCATCGGCATCCCGGAGGAGGAGCTTTCGCTGGTGTTCGAGCGGTTTTACCGCACCGACCGGTCCCGCAGCCGGAAAACCGGCGGCGCGGGGATCGGGCTGGCCATCGTCAAGTCCATCGTCTCCGCCCACGGAGGCACCGTGTCGGCGCAGCGCCGCGAAGAGGGGGGAACGCGGTTCGTGGTGACGCTGCCGAAGTAGGGCCTTGCCATTTGCAGGGCGGCATCATGAAAAAGCCGGGCTTCACAGCCCGGCTTTTGGCGCCCAAATTGCAGGGCAGCGGTCAGGAAGAGCGCCGCTTTTCATCCTCCAGCTCCCGCGCAATCAGCGCCAGGGCGACCTTCAGGGCATGCAGGTTGCGCGCGGCAAGGGTGAGCTGGGCCTTGGGCGGCGGCTGCCTTTTGGAGAGGGTTTCCTGCACCTTTTCGATTTTGCGAAGGGAGGAGGACAGCGCCTTTTGCGCGTCCTCCAGTTCCGTTCTGGTAAACATGTCCGCTTATCCTCCGTTGTCTGTTCCTGCGGCTGTCTGCGACGAACTGCTCCATGACGAAAAGTATGACCCACGATACCGTAAAAGCCAGACGATGTCTGGCTTTTAAGAAAACGGGGATCTTTTCAGTGCGCGCCCGCGAGCTTGAACTTGCCGACCTCGGACAGCAGCGACTGCGCCAGAGACACCAGTTCCTGGCTTGAGGCCGAGTTTTCCTCCGCGGTGGCGGCGTTGGTCTGCACCACGGCGGACACCTGGGACAATCCCTGATTGATCTGTTCGATGGACGCCGCCTGCTCGTGCGTGGCGGTCTCGATCTCGCGGATGGACTGCACGGCCAGCTTCGCCTTTTCGGAGGCTTCGTTCAGCCGCTTCAGGGTGTGGTTTGCGATCTGCTCGCCCTGGGACACCCGGGAAACCGAAGTCTCGATCAGCTCGGCGGTCTTCTGGGCCGCTTCCGCAGACTTCTGCGCGAGCTTTCGCACCTCGTCGGCCACCACGGCGAAGCCCTTTCCGGCGCTGCCCGCGCGGGCGGCCTCCACCGCCGCGTTCAGGGCGAGGATGTTGGTCTGGAAGGCGATGTCCTCCACCAGCTTGGTGACCTTGGAAATCTCCTGGGAGGCGTTGCCGATCTCCCGCATGGAGTCGTTGAGGTGCCGCATGGACTCGTTGCTGTCCATGATGTCCTGCGCGGACTGGGCCACGTAGTCGACGGACTTTTGCACGTTGACCTTGTTCTGTTCCGCCTGCTGCGACACGCTGGCGATGGACGCGGTGAGCTGCTCGACGGTGGCGGCCTGCTCGGTGGCGCCGGAGGACAGCGCCTGCGCGCCGGAGGAGATCTGGTCCGCCGCGGCGTTCACCTGGCTGGCGGAAGTGGCGATCTTCGAGAACATCTCGCTCTGCGACGCGATGATGTTTTCCATGGACTGCTTGATGGGCAAGAAGTCGTTCTTGTAGTCGGTGTCCACGCGCAGGGCGAGGTTGCCTTTGGATATCTCGCTGAGCTTTTCGGAAATGTCGAAGATGTAATGCCGCAGGGTGTCGATCAGCGTCTGCACGCTCCTTGCCACGGAACCCAGTTCATCTCTGGACTGATAGGTGATGTTCGCGTTCAGGTTGCCCTCCGCCAGCATGCCGGCGGCGGCCTCGATCTGCCTCAGCGGCTTGGTGATGGAGCGGATGATGTACACGCACAGCACCACGCCCAAGATCAGGGACAGCGTAAACAGCCCCACGGAGGTGAGGAACGTCACCTGCGCCATCCGGTTTGCTTCATGGAAGGAGTCGGCGGCCTCCGCGTTGGCGATGTCGATGAGCTCCTTGGAGTAATCCACGACGGTCAGGGACGCGGGATAGTATTCGTTCAGCAGAATCTCCTTGATGACCTGCGGATTGTTGGTGTCCATGGCGTCCAGGAACTTGCTGCCGATCACCTGCAGATTGTCCCAGTCTTTTTTCAGCTGCTCAAGCTTCTGCCTGCCGGCGTCGGACAGCATCAAAGGCTCGATCTGGGCGATGAACTTTTCAAAGTCCGAATTCCTGCTGTTCCAGTCGTCCAGCCAGGTCTGATAATTGGCAGGGTCGTCGATGATGATGTAGGCCATATCCTTCTGGATGCCCTGGAGCTGCCTTCTCATGTTGTTGATGGTGTTGGTGACCGTGTACGGGCTTTCGTAAAACGTGGAAAAGGAGGTTGTCACGGTCTGCAGCCCTATGAAGAGGGAGAACGCGACGGTCACGACAAACAGGACCAGCACCACTGAAAAGGCAAGCGTGAGCTTCTTGGAAATCGACAGGTTTTTCATTTTCCTCCACCCTTATCGTGTATAAAATAGTAATGTTTATTCAGCAATGTCCATACACAGTACAAAGCGACCATTGATGGAGAATCTGACCGAATAAACACTCTTCATATAATATCGTCACAAATATTAAACGGGTAAAGGAAAATGCAAAAAACCCTGCATGGAAAAGGCGCAAAAAAAGCCGGACACCATTCGGTGCCCGGTTTGGTGCGGCAGATGGGACTTGAACCCATACGCTCGTCGCACACGCCCCTCAAACGTGCCTGTCTGCCAATTCCAGCACTGCCGCATCCCGTTGGGGTCGTTTTGACGACGGAATTCATTATACCTTCATCCGGCGCGTCTTGTCAACCATAATTTGCGCCGGATTGCGCCTGCATTTTCGCCCGTCCGGGCAAAAGGGCGGCCGGAAGGGCACTTTCGGCTGAAAGTTTTCGCAACAAAAACCGTCGTTGAAACGTGTTTTATGAAGAAAAGGAGCGCTCTTTGTCTTGCAGGTATGTATGCAACGTACTAAAATAAGCCAACGGGAAATGAAATGGAGGGTAATCGCTTGAAACGGTTTGCGACAAAAACGCTGACGGTCGTCCTGATCGCCGCGATCGTGGTGCTGGCGCTGGCGGCGGTGGCTGTTTCGGCTGTGCTGGGCAGAGTCAAACGCGTCTCGCTGGAAGAGGCGGCGCAGATCGCCCAGCAGGAACAGGAACAGCTGGAACAGGACATCGCCAGCGGCGTCGTCGAGGCGGAGGAGGACATCGAGAACGAGCTTACCCTCGTCGAGGAAGTGGAGCAGACCCAACTGACGGAGGAGGAGCTTCGCGCCATTGAGGAGACCAAAAAGCGCGAGGGCGCGGTGAACGTGCTGCTCATCGGCGTGGACCGCCGGGGCAAATCCGGATACAGCCGGGCGGACACGATGCTCATCGCCACGCTGGACAAGAAGAACCGGAAGCTCAAGCTCACCAGCCTGATGCGGGACATGTACCTCCCCATCCCCGGCAACGGGGAAAACCGCATCAACTCCGCCTGCGCCAAGGGCGGGCCCGGCCTTTTGATGCAGACCATCAACGAGAACTTCTCGATGGATCTGACCACCTATGTGCTGGTGGATTTCGACATGTTCGACAAAATCGTCGACAAGCTCGGCGGCGTGACCATCGAAATGACCGAAGGCGAGGTCAGCGAGGCCAACGACTGCATCGCCGGCCTGAACCTGCAGCAGGGCCGCGAGCGCACCGACGGGCTGATCACCAAGCGCAGCGGCAAGATCAAGCTCACCGGCCAGCAGGCGCTGGGGTACTGCCGCATCCGCCACTTCGGAAACGGTGATTTTTCGCGCACTTCCCGCCAGTTCAAAGTCCTTCGCGCCATTTACGACAAGTTCATGCAGGTGGACGCCGCGAAAAAGCTGTCCGTGCTGTACGACGTGCTGCCCTACGTGGAGACCAACATGACGGACGACCAGATCGTCTCCCTGGCCACCACCGTCATCTCCATGAACATCGGTTCCAGCGAGCTGCTGCACTATCGCCTGCCCGCCGAAGGGGCGTACAAGTCCGCCAAGGTCAAGGGCATGCAGGTGCTGCTGCCCGACATTCCGGCCAACACCCTGGCGTTGCACAGGTTCATCTACGAGGCGACGGAGCAGGAGGCCCTGCCCGGCTCGGACACGGGCAGGGGCGTCTATGTCCCCAAGCCCTACTACGACGAAAACGGCAACCTCATCGACTCCAACGCGCCGCCCACGCCGGAGCCTTCGGAGTCGCCGCTGCCCGAGGAGTCTCCGTTGCCTGAAGAATCTCCAGTGCCTGAAGAAACCCCGCCGCCGGATGAAACGCCCCTGACGGAAGAGCCCATGTCGATAGAAGAGGATCTGCCGGTGGAGACTCCGTCCGATTTCGCACTCCCCGAAGAAGATGAGGTGGTGCTTCCAGACGGCGAGGATTAGCCGGGAGAAGTCATCATCCTCCCGCAACCCAGCCCGAACGATTCAAAAATTCCGTCAACAGAATTTCGTTTTTCGCTTGCGCTTTTGCCGGCGGTGTGGTACCATATCTCCCGGTAAAATCCGCTGTCCTTTAATCCGGTACCGTGATGCCGGAAAGGCCGAGCGTCCTGAACCTGCGCGTTTTGGCAGGTCCTGTTATGCTGCTATAGCCTTCCGCACACGGCGGAAGGCTTTTTTTGAACCCGCAGCGGAGGGAAAGGAGCGCGCATGAAGGAGAAAATCATCATGGACGGCCGCGGCATGGAACGCGCGCTGGTCCGCATCGCCCACGAGATCATCGAGCGCAACCAGGATGTTTCCAACGTGGCCCTCATCGGCATCCACAGGAGGGGCGTCCCCCTCGCGAAAAGGCTTGCGGCCCACATCGCCGCCTTTGAAGGCGTCGAGGTCCCGGTGGGCACGCTGGACATCACTTCCTATAGAGACGACCTGTCCGAACAGACCGCGAAATCCGCGGGAACGTCGGACATTCCTTTTGCCGTCAGGGGCAAAACCATCGTCATGGTGGACGATGTGGTGCACACCGGCCGCACCGCCCGGGCCGCCATGGACGCCATCATGGATCTGGGCAGGCCCTCGCGGCTGCAGTTCGCCGCGCTCATCGACCGGGGGCACAGGGAACTGCCCATCCGGCCGGACTACGTGGGCAAGAACGTGCCCACCTCCCACGAGGAACTGGTCGCCGTGCGCGTCGCCGAAATCGACGGCGAGGAGTGCGTGGCGATTCTGGACAAGTCTTTCAAGGATTGACAGGAGGAACCATGCCCATAAAAAGGAAAGACCTGCTGGGCCTTCGCGGCGCGGACGCGGGGCTGATTGCCGAGATTCTCTCCACGGCGGCGGACATGAAGCGCATCATGCACGCGCCGGAACGCAAAAGCAACCTGCTTTCCGGCAAATCCGTCGTCACCCTGTTTTACGAGAACAGCACCCGCACCCGCACGTCCTTTGAGACCGCCGCGAAACTCCTCTCCGCCATGACGACGGGCATAGCCGCCTCCAGCTCCAGCGTGCAGAAGGGCGAATCGCTCATCGACACGGGGCACACCCTTGAACGCATCGGCGCGGACTACATCGTCATCCGCCACCCCGTCAGCGGCGCGGCGAAACTGCTGGCGGAACACGTCAAAGCCAGCGTCATCAACGCCGGCGACGGCACCAACGAACACCCCACCCAGGCTCTGCTGGACATGTACACCATGAAGGAGCGCTTCGGCGATCTCAAAGGCCTTCGCGTCGCCATCGTGGGGGACATTCTGCACAGCCGCGTGGCCCGTTCCAACCTCTGGGGGCTGACGGCGATGGGCGCCCATGTGACCCTTGCCGGCCCCGGGACGCTGCTGCCCGTGGAGCTGGAGCAGGCGGGCGCGAAAGTGACCACGGACGTCAGGTCCGCCGTGAGGGACGCGGACGTGGTGATGCCTTTGCGCATTCAGAAAGAGCGCCAGCAGGCGGGGCTGATTCCCTCCATCCGGGAGTACGCGAAGTTCTACGGCATCGACGGCGGCGTGCTCGCTCTCGCAAAACCAAACGCGCTGGTGATGCACCCCGGGCCCATCAACCGCGGCGTGGAAATCGCCGGCAGCGTGGCGGACGGCCCGGCCTCCGTCATCAACGACCAGGTGGAAAACGGCGTCGCCGTGCGCATGGCTCTTTTGACTCTGCTTTCGGGAGGGAGCGCCCAATGACCATCCTCATCCAGAACGGACTTCTCATCAACCCCCGGGGAACGAGCGGGGCGTACGATATTCTGATTGACGGCAGCAAGGTCAAAGCCGTCGCCCCCAGGGGGCAGATCACCGCGGCGGACGAAGTCATCGACGCTTCCGGCATGTGGGTCATGCCCGGCTTTGTGGATATGCACTGCCATCTGCGCGAACCCGGGCAGGAACACAAGGAGGACATCGCCACCGGCACCCTCGCCGCTGCCTACGGCGGCTTCACAGCGGTGGCCTGCATGCCCAACACCAGTCCGGTAAACGACAACGAGGCAGTCACCCGCTACATCCTCGAAAGGGCGAAGCAGGCGGGCTTTTCGCGGGTGTACCCCATCGCCGCCATCACCAAGGGGCTCAAAGGCGCGGAGCTGACGGAGTTCGGCATCCTGCTGGAAAACGGCGCGGTGGCCTTTTCGGACGACGGCCGCCCGGTGGAGGAAGCCAACCGCATGCGCCTCGCCCTGCAGTACGCCAAAGGCTTTGACGCCCTGCTCATTTCCCACTGCGAGGATTTGACCATCGCCGGGGACGGCGCGATGAACGAGGGCGTCACATCCGCCGTCTGCGGGCTGAAGGGCATCTCCCGCGCGGCGGAGGAGGTCATGATCGCAAGAGAGCTCCTGCTCGCCGAGGCGTGCGGCGCGAAGGTGCACATTGCCCACATCTCCACCAAAGGCGGCGTGGAGCTGCTGCGGCAGGCGAAGAAACGGGGCGTTCGCGCCACAGGCGAAACCTGCCCGCACTACTTCTCCGCCACGGATGAACTCTGCATGAACTACGACACCAACGCCAAGATGAACCCGCCCCTGCGCACTTGCAATGACGTGGAAGCCATCAAGCAGGGCTTAGCTGACGGCACCATCGACGCCATCGCCACCGACCACGCCCCCCACGCAAAAGACGAAAAGCGGGTGGAGTTCCAGTACGCGCCCAACGGCATCATCGGCTTGGAGACCGCGTTTTCTTTGGCGGTGACCAACCTCATTGAGCCGGGCGTGCTGACGCCCGAGCAGCTGGTGGAGCGCCTGTCCTGCCGCCCGGCGGAAATCCTGGGCGTTCCCGGCGGGCTGATTGCCGAAGGCCTGCCGGCGGACATCACCATCGCCGACCCGAAGGCGGAAATGGTGTACACCGAAGGCAGCCTGCACTCCAAGAGCGCCAACTCTCCCTTTTTGAACAGGCCCTATCGCGGCAAAGTCATCTGCACCATGATAGACGGCGTCGTCCGGGCTAGGAGGTAAGCCGATGAACGTCATGGACGCCCTGGCAAACGCCATATTCGAAAAGCAAAACCCAACCGCCGTGGGGCTGGACACCCGGGTGGAATACCTGCCTGAAGGCTTCTTCGCGCCCGGCGAACACTTCCAACGAAGCGCCGGTGAGGCGGTCTTCGCCTTCAACCGCGCCCTGATTGACGCCGTGGCGGACATTGTGCCGGCGGTGAAGGTGCAGGTGGCGTTTTACGAGATGTACGGCACGGAAGGCATGATCGCCTTCAAGCGCACCATGGAATACGCCAGGCAGGCGGGGCTGATCGTCATCGCGGACGTCAAGCGCGGGGACATCGGTTCCACCGCCGAGGCCTACGCCCACGCCTTCCTTTCCGGGACCCCCGCAGGGGAAGCGAACCTCCCCGCCTTCGATGCGGACCTGGTCACCGTCAACCCTTATCTCGGCACGGACGGCATCAAACCTTTCGTGGTCGCCTGCGAAAAGCAAAACAAGGGCATCTTCGTCCTCGTCAAGACCAGCAACCCCTCCGGCGGCGAGATTCAGGACCTCATTTCCGACGGCAGGCCGGTGTACGAGCACGTCGGCCTTCTCACCGCGAAATGGGGCGAGAACCTGATGGGAAGCTGCGGCTACTCCGCCGTAGGCGCGGTGGTGGGAGCGACGTACCCCGAGCAGGGCGCAAAGCTGCGGCAGCTCCTGCCCCGCACCTTCTTCCTGGTGCCCGGCTACGGCGCCCAGGGCGGCACCGCGAAGGGCATCGCGAACTGCTTTGACAGCCGCGGCGGCGGCGCCATCGTCAACGCGTCCCGCTCCATCCTGTGCGCCTATCAAAAACAGCCTGGCGTGCACTTTGCGGACGCCGCCAGAAACGAAGCCCTGAGAATGAAAGAGGACCTGCTGTCCGCTCTGGGCGGCAGGATCGGATAGATTTCCCATTTCAGATCGAGAGGTGGCATCATGCCCAAAAAACCCAGCATTCGGAAGACGATGGTCATCGGCTCCGGCCCGATCGTCATCGGCCAGGCCGCCGAATTCGACTACGCCGGCACCCAGGCCTGCCGTGCCCTGCGGGAGGAGGGGGTGGAGATCGTGCTGGTCAACTCCAATCCGGCGACCATCATGACCGACCCCGCCATGGCGGACAGGGTGTACATCGAGCCCATGGACGCCGCCACCATCAAGCGCATCATCGAAAAGGAACGGCCGGACAGCATGCTCCCCACCTTGGGCGGCCAGACCGGCCTCAACCTCGCCATGGAGCTTTATGAGAGCGGCTATCTGGAAAAGATGGGCGTCGAGCTCATCGGCACCCCCGCCTCCGCCATCTTCAAGGCGGAGGACAGGGAGGCATTTCGGGACACCATGACGAAAATCGGCGAGCCGGTGGTGGACAATGCCATCGTGCACACGGTGGAGGAAGCGGTGGCGTTCGCCAACCGCGTCGGCTATCCCGTCATCGTCCGCCCGGCATACACCCTGGGCGGCACCGGCGGCGGCATGGCGAACGACGAAGAAGAGCTTCGGGAGGTCTGCCAGGGCGGGCTGAAGAGCAGCCGCGTGCACCAGTGCCTCATCGAGCGCTCCATCGCGGGCTGGAAGGAAATCGAGTTCGAGGTCATCCGCGACTCGGCGGACAACGCCCTCGCCATCTGCAACATGGAGAACATCGACCCCGTGGGCATCCACACCGGCGACTCCATCGTGGTGGCGCCCTGCCAGACGCTCACAAACGCCCAGCTTTCCATGCTGCGCGATTCCGCCCTCAAAATCATCCGGGAACTGGGCATCGAGGGGGGCTGCAACGTGCAGTTCGCCCTGAAGCCCGACTCCATGGACTACTTCCTCATCGAGGTGAACCCGAGGCTTTCCCGCTCCTCGGCGCTGGCGTCCAAGGCGACGAGCTACCCCATCGCCCGGGTGGCCACGAAAATCGCCCTGGGCTACCGGCTGGACGAGATCCTCCTCGGCAAAAACAAGGCCCACGCGCTGTTCGAGCCGCAGGTGAACTACACCGTATTGAAAATGCCCCGCTGGCCCTTTGACAAGTTCACCGCCGCCGACAAGCACATCGGCACCAAGATGAAGGCGACGGGGGAAGTCATGGCCATCGGCGAGACCTTCGAAGCGGCCTTTTTGAAGGCCCTGCGCTCGCTGGAGCTGAACGCCTACTCCCTGCGCTCCCCGCGGCTGATGGCGCTTTCGGACGGGGAAGTGGCGAAAAACCTCCGCGTCCAGAGCGACGAGCGCATCTTCTACGTCTTCGAGTCCCTGCGCCGGGGCGTGCCCGTTTCGGAGATTTACGATGCCACGAAGATCGACCCGTGGTTCCTCGAGCGCATGAAGGGCATGTGCGCCATGGAAGCGTCCATCGAACGCGCCGGGGCGGACGGGCTCACAAAGGAACTGCTGCTGGACGCCAAAATCCACGGCGTGTCGGACGCCGCCATCGCGCAGCTCACCGGCTTGACCGAACAGGAAGTGCGCCAAAAACGCAAGGCTTTGGGCGTGCTCCCGAACTATAAGGTGGTGGACACCTGCCCTCATGCCCCCGGCGGGCTGGGCGAATACCTCTATTCGGTATACGGCCAGGAAGGGGAAAGGAAAAGGCGCCGAAAAGAGACCGCAGTGGTGCTGGGTTCGGGGCCCATCCGCATTGGCCAGGGCGTGGAGTTCGACTACTGCTGCGTGCACTGCGCCTGGGCGCTGAAAAAGCAGGGCTTCCACACCATCATGATCAACAACAATCCCGAAACCGTCTCCACCGATTACGACACGGCGGACACGCTCTACTTCGAACCCTTAACGCCCGAGGAGGTCTGGAACATCCTCGAGCGGGAAAAACCTTCCGGCGTCGTCGTCCAGTTCGGCGGCCAGACCGCCATCAAGCTGGCAAAGCCTGTGGCGGACGCGGGATTCCCCATTCTCGGGACGGGCCTTTCGGACATTGACGCCGCCGAGGACAGGGAGCGCTTCGACGAGCTTCTGGAACAGGTGGGCCTCAAGCGCCCGAGGGGCTTTACGGTATTCACGAAGGAGGAAGCCCTCAAAGCCGCGGAGGAGCTTGGGTATCCCGTGCTGGTGCGCCCGTCCTACGTGCTGGGCGGCCAGGGCATGACGCTGGCTTACAGCGAACAGGGCGTGGCGGACTTTATGGACGTCATCTGCCGGGAAAAGCAGGAGCACCCCGTGCTCATCGACAAGTACCTAAGGGGCAAGGAGGTGGAGGTGGACGCCGTCTCCGACGGGTACGACCTTCTGATTCCCGGCATCATGGAGCACGTGGAGCGCGCGGGCGTGCACTCGGGGGACTCCATCTCCATCTACCCCGCGAAAGATATTTCCGGCAAGCTCAAGAGCAAGCTCATCGAGGCGACGAAAAAGCTGGCGGACGCCCTGCACGTCAAGGGCCTCATCAACGTCCAGTACATTCTGCACAACGACGACGTGTACGTCATCGAGGTCAATCCCCGCTCCTCCCGCACGGTGCCCTTCATCAGCAAGGTCACCGGCATCCCGCTGCCGGAAGTGGCCACAAGGGCCATGCTGGGCGAGCGCATCGCCGGCATGGGCTATGGCACCGGCCTTGCGCCGGACGCCCGGTGCGTCGCCGTCAAGGTGCCGGTGTTCTCTCTGGATAAGCTGCCGGAGGTGGAAATCACATTAGGGCCCGAGATGAAATCCACCGGCGAGGTGCTGGGACTGGGCAGGACGCTGCCCGAAGCGCTGTACAAGGGCCTGTGCGCCGCCGGGCTGACGCTGCCCGACCACGGAGCGGTCATCTTCTCGGTGGCAGACAACGACAAGAACGAGATGGTGGACCTCGCCATCGACCTTTCCGTCCTGGGGTACGACATTTTCGCCACCAAAGGCACGGCGAATGTGCTCAACCAGAGCTTCGTGGGCGCGTCGGTGGTCACCAAGGAGCCGGGCAGCCTGTCCGCCGAGCAGCTCATCGAGGAAGGCCGGGCGGTGCTGGTGGTGAACACCCCCACCCACGGCAGGGAGCGCCGCCGCTTCGGCTTCCGGTTGCGCCGCCTTGCCACGGAGCGCAGCATCCCCTGCCTGACGAGCGCGGACACGGTGCGGGCGCTGGTGCAGGCGCTCAAAGCCCGAAAGAGCCTTGTGCAGACCGAACTCATCGCCCTGCAGGACGTGTGACAGGATATATAATAATGAAGGAAAGAACGTTTGCCATCATCCGCAACACACCCATCGCGAAGGACACCTTCCGCATGGACCTTGCCACAGACCCGTCGTTCTTTGACGAGGTGCGGCCCGGCCAGTTCCTGCACATCCGCGTGCCGGGCGCTGCGGTAAGCCTTCGCCGGCCCATCAGCGTGTGCGACGCGAAGGACGGCGCCGTCACCATCGCCTGTGCCGTCAAGGGGGAGGGCACCAAAGCCCTCGCTACAGCAAAACCGGGAACGGAATTTGCCGCCACCGGCCCCATCGGAAAGGGCTTTCCCGTCGAAGGGGTCAAAAAGGCGAGGCTGCTGGGCGGCGGCATTGGAACTGCGCCGCTTCTGCTCCTTGCGAGAAGGCTGCGGGAGACAGGCGCACAGGTAACGGCGTTTCTGGGGTTCCGTTCCGCGGAGTACGCCATCCTCGCCGAAGACTTTGTCGCATTGGGCTGCGAAGTCCGGCTGTACTCAGACGACGGCACCCTCGGCCATAAGGGCTTCGCGCTGAACGGCCTTCTTCAAGAGGAGGACGGCTCGCCCGTCTACGCCTGCGGTCCAAAGCCCATGTTCAGAGCGCTGCAGAACGCGCTGCCCGCTTCCACCCCCGCATGGATCTCCCTGGAAGAGCGCATGGGCTGCGGCGTGGGGGCGTGCCTCGGGTGTGCTGTGGGTATTTGGGAAGGGAAAAACGTCATCCACCGCCGCGTCTGCGTGGACGGGCCGGTGTTCCCGTTACAGGAGGTGGTCCTGTGAGCGCAGATCTGTCCGTCACCATCTGCGGTGTGACCTTCAAAAACCCCGTCATCGCAGCCTCCGGCACCTTCGGGTTCGGGTTTGAATACAATCAGCTCTTTGACGTCTCCATCCTCGGCGGCATCTCCACCAAGGGGCTGACGCCCAAGCGCAGGGAAGGGAACCCCTCACCCCGCATTGCGGAGACGCCGTCGGGCATGCTGAACGCCGTAGGGCTTCAGAACCCGGGCATCGATGCGTTCGTTGAGACCATCCTGCCCGAAATGAAAAAGCTCGGCACCGTCATCATCGCCAACGTGGCGGGCTCCACGGTGGAGGACTACGCCCTGATGACCGAAAAACTGCAGGGCACCGAGGTGGACATGGTGGAGCTGAACATCTCCTGCCCCAACGTCAAGGAAGGGGGCGTGGCCTTCGGCGTGGACCCCCGCATGGTGGAGCGGGTGACCAGAGCCGCGAAGCACAACTGCGCCCAGCCGCTGATCGTCAAGCTTTCTCCGAATGTATCCTCCATCGCGGAAACGGCAAAAGCCGCCGAAGCGGGGGGCGCGGACGCGATTTCCCTCATCAACACGCTGACGGGCATGGCCATCGATCCCGTGACAAGAAGGCGCATCCTCGCCAATAAAACCGGCGGGCTTTCCGGCCCCGCCGTCAAGCCAGTGGCGCTGCGCATGGTGTACGAAGCGTCAAAGGCAGTTAAACTGCCGGTCATCGGCATGGGCGGCATCGTGTCGGGAAAGGACGTTGCCGAGTTCCTGCTGGCAGGGGCCAGCGCGGTGATGGTGGGCAGCGCCACGGTGTTCGACCCGCTGGCGCTGCCGCGCATCATCGGGGAACTGAAGGAGTTTTGCGAACAGAACGGCATCGCCGCCGTAAGGGAGCTTACGGGCGCGCTGGTGGACTGAAAGGAGACATATAAAATGGAAAGGGAAGAACTCATCGCGATTTTCAAGGAAACCGGCGTCATGCTCGAGGGGCACTTCCAGCTCACGAGCGGCAGGCACAGCGACCATTACATGCAGTGCGCCAGATTGTTCCAGTACCCCAACTACTCCAAGCTGCTGTGCGGCGAGCTGGCCAAGGCCTTCTCGGATGTCAAAATCGACCTTGTGGCCGGCCCCGCGGTGGGCGGCATCATCATCGCCTATCAGACCGCGGAATGCCTGGGCGTGCGCAACATCTTCGCGGAGCGGCAGGACGGAAAGATGACCTTCCGGCGCGGCTTTGCGGTGAAGCCCGGCGAGAACGTGCTGGTGTGCGAGGACGTGGTCACCACCGGCGGCAGCGTGCGCGAAGTCATCGACCTTGTGCGCGAGGCCGGCGGCAACGTGGTGGGCGTGGGCGCGATTGTGGACAGGAGCAACGGTCAGGTGGACTTCGGCGTGCCCTTCAAGGCGGTGCTGTCCATGGAAGTGAAGAGCTGGGAAGCGCAGGAGTGCCCGCTGTGCAAGTCGGGTTCCGTCGCCGAAAAGCCGGGCAGCAGGATGCTGAAGTGAGCCAGATGCCTCAAACGGCAAAAAGCAAAGGCGCGGGTTCTCCGCGCCTTGCGTCTTTTTCAGGGTTCGTTGGGCTGACTTCTCACCCAGAACTATCACTTGCTCTGCAAAAAGTTCAGAAATGCGTCCACCTGCTCCTGCAGGAAGGGCGCGCTGGTGGTCAGGGAGAGCATGCCGCCCTCGTTCATCTGCCTTCTGGCGTTGGGGATGGTCAGCCGCGGGACATTCATCACCTTCATGTTCAGATAGCTGATCAGCGTCACCAGATGGTCCTGTGCGAGCGCGGTGCCGTTCATGCCGGGCGAAATGCCGCTGATGGCGGCGGGTTTTCCGGCAAGCACCGGCGGTTCGTCGTCCTCCCCGGGACGGGACAGCCAGTCGATCAGGTTTTTCAGCACGGCAGGGGGATAGTGATTGTGCTCCGGCGTGAAGAACCAAACGCCGTCCGCAGCCTTGACGGCTTCGCGCACGCGCTTCACGGCCTCGGGAGTCGGAAACTCAATGTCTTCATTCATAAAGGGAACGTCGGAATACTCAAGGATCTCGAAATCGGCACGGCTGCCGATTACATTCTTTGCTGCCATGGCGAGCTGGCGGTTATAGGACCATTTTTTCAAAGAGCCGACGATTGCGATGATTTTCGGTTTACTCATTTGCATTCACTCTCTTTTCTTCGGTATTGTTACGTCTTTCTAAGCTCAGTCGAGCTGTTTCGGCGTGGTTTCCATCAACAGCAGGAGTTTAATCCTAGCTTTTCACTAGTATATCAAATGTTGGGGAAAAAATCCATCAAAAAACTGGAATTAGAGTTGATATTTTTTGCGACAAGTTTTAATCAAATAAGGATCAAAAAGCGAGTGATAAATGCAAAGCAAATAAACAAGCCGGCATTGCTGCCGGCTTGTTTTTGTCCCTTCACCAATCAGGGCTGTTGTGGAGCGGGTGATGGGAATCGAACCCACGCAGCCAGCTTGGAAGGCTGGAGCTCTACCATTGAGCCACACCCGCATATAACCCCGAAAGGGGGGATAAGGGGGATTGGTGCGGACGAAGAGATTTGAACTCTTACGCTTGAAAGCACCGGAACCTAAATCCGGCGCGTCTGCCAATTCCGCCACGCCCGCACGATCACAGCTTCTAAGTAGGCCGGCGCGGCGACCGGGGAAAGGCTGGTGACTCATCGGAGGCTCGAACTCCGGACCCCTTGATTAAAAGTCAAGTGCTCTACCAACTGAGCTAATGAGTCATAGGATGGCTGGGGTGGCAGGATTCGGACCTGCGAATGCGGGAGTCAAAGCCCCGTGCCTTACCGCTTGGCTACACCCCACCGTATATGCGCAAGAGCTGCCGCCACACCATGAAAACTTCACCTGACGGCCTGCGCGGCGGGGGAACTCCATTCCCGCAGAGGCGGGACCTTCTCTTTTTGAAAATGGGGTGGGTAGTGGGACTCGAACCCACGGCCTCCAGAGCCACAATCTGGCGCGCTAACCAACTGCGCCATACCCACCATACATTATGCAAAAAATATGTGGCGCGCCTGCAGGGATTCGAACCCGGGACCTACGGCTTAGAAGGCCGTTGCTCTATCCTGCTGAGCTACAGGCGCTCGTCCTTCGCTCACCACTGCCAACACCTGAAAAGTATAGCATCGAAAGTTGGCTGTGTCAACAGGATGAACGGGTAAATCGGCGCAAAAATTACTTGTAAACATGCTCGATCCTGGGCACGGCGATGCCGTTTCGAATCTCCAGCAGGGCGAAGGTGGGCGCAAATCTCCCCCGCGGGAGGGACACCGAGCCGGGGTTGAGCAGGATCAATCCGCCGTTGTTGTCCAACAGCGGCATGTGCGTGTGCCCGAACAGCGCGATGTCCGCATTCTGTTCCCTTGCCCTGTAATAGAGCTTGTTCAGCGAGTAGTATACGCCGAACCTGTGCCCGTGGGTGCAGTAAATCGAAACGCCCCCGAGGCTGATGAGCGCCTCCTCCGGCGCGTCGGAGCGGAAATCGTTGTTCCCGCGCACGGTGCAGGTGGGGATGCCCTCGTCCAGAAACACCGAGGCGTCCCAGGCGTAATCCCCCAAAAACACCGCCGCGTCCAGCGGGCCGGCCTTTTTGAGCGCCTGCCGGAGGGCTTCCTTGTCCCCGTGGGAATCGGAAAACACGCCCACGCGCATCAGTCCCGCCATTGCGCTTCCCCCTCCAGGGCGCGGCGAAGGAGCTGCAGCGCCTTGCCGCGGTGGCTGATGGCGTTCTTCTCATCGCCCGAGAGTTCGGCGAAGGTCTTTCCCAAAGCGGGAAGGAAAAAGAGGGGGTCGTACCCAAAGCCGTTTTCCCCGGAAGGCGCGCGGGCGATGACGCCCGCGCACTCGCTCCGGCAGATGAGCGCTTCACGGCCGGGGCGAAGCAGGGTCACGACGCACACGAACCGCGCGCCGCGCTCGTTGTCCGGCACGTTTTGCATCTCTTTCAGCAGTTTTTCGTTGTTGGC
>ENA-OWOZ01001206-OWOZ01001206.1-bioreactor-metagenome-genome-assembly--contig:-NODE-1206-length-25321-cov-4.233679_pt1 | contig 25321 bp, 22 predicted proteins | sample MGYA00238140_ERZ651804 | MGnify/ENA primary metagenome ERZ651804 (study PRJEB26910, sample SAMN07631232) | bioreactor metagenome | isolation source: Switchgrass digestor | place: USA: Dartmouth... | reverse complement strand
TGATACTGCTAATCCGACTTCTCCAGCAGCAACCGTAACTGATACCTCTCGTTTGGAAATAGAAACCCTGGTCAGTGAGTCGGAAGTCAGTTATATAAAAACGGGTGACGAGGTAGAAATTTTGATTAAAGCTGCCGGTGATAATGTTTTTAAAGGTAAGGTGGAGAGTGTAGCCAACGTACCTGACCCGGTTAAACGCAATTATGCCGTTAAGGTGGTTTTAGATAACCCAGAAAATAAAATTAAGTCTGGTATGTTTGCCGAAGTAATAATAAACACCGTAAGCAAGCAGGACGTGCTCTGTGTACCGGTTAGTGCTGTTATACCCCGGAATGGGCGGGACACTATTTACACTATAGACAAAGAAAAACGGGCTCGGGAAGTAGATGTGGAAACTGGTCTTAGGGACAACAATTATGTGGAAATTATTTCTGGACTTAAAGCCGGGGATAAAGTAATTACCAAAGGCAACACCCTGGTAAATGAAGGCACCTTGGTCCGAGTTGTTGCCGAAGGAGGCAAATAATGAGTATCATAAAATTTGCCGTAAAAAGACCAGTAGCCATGATTATTATAGTATCCGTAATAATCATTTTAGGGTTTGTCTCTTTATCACGCATGACGGTTGATCTTATTCCGGAAATGGATTTTCCTATGGTTGTGGTTATGACTGAATACCCCGGCGTAGGCCCGGAGGAAGTAGAATCTCAGGTAAGCAAGCCTTTGGAAAGTACCCTTAATACACTCAGTAATATTGAAGAAATACAGTCCATATCCTCTTCAGGCTCATCTATGATACTGGTTAGTTTTAAATGGGGAACTAATCTGGATAGTGCCATTAATGAAATGCGGGAAAGCATTAGCCTTATAGAGGGTTATCTTCCCTCAGGTGTGCAGAAACCAATGGTTATCAGAATGGACCCCAATATGATGCCAGTTATTCAGATAGGGATGAATAGTGATACCATGACCCTGGGACAGCTGCAAGAAGTTGCGGAAGACCTTATTGAACCACGTCTCAGCCGTATTACAGAGGTAGCTTCAGTAGCTATTACTGGGGGGCAACAACGTGAAGTTAAGGTAGAAGTGGATCCAGTTAAGCTAAATAATTATGGTCTCACCTTGTCCCAGGTAAACCAAGTTTTACAGGCAGAGAATTTCAATATGTCGGCCGGACAAGTAACAGATGGAGGACGAAAATATTACCTGCGCAGCCTGCAGCAATTTGAATCTGTAGATGATATTAAAGATGTAGCCATACTAACGGCAACAGGTAATACCGTTTACTTAAAAGACATTGCCACCATAACCGATGGCTTTCAGGATGAGAGCCAGTTAACCCGGGTAAATGGCAAGGCCGCCGTGGGGATTCACTGCTTGAAACAGAGTGATGCCAACACGGTTAAAACCTGTGCTGAGGTACGGAAAGAGCTGGCGGCTATACAGGAAGAGCTCGACCTGGATATTGATATTGAAGTAGTAATGGACCAGTCCACTTATATTGAGCAATCATTGAACACTACTAAACGCATGATGATCGAAGGAGCTATCCTGGCTATGCTAGTATTGTTCCTATTTTTGCGCAATATACGTAGTACTTTGATTATCTTTACCGCTATACCTCTTTCAATAATAGCAACCTTTATCCTCATGTATTTTAATAATGAAACAGTTAATCTGATAACCCTGGGAGGACTTGCTTTAGGCTTGGGGCGCATGGTGGATGACTCTATTGTGGTATTTGAAAACATTTATCGCCACCGTCTCCTGGGGCAATCAGCCGTGGAGGCGGCTGTTAATGGGGCTTCTGAAGTGGGGCAGGCAGTTATTGCTTCTACCCTTACTCTTATTGCCGTTTTCTTCCCCATTATTTTTGTCGAGGGTCTGGCTTCGATTGTATTTAAGCCGCTGGCACTTACCGTTATGTTTGCTATCTTTTGTTCATTATTGGTGGCTTTAACTATAGTACCTTTAATGGCTTCGCGTATGCTTACGGATAAATCGATGGCAGCTCGTATTACAGGAACCGGAAGAATTGCTCGTATAACCACAGGTTTTGGCAACTGGATAGACAATTTAGGGGAACGCTATACGGTTCTTGTAAAATGGGCTTTGTCCCATCGCCGTAGGGTTATTATAATAGTTACCGTTTTGATGATTGCATCAATTGGTTTAATGCCCTTGGTAGGCGCAGAATTTATGCCAGCTATGGATTCAGGTGAGATATCGGTAAGTATTGAAAGTGACAAAGGAAGCCCGCTTAAAGACACTGATGATATTGTAAAACAGGTTGAGGGACATTTGCGCGACATTCCGGAAGTAGATGTTATTTTCAGCAGTATAGGCGGTTCCTCCAATATGCTGATGACTAGCGGGGTTCAGGGAGACCGGGCTACCCTTTATGTAAAACTGGTTCCCCTTGCGGAGCGTGATCGGGGAGTTGATGCTGTTTGTGAGGATTTACGCCAGCGCGTGCGCGATATCCCGGGTGCCAAAATTAAAATTAGTGCAATGGATATGACCAGTGGTATGGCATCTACCAGCGGAGCCATAAATGTTGAGGTGCGGGGCGATGACCTTAATGTGTTGCGGGAAATCTCTGATCAGGTAGCTGAGATTGTCCGTAATGTTCCTGGTACCAGGGAAGTCAGTGCTTCCTTAAGCGATGGAAATCCGGAGGTGCAGATTAGGATAGATCGCCAGCGGGCCGCCAGTTATGGCCTTACTCCAGCGCAGGTAGCAGCAGAGATCAAAAACGCCCGCCAAGGAACAGTTGCTACCCGTTATACGGTTGAGGGCGGTGAAGTTGATGTAAGAGTGCGTTATACTGCCAATGGTTATGACGAATTATCCTATATTCAGAATTTGAATATACTAGCGCCTACGGGTGCGGTAGTTAAATTATCCCAAATTGCCACTTTTGATATGGCTCCCGGCCCTATCCAGATAACCCGGGTTGATGGGGTGCGCATTGCAACCGTCAGCGGTTCCCTGTTAAACCGTGACTTAAACTCAGTCATGAAGGATATCCAAGCCGAAATTAATAAGCTCAATCTTCCGGCTGGTTATTCCATTGAATTTGGTGGTCAGAATGAAGAGATGATGGAGAGCTTCGCTAGCCTGGCTTTAGCCCTGGTCCTGGCGATTATCCTGGTTTATGCGGTAATGGCCGTACAGTATGAATCCTTCTTTAATCCCTTTGTTATTATGTTTTCCGTACCAACAGCTTTAATTGGCATAGTGGCCTCCCTGTTACTTACCGGCAAACATTTCAGCGTGGTAGCCTTTATAGGGGTGATAATGCTGGTAGGTATCGTAGTTGCCAATGCTATTGTTCTAGTTGACTATTTGAAACAATTGCGCGAGCGGGGTATGGAGCGCAATGCGGCTATAATAGAAGCGGGACGGGTAAGGTTAAGGCCTATTCTCATGACAGCCCTGGCTACTATACTGGCTATGATTCCTTTGGCTTTGGGTATAGGAGAAGGGGCCGAAATGGATGCCCCTCTGGCTATAGTAATTATCGGCGGTCTATTAGTATCAACCTTGATTACCCTGGTTCTGGTACCAGTGGTTTATAGCATCTTCGACGACTGGGGCCAGAAAATAACTAAAAAGCGCTCCCAGAAGGAAGCAATTGAGGCGGAAGCGAGCACTATTAACCACTAGTGGTCCTAATTTTTTGACGCTGAAAGATGCAGAATCTTTATGTTTGCGCTGAGTTTTTGATGCTGAAACATATTGAATTCTTACGTAACTGCCGTGTGCCCTTGGGTATATAACCTAGGGGCATGTTCTGCTTTGCTGCATAATTAATGCAGCAAAAATTTAAGATAATCAGCGTAACCTGTGGTAATTAACCACGGATTATCGCAAAGGGGGGTGGTTTATGAAGCGCAACAAACGGGATCTCATACTGGAAGCGGCAGTACAGGTTTTTTCCAGCAAAGGCTATCATAATACCCGTATGGAGGAAATTGCTGCCCTGGCGGGAATAGGTAAAGGAACCATATATGAATATTTTGATAGTAAACTGCAGCTATTTCAGGAGATGCTGGAGGAAAGCCTAAAAATCTATTATGAACGTATGGATGCCAGCCGGCAGGGACATATGGGTTTTGCGGAAAGCATGTATTTATTTTTTCGGAGCCATCTAGAATTTTGCCAGGAAAAGAAAGAGTTAACCCGTATATTATTCTGGGATGTGGAAAATTTTGATGAAGAATTGAAAGATTGGGGCTATCAAATACGTAAACAAAAAGAGGAAGCTTTAATAGATTTAATTAAGGAGAGTATAAACCGGGGTGAGCTGCGCAACGTAAATTCCCGGTTGTTGGCCCAGATAATAATGGGCAGCCTGGGCTCTCTATGGGTACCTATTACTCTTGAGGGCTGGGACATCAACCCCGACACCCTGGCCAGGCAATTAATCGATATGTTAATGAACGGGATTAAACGCGGGATTTAATTTTGAATGATGAATTGAGGGAATAGACACAGATAACACTGGTCCTTCGGGCGCAAGGATTGACATGGTTCTTAAGACGCTGATGGACGCTGATTTCTATGAGCTACACTGATTCTTTATTTTTATACTGACGACGGCGTATATGTTACTCTTTTTTTCAGGTTGTGTAATACGAATATGCTAAATAATAAGCATAGATTTCACCCCCAAAGGGGGCAGATGCTTTCGGTCACTAAAAAGGCGCTGATTGAACACAGATTTTTGTGAAAATAAAAGAAATACGGACTATTTCAACAATAATACTTAATTTTTAATTCTTAATTCATAATTTAATTATTAGCCAAATCCCACTTACTTTAGCCTGGTATTCACTATTATGCATTTTAATAAGGCTTTTTGCAGTCAAATCACAATTAAAAAATAATACATAATAAAGGCAGGATTTACATGAATAAAAAAACATATCTTGCCGGGTTGATGGTCGTTTTTTTTATTTGCTGCAGTTCATCGGCGGTGTACGCCTTTTCAGATACTCGCGATCACTGGGCGCGTCCCCAGATTGATCATTTAAAAAATCGTCAGCTAATAAATGGATACCCGGATAATACCTTTGGCCCGGATAAAAATATAACCAGGGGAGAGCTAATTACTCTTATAATTAACACCTTAAACAAAAGTTCAGAAGCTAAACAATTATTAAATGGCGAGGCTTATTTTATAGATACTGCCAATCACTGGGCTCGGGGCTATATTGAGCTAGCACGCGAGCTTAATATTGCCCATGGTGACGGTAAAGGATACTTTTACCCCAATACCCCTGTTACCCGGGAGGAAGCAGTTACAATGCTAGTCAGCAGTTTGCGGGCTTCGCTGGATGATTTGCCTTCGGCCCAATTCGTCGATAGTGAGTCTATATCCCCTTGGGCACAAAAAGCTGTTGATTATGCCGTAACCAAAGGTTTACTGCATGGTTATCCTGATGGTAGTTTCCGGCCGGGACAGAATCTAAGCCGGGCAGAGGTAGCGGTATTGCTGGACCAGTTACTGGCTTTACAGGGGCAAAAATTTCACTTTTATGGCACCCTGGAAGAGATTAACTTGCCCTTAAAGAGGGCTACGGTTGTAATAGCAGGACATGAAGAGGTTTTTGAGCTGGCTGCTAATGCAACAGGCTATGAGGCGGGCGGGAAACAGCCGCTCGCCCAGTTAGATATGCCGGTTAATGCTTATTTTAGCCTCAATCCGGAAGGTAAAATAGCTTACATCTATGTAAGTGAGCAATATACTCAGGGAAACTTAACCTTTAATACCTCTTCTCTTCCCCATGAAATAAAGGAATCGCCAAATAATGATATGGTGATATTAACTGAAGAACTTGATCATGCTCAATACCAGTCACCAGCCATAAATCATCCAGAACTTAGCCTGCAGACTACCGCAGAAGCGATGCGGGTTCCCCAGTTTGTAGAAGAAACGGGTGCCAGCGGGCGGGGGCAATTGGTAGCGGTTATTGATAGCGGCATTGACCCCGGACATCCTGATTTGCAGGGTACGTCCGAAGGCTTCCGCAAGATTGTTGATTTTATTGACCTAAGTGATGAAGGTTTGGTGAAATTAACCAGTATTAAGGCCCAGAACGGATTTTTGCTCATTGGCGATAAGCAGGTTGACGTTAGTAATATCAGGAACCTGGCTGATGTTTATAAATACGGCTATTTGGACCTTAACATGTTACCAACAGAACTTGGTTTAGGTAATAAACAAATGCTTATGGTAGCAGTTGCGGATAAAAATTATAATATTTTTGACACCCTGTACCTGGATACTGACCTTGATGGGCAAGTAAATGACCAAATTTCACTGGAAGAATATAACCAGGATGGTCAGGTGGCGGTTATTAAAGGAGATGGAGACCGGACCTTTAACTTACTCCTGGCTGAGCTTTCTTCAAAAGGTGAATATGCGAAGTTAGGCTTTGATCTTTTAGGCCATGGCACGGAAGTAGCAGGCGTAGTTGCTGCCCGGGGAAAGATTCAGGGGATAGCTCCCGATGCCCATTTGCTTCCGATTAAGGTAATGGACCGCAGTGGTACTACTAGTTTAAAGAAGATTGAGAGTGCTCTTAGTCTGGCAGCGGAAAGGGGAGCTAAAATCGCTGTGGTCAGCATGGGCCAGTACTCGCTTAAGCAGGAAGAAATGAATTCCCTTAAGCAGTTGCTTAATAATATTGAAAAAGTTTACGGCATGCTGGTTTGTATGGCAGCAGGTAACAGTGGTCCTGGGTTAGGGACGGTAGCGGATACAGTAGCCTTCGAAAATGTCATTAGTGTAGGGGCTTATGCTACACCCGCCATGTGGAATGTTGATTACGGCTGGAGGGTAAAAAAACCTACCTTGTGGTATTTTAGTTCTGCCGGTCCGGCAGCTGACGCTTCCGCGGCACCATTATTACTGGCACCGGGCAGTGTCATTTCTACCTACCCTTTGTGGTCAGGGCAACCATATCGCCTGGATGAGGGAAGCAGTATAGCTGTGCCTCATTTGGCGGGGGCAGCAGCACTGCTCCTGGACGCCAGCAGTCATAAACTCTACCAGGAGGATGCCCGTTCCGTGGGATGGGCACTTCTAGCTGGGGCGGAACCATTACTGGATTTCCAGGTCGTGGAACAAGGTTTGGGAACAGTAAATCTCATGCGGGCCTGGGATGAGCTTCAGAAAGGGCAAGGCCAGCAAAGCAGCCTGCGCGGCAGCCAGTACAGCCCGGGATTAGGGTATGTGAGAGGTTTATATACCAGAGGTATAGCTCCGGGAGAATTATCATTGCACATTGTTAATGATGGTAATACAACGGAACAGTTGGTTGTAGGTAGTTTGGCCCCCTGGGTAAAGCCGGAGCAGTATATGGTGCAGGTTCCAGCTCATGGTACAAGGTCGATTAATATAAAATATGATGAACTTAAGGAACCAGGTCTTTACAGTACATTTCTGGTAGCTGATAATGGCAACACCCCACAATGGGATGTGGCGATGCTGCAAACGGTAATAATGCCCTATGATTTAGAGAAAATGGGGGATCAAGGCTTTGAGGAGATGGGCGAGCTTCCCGCAGGGCAGTTTAAACGCTATTTTTTCCGGGTACCTGAAAACGCTTTAGGGTTGAGTTTTAAAATCCTGGCTGGGGATAATGGACGGGTACGGATGCATATTATATCACCCCAGGGTGAACAGGAAGTTAGCCAGTATGCCGGTGTAGGAGACATGCAAACAACCACTTCAGTTAATAAGTATTATAGCCAGCCAGTTGCAGGTGTTTGGGAAGTTGTGGTTTATAGCTCTGCTACCTTAAGTGAATACCGTTTGACTGATTCCGAGTATACTTTACAGGTTAATTTGGACGTAAATGGTATAACCATAAATAAACCTGCTGACAACAAGTATCTGATTACAGCGGTGCCGCCGCAATTTAAACCTGGGGAAAAGACGTATATTACCCTTAATTTCTGGTATGCCGGAAGTAAACAGCCGGCTGAGGGGGTAGTATCTATTAATAATCAGCTTTATGAAATAAAGAATGGGATAGTTAAGTTGGAGCTTATCCCCCAACAAGAGGAAATAAACTTAAATATAGCTTGGTAAACATTTGCTTAGGCAGGAAAATTTCTGTCATTTTTTTTGACTGTGTGATCTAAATATATTAATATGGGCTAAATGGTATAGGAAAAAGGTAACCCTATAATTTCCATGCGAGAGGAGTATGCGGATGGATAGAGTCCTGCTGGAAAAAGCGCGGGAACTTATAAATGCCAATTATATTTCTACTACCTTAAGTACGGTTGATAAACAGTACAACGTAAATGTAGCAGTAATTTCCGTATTAGAGATGATCGGGGATGATACAATAATCTGTGCCCGTTTCGGAGCTGACCTTACTTATGCCAACCTCAAGGAAACGGGGAAAGGTGTGTTTATGGTCCTCCTAACTGATAATGAAAAGACCAAAGACGGCATAAGAGTATATGTAGAACTAGTAGCAGACCAGGTAGAAGGTGAATATTATGAACGGATCAAGGAGCGCCTGGAAGGTACCCGTTATGCCTCATTTCCCTTGAAAAATTGCCTGGTGTTTAAAATTACAAACATCTTACCCATATCGATGTTGAAGAAGTAATGGAGGTATAATTGTGCACCTGGGAAAAGTAATGGTGGTTTTTGGCACCAGGCCGGAGGCCATTAAAATGGCTCCGGTAGTTAAGGAATTATATAAAGTAAAGGATATACAAACTGTAGTTTGCGTTACTGCTCAGCATCGAGAAATGCTAGATCAAGTATTATCTTTATTTAAGATAAAACCTGATTATGACCTAAACCTGATGCGCCATGAACAGGATTTGTATAGTATAACCGCCGATGTAATTACCAGTATGAAAACTATCCTGGAAAAGGAAAAACCGAATCTGGTACTGGTTCACGGCGATACTACTACTACCTTTTCCGCAGCTCTGGCTGCATTTTACCAGCGCATACCGGTAGGCCATGTGGAGGCGGGTTTGCGCACCCGTAATAAGTATTCGCCTTTTCCCGAGGAGATTAACCGGACATTAACTGGTAAACTGGCAGAACTGCACTTTGCTCCAACGGATACCTCACGCGACAATCTCATTGCTGAATCTATAGCCCAATTTAAGATTTGGGTAACCGGGAATACGGTTATAGATGCCCTGTTGGAAACTGTTAAACCGGATTATAAATTTGGGCCGGAATTGGCGGGGATTGATTTATCGAAAAGAATTCTGCTGGTTACTACCCATCGCCGGGAAAATTGGGGTGAACCCATGCGCCAGATTTATCAGGCTTTGATTGACCTGACTGAAGAATTTGACGATATTGAGGTAGTATTTCCGGTACATAAAAACCCGGTAGTAAGAGATCTAGCTAAGGCAATGTTAGGTGAGCGCGAGCGATTTCACCTTATAGAACCCCTGGATTATGAACCTTTTGCTAATCTTATGAATCGTTCTTACCTGGTATTAACTGATTCCGGCGGTTTACAGGAGGAAGCCCCTTCCCTGGGTAAACCGGTACTGGTTTTAAGGGATACTACGGAACGGCCAGAAGCAGTAAAAGCCGGAACGGTAAAACTTACCGGAACTAATCAGCAACGTATATATGAAGCAGCTCGCCTGCTCTTAAGCGACCCGGCGGAATATGAAAAAATGGCTCACGCAATAAACCCGTATGGAGATGGCAAAGCCGCCCGCCGCATAGTAAAAGTTATCACTGAATTCCTCTATGTGCGCATTGGAGCAAACTAGGGGGGAGTTGAAGGGCTGTGCCCAATAAACCCTTGTTTTGACAAGTCTCGCAAGGATAATCTATTATGATGGGGATGGGGCAAAATAGTGCTGGCTTAATAAAGCTCTTTTAAGGAGGTTCTAAATGGCGCCAGTAAAATTTGGAACTGATGGATGGCGGGCTATTATTGCCCGAGACTTTACCTTTGCTAATTGTCAGGCCGTTACTCAGGGAATTGCCACCTATATAAACTGCCATGGATTAGGCAAAAAAGGTATTGTAATCGGGTATGATACCCGTTTTATGGCGGAAAAATTTGCCGAGGAGTGTGCCCGAGTCTTAGCTGGCAACGGTATCAAGGTATATCTGCTCAAAAAAATCAGCCCTACGCCGGTCACTGCCTTTGCCGTTCGCGAAAAAGAAGCCGGTGGGGCAATAATGATAACAGCCAGTCATAATCCCTACAATTATCTTGGAATTAAGTTTATACCTGAATACGCCGGACCGGCGCTTCCTAACGTCACTGATGCTATTGAAAAAGAAGTTAATCGGGTAATAGATGATGGCAAAATATACGAGCTCAATTTAGGAGAGGCCAGTAAGCTGGGCTTGTTCGAGGAGCTCGAAATAGAGCAGGAGTATAAGACTCACCTGACAAAAGTAATAAAATCTGATTTTATTCTTGAAAAACCCCTGAAAATAGTAATAAATCCTATGTTCGGTGCCGGTATCGGCTATCTTGATCAAATATTAAGTGAGTGGGGTTGTGAAGTAAGAACTATTAATAATTACCGGGATGTTTATTTCGGGGGTACTTTGCCTGAGCCTACGGAAGAAAACTTGGTTGATTTAAAAAGGATGGTACAAGTCTATAAAGCTGATCTGGGTCTGGCCTTGGATGGTGATGCTGACCGTTTCGGTATTATAGACAAGAACGGTGAATTTGTTAGCGCTAACCGTTTTATGAGCATTTTGCTGTGTCACCTGTTAAATACCCGTAACTTTCGCGGGCCAGTATGCAGAAGCATGGCCACTACCCATATGTTGGACCGCATTGCTCGGAAAAATGGCCTTAGCGTTATTGAAACCCCGGTAGGCTTTAAATACATTAGTGAGGCCTTAAGGGAAAAGGCTTGCATGTTAGGGGGAGAAGAAAGCGGGGGCTTAAGTATTTTTGGCCATATTCCCGAAAAGGATGGAATTTTAGCCTGCCTATTGGCAGTTGAAATAGTTTCCTCTGCCTGTAAAAACTTTGCGGAATTAGGCAGTGATTTAGAAAACGAATACGGCAGTGTTGTTAGCCGTCGCTTAGATATAGAAGTTGGCGCGGGAAATAAAGAAATGGTGCTGGAGAATATAGCTCATTATTGTCCCAAAGCCATAGCTGGCTTAAAAGTCGATTCTTTGAGCCGGTTAGAAGGAAGCAAGATAGTGCTGGAAAACGGTAATTGGGTTTTGGTTCGTCCTTCAGGCACGGAACCTCTATTCCGGGTGTACATGGAGGCTAATGATAAAAGCACTCTGGAGGCCATCCAGCAAGAAGTGGTACGCAATGTGGGGCTGTCAGATAATTATTAAAATGTATTAATATATTGAAAGAAGGGAAAACGTAAGTTTTCCCTTTTTGATAATGAAGACATTTTTGGGAAGATGTTACATGGAAGCGGATAATAATTATATTAATGAAAATAAGCAGCCGGAACAGCTTATAGAACTGAATAAAATTTTATCTCAGTTAACGCAAACCCTGGAAAATGGTCGGAATGGTATCCTAAAAATTGTTGGAGAGTGTGCTGACCTTTGTCATGCCATGGAAATAGAACAAAAAGAAATGGAGATCAAAGCCCAGCATATTATTAATGAGGTCGATCGCCTGGAAAAACTATTACGTTTTGCCCGCTTAAGGCTAATGGAAGTCAGCCGTGACTTTCGCTCCTACTCTCAGGAACAAATAAAAGAAGCTTATGAAAAAGCTCGCGACCTGCAGATAAACTTAATAGAGCTCAGACAAGAGGAAAATTTCGTACGCCTCCGCCGCGATGAACTTAGCCGCTCCCTAAGAAAGATTAAAAAAATAGGACTTAAAGCTGATAATTTTTTACAAAACGCTAATTTAGCGCTAAAGATTTTAAGCGGAAATGTCGAAAAAATAAATGATATGATTGAGGAATCTTTACGCCACCAGCAAATAGCTGCCTGGATAATTCAATCCCAGGAAATGGAACGGCGAAAAATAGCCCGCGACCTGCATGATGGGCCAGCCCAGGCTCTGGCTAGTATGTTAATAAGGTTGGAGCTTATAGAGAGGCTGGGGGCCCAAAATGATGATAGTTTTATTGATGAGATAAATAGCGTAAAAAATATGGGTAAGGAAACATTGGAAGAAATAAGGCGGCTTATGTATGATTTAAAACCTTCTATAGTGCAGGAAAACTTAAGTACTACTTTACGGGATTATTTTAATGATTATGAAGCCAAATATGATTTTACGATAGATTTTGTGGTAATTGGGCAGGAAAGACAATATGATTACTCCTTGGAGATAGCTTTATTCAGATTAGTACAAGAGTCCTTAACCAATATCCGCAAACACGCGGGGGTTACAAATGCATTAGTTAAACTTGAGGACAATGGCAAAATGTTAAGCCTGGTCATAAAAGATAATGGAAGGGGCTTTGACCTGAAAAAAACTAGAAATAAGGAAAGCTATGGTATTTTAGGTATGATGGAACGAGTTAACCTTATAAGAGGAAAGTTGGATATTATATCATCACCAGGAGCAGGTACTAAGGTAGTCATTCGGGTGCCATTAGAAGGGGAGGCTAAAAGTGAAGAAAATAAGGATAGTAATAGCTGACGACCATGCATTAATCAGAGAAGGGCTGCGCAAGCTTCTGGAGCTAAATGAAAATTTTGAAATTGTGACTGAAGTAGGGGATGGACAAGGTGCCATTAACATCGCCCGCAAAGAAAAACCGGATGTTATTTTAATGGATATTAATATGCCGGGTACTAATGGAATTGAAGCTACCCGGGTAATTAAAAAGGAATTTCCTTTTATCCATATAATCGCCCTGACGATTTATGAGGATAAAGAGGTAGTGGAAATGGTACGGGCGGGAGTCTCAGCCTATGTTCTAAAAGATGTAGCAGGCAGCGAACTTATTGATACTATTTATCGGGTGATGCAAAATGAGGTAGTAATTCATCCTCGGGTAGCTAAACACCTGGTACGGGAGCTGGCTCATAATGATAAGAAAAAAAATGATGTGCGCTTGACAAGAAGAGAAAAAGACGTTTTATCTTTACTGGTCAAAGGGTATTCCAATAAAGAAATGGCTGAAATAATGTATATTAGTGAAAAAACGGTTAAAAACCATTTAACCAATATTTTCCGCAAACTCGGAGTAAAAGACCGCACCCAGGCCGCCGTATATACCTTGAAGAACAGTATTGTCGAAGACTAGTAATCAAGCAACCTCCTGGACGCATATTATATATTAGACGGCTAAAAGGAGGTTTTTTTGTGGCAATTGTGCTTAAAGTACTTAGTTTTACTATTTGGTTAATTATGATGTTAGCTATTATATTTGCTGCCAGGTACAATGACCACTCCAAGTACCGAAATTTAGATAAATGTTTACAAACTAAGAGAATGGATACAATTATGGGCAGGGTTGTAAGGCACCTTCCTCCGTTTTCCTAGCCAAAATATAACAATAACAATAAATATATGTTATTATTTATACATGGTTCTGCTACTAAAAGTAATAAACATACATAATTGGGATGCGGAATAAAAGTTTTAAATTATAAGCAACTCTAAGAAATACTTCCACACTTAAAAATCTTTATATAATAAGCAGAATCGATAATTAAAGGAAGTCGTATGGATGAAGTTTATAAATGCGTTCATACGATTATTTTTTATTTAAAAACCAGAGGTGCGCATAATGATAAACTTTTTAATGGATCTACTTTTTCCGCAACAGGCCTGTTGTCTTTGTCGAGGCTCGGGTAGATACAGTTCCAGACATCCCTGGTGTGACAAATGCGAAGTAGAAATGCTCAAAATGCAAAAAAGCCGGCCTATTTGCCAAAAGTGCGGGAAATATCTGGAGAGTAACGAGAAATTATGCGTGGAATGCTCCCATAAGACGCCTTTATTTGCCATTGCCCGGGCGGTAGGGCCTTATGATGAACCTTACCGTATCGCTATAAAAGTTTTGAAATTTATGGGGCGCCGTTATCTAGCAGTAAAAATGGGCCAGATGATGGCCTGCGTTGTAAAAAACGAGCCGCTTTATTGGCCTATTGATCTGATGGTTCCAGTACCCGCCTCTTATGCCAGCCTAAAACAACGGGGTTTTAACCAAACGGAAGAATTGGGCCGTTATATGAGCAAAAAACTTGGTGTAAAAATGGATGCGTCCATCCTGGCCCGGGTAAAGGAAACCCCTGCGCAAAGAGAATTAACTAAAGAAGAAAGGGAAAAAAATCTTCTTTGTGCCTTTAAGGTGCAGAATTCTGCTAAAATAAAAAATAAGAACATTTTGCTCATAGATGATGTATATACTACCGGTTCTACCAGCAAGGAGTGTACTCGTACCTTACTTGATGGTGGGGCCGCGCGGGTTTGTGTAATCACTTGGGCTACTGGTGTAGGTTTTTAGGAGGTTGATTTTATGGCACCTAATCTCAAAAATTGCTCAAAGTGCGGCAGACTATTTGCATCCGGGAATCGGGATATTTGCAGCAAATGCCTGGAAAAAGAAGGTGATGACTTTTCAATAATACGTAATTATCTGCGTGAACACCCGGGAGCTAATGTCAGGCAAGTTGCTGAAGCTACCCAAATAGATGAAAAGGTAATCCTGAAATACCTGCGTGAAGGACGCTTGGTTGCTGCGCAAAGTTCAGGCAGTACTATCACCTGTCAGCGTTGCGGCAAGGCTATCTCCCAGGGTAAATATTGTACTAGTTGTCTCACGTTCCTGGAGGTACAGTTTAAAAGCGTCTTATCGTCGAATCGGCCGTTACCCAAGACCGAACCTGCTGCCAGTAATAAGAAAAAAGAGAGGATACATATTAAAGAAAGCGACTCCCATTATACTCGTTAAATGCTTAATAAAGGGCAATGAAAATATAAGCTAGAGAAAGGAAAATTAAGAATAATTAATATAACGTACTTTGGGAGGTGTTAAGCCTCTTTGTTTTTTATGCGAAATATTTTTTAATAATGAAGTCTAAAAGGTGGTAAGTCCTAATGATTATTTCCAGAGCTCAGGTACAAAATATCCTGAAAATTTATAGCAAGGATAACCTTAATAAGATGGAGCCCAAGCAGGCAGGCAAGACAACAGAGAAAAAAGATGACTTGACTATTTCCGAGGAAAGTCGCATTAAGCAAAAAGCTATGCAGGTTATCAAACAGACTGAAGATATCCGCCAGGATAAGGTTGATTATTTAAAACAAGAAATAGGGAGCGGTACTTATACCGTTACTGACGATGAAGTAGCGGAAAAAATGATTTACCGGGCAATAGTTGACCACTTAATATAGAAAGCGGTGTTATCTATGGAAGCCTTGCTGGCAGAATTTACCCGCACCATAACTACCATGAATCAAATTATGGATGAGCTGGCTGAATTAGGCCAACAAAAACAGCAGCTAATAATAAAAGGTCTAGTTAAGGAACTGGATAGTTTGCTTCGCCAAGAGGGGACCATTGTTTTTAATTTAGAACAAATAGAAGCTGCCCGTTTTGTTTTACAGAAACAAATTAGCGAGAAGTGGGGAATAAAGGCAGAAGAACTCACTACTCGAGAAATACTATCGAGGGCAGAAAAGGAATATCCCTCTTGCTACCATGACCTAAAAAATGCCATCAACCACCTGGATTACAATCTTACTCGCATAAAAGCCATAAATAATCATAACCAGGAGCTGATTGAACAATCACTTGATTATATAAAAACAGTAGAAGCCCTACTCAAAGGAGATATCCCTGGAACTTACTCTAGCCAAGGCGTTCAAAACGACGAAACTAAATATTTAAAGAACCTGCTAGATAAAAAGGTGTAGGTGAACTAAGAATTGAGAATTGAGAATTAAAAATTAAGAATTATCGTTGAAATACTCCGTATTTCTTTTTATCTAAATATATTTACCTATGGGGTTACCTGGTTTAGAGGAGTGAATTCGATTAATAACAATGTAATCCAGGATAAAAGTTATGAGTTTGCATTGATTATTATTAGGCTTTATAAAAATTTATATTATAAGAAGCACGAACATGTATTATCACGACAGCTTCTAAAGTCAGGGACAAGTATTGGAGCAAACGTTGAAGAAGCATTGGCTGCCAGCAGCAAAAGAGATTTTATTCATAAAATGGAAATTTCTTTAAGGGAAGCTAGAGAAAGTCTTTACTGGATTAAGTTATTGAAAGATAGTGAATATATTAGTTCTGATAAAGCTATAGTTCTTATGAATAAAGCTGATGAATTAGTACGATTGCTATCTGCAATTGTTAAAACAGCAAAAAAGAATAAATAGAACTGCGCAGCAGTTCTCACCATAATTCTTAATTTTTAATTCTTAATTCTTAATTAATTTAAGAGAGGTATTGTTATGTCGAACTTTTTTAGCCTAGAAATCGGAAGACGTGCTATCCTAACGCACCAAACTGCCCTGAGCATTACCGGGCATAATATCGCTAATGCTGATACACCGGGTTATACCCGGCAAGTACCGGAGATAGTAACTACCAGACCCTGGCATGCTCCTTCGTTAACCGCAAGCGGCAAAGCCGGGCAGTTGGGAACTGGGGTGGACATTGCCGCGATTAACCGCATAAGGGACGAATTCATAGATGCCCAGATTCGTCATGAAAACCAGGCTGAAGGTTACTGGGCAGCCATGCAGGAAACCCTTTCCCAAATAGAAGTTTTTATTAATGAACCTTCCGAATCCGGATTACGGACGGTAATGGATATGTTCTGGGAATCATGGCAGGACCTGGTGGCCAATCCGGAAAGTGAAGCGGTCAGGACAGTTACCCTGCAGCGAGGCATGGCCCTGGCTGACGCCATTAAATATACCTACCAACAATTAACGGATTTACGCTTGGATGTAAATTCTCAGATTACAGTTAAAGTAGATGAAGTTAATTCCCTGGCTTTGCAGATAGCTGATCTTAACCGACAGATAATGGCCATAAGCGTAGCCGGAAAACAAGCTAATGATTTAATGGACAAGCGTGACCTCCTGATTGACCAGCTCAGCCGGATAGCAGATGTTACCATAAAAACTGATCGCTATAACATGGTATCTTTACAGCTTGGGGGCTCGATGCTGGTGGACGGCGGGCAATGGAACCAACTGGCTACGATTAAGGACGCTAATGGTATGGATATGGTTGTCTGGAAAGACAACCAAGTTGCTGTAATAGTAAAAAACGGTGAACTTAGAGGCCTGCTGGATGCCCGGGGCAAGACTTCCAACAGCGAAGAAGTATCTTTTGCCTATAAAGAAATAATTCCCGGAATGATAGATGACCTGAACGCCCTGGCCGAAACCCTGGCAGAAAGGATAAATGAAGTACATAAACAAGGCTATAGTTTAAATAACAAAACTTCTATTGCTACCCCTGCGAACCCTAGCCCTGTTGCTGTTCCCGATGGAACCGATTTTTTTGTAAAGGAGGCCAGTAAGAGCTGGGCCGCCTCTATGCAAGTAAACCAGATTATACAGGATGATGTTAAAAACATTGCCGCTGCGGCTGCGCCTGTCTGGGGTGAAGATGGACTCCGGACTAACTTCGGAGATGGTAAAAATGCTCTTAAAATCGCCCAGCTAAAACATGATTTAAATAATCCCTGGGTTAACCCCAAGGTTCATAATATGACCATAGATGACTTCTGGCGCTCAGCAGCTGCCGATATCGGTGTCCTGAGCCAGGAAGCTCAGCGTATGGTGCTTAACCAGGGTGAGCTTTTGAATGAACTTGAGAACAAGCGCCAGTCCGTTTCCGGAGTTTCCCTGGATGAAGAAATGATTAATATGGTTAAATTCCAGCACGCCTACAACGGTGCCTCCCGCTACATCACCGCCATAGACGAAGCCCTGGATGTAGTAATAAACCGCATGGGCCTTGTAGGCAGATAGGGAATAGATCAGGAATAGACGCAGATACCACAGATTGGCACAGATTTACACAGTTAATAATTGGGGGATTTAATGGGGGAAGTCCTTTATAAGGATTTAAGCGGAAAGATTATTACAGCAGCATATAAAGTATATGATAAAATAACCATCCGCAGAAAAATAATGGACAAGAAAATAAAGATAAAATAATAAACCGTGGAAATCTGTGAAAATCTGCGTTATCTGCGTCCATTAAAGGAGAGATGAATATGATTCGTATTACCAACAGCATGCTTATAAACGACTTCAAGCGTAATTTATATACCAACATGTTCGGCCTGGAAAAATACAACCAGCAGCTGGCCAGCGGGCGCAAAATCAACTCACCTTCCGATAACCCTGCCGGGCTGGTTAAATCACTGCGCCTGCGCACCAATATTACCGAGAATAACCAGTACTTGCGCAATATCAATGAAGCCATTAGTTTTATGGAAACTACCGATGACGCCTTAAATGACATCAATAGCATATTGCAGCGTATACGCGAACTTACCGTGAAGGCAGCCAACGGTACTAATGATAAGGATTCACTCGATGCTATTGCCAAGGAGATCGAAGAACTGGGCGAACAGATAAAAATGATTGCCAATTCTACCTATAGCGGTAAATATATATTTGGGGGAACTAATGTTACGGAAAAACCACTGCAGGTAAATGCTGATGGCAGCATCCAATGGTTAGGAAACGACAACCCCTTAAAGCTGGAAATATCCGTCGGTATTGAATTCGCCATAAATATTACTAACGGTGGAATCAGTTCCAACAGCCTGCAGAATTTTTTTGCCGCTGACAGCAGTGCTCCCGACCAGGATCAGGGTATATTCACGATTTTGGATAAACTGGTACAGGATATTCGGGCCGGTAACCTGGATGAAGACAGTAGCCCCCTGGATATCCTGGACAAAAAAATGACTGATCTGCTAACCGCCCGTTCCACCATCGGAGCTAAAGTCAACCGCCTGGAACTCCAGCAAAACCGCATGGAAAGTATGAAAATATCCCTGACCGGACTGTTGTCTAATAACGAAGACGCCGACATGGCTGAAGTAATAATGAATCTTAAAATGCAGGAAAACGTCTACCGCGCCTCCCTAGCCGCCGGCGCCAGAATAATCCAACCCACCCTAATCGACTTCCTCAGATAACGGGGGAAATAGGCGCAGATACCACGGATTAGCACAGATTTACGCAGTTTATAATTGGGGGATTTAATGGAGGAAGTTCTTTATAAGGAATTAAGTGGGGAGATTATTAGAGCAGCATATAAAGTATACAATACGTTGGGTGCAGGTTTTTTGGAGAAGGTATATGAAAATGCTCTTATACATGAATTAAGTAAACAGGGAATAAAAACTGAGTCGCAGGTGCCTGTAAACGTTTATTATGAAGATAAAAAAGTTGGAGAATATTTTGCAGATATTCTGGTAGAAAACAAAATTATTATTGAACTAAAAGCAGTAACTGAGCTAACCAAAGCTCATGAGATACAGCTAATAAACTATTTAAAAGCTACAAATATAAAACTCGGATTACTAATCAATTTTGGAGATAAAATAACCATCCGCAGAAAAATAATGGATAAGAAAATAAAGACAAAATAAAAACTGCGAAAATCTGCGGCAATCTGTGTTATCTGTGTCTATTAGGAGGGGAAGAGTATGTTACAAATACGCATAGACCAGCAATTTGCCCGAATTGGCCTTAATATCCAAGAACCCCTCTTAAAACTCCGTACCACCCACCCTAAAATAGAACTCACTACCCAAAAACCGGAGCTTAAGATTCATTCTCCCCGTCCCAAGCTCTACATCGACCAAAGACAATGCTTTGCCGATGCCGGCAGGAGAACCCCCTCGGAATTTACCCGGTATTATGCTGACCTGGCCTGGCAAGACGGCCTGCAGGCCATAGGGGAAATTGCTTTTGAAGGCGACATGCTGGGACAAATCGAGAAAGGCGTAACCGTAGCAGATATTGCTGCCAGCAAAATGTACGATATGGCTGATTTTAACATGACCACTATCCCTAAACAACCACCGAAAATAGACTGGGACATCCGCCCAGTAGAAATAGAAGTGATACCAGGCCGGTTAGACCTTAAACTCCATCCTGGAAACGTAGAAAAACACCTGGAAAGAGGTACAGTAGAAGTCTATATCGAACAACAAAACTACCTGAAAATATCCTGGTACGACCCCAAACTTAACATTACCATATAGCGAAAAAGAAATTAAAATTAAAAAATTATGCTCATAAAAAAACAGTGCAAATTTAGGCACAGATTAACGCCGTATTAAAAGTAAAAAATAAAAACTGTGAAAATCTGTGTAAACCTGTGTTATCTGTGTCCATTCAAAGGAGGTCCCTTAATGCAAATAAAAACCGCCCTTTTCGGCGAATTGGATATATCCGCAAACGACATCATTCACTTCCCCGAAGGCCTGCCCGCCTTCGAAACCGAAAAACAATTTATCCTTATACCCCTGGAAGAAAACAGCCCTTTTTTCTACCTGCAGTCCGCGAAAAGAGCCGACCTCTGCCTGCTCTTAGCCGACCCTTTTACCTTTTTCCCCGGTTATCAGGTAGAATTAGCTGATGCCGTTATAAAGCAATTAGAAATACCGGAAGAAAATCCTCCTATAATAGTATTATCTGTACTAACCGTACCCGGCAATTTCAAAAAAACAACTGCCAACCTCATGGCACCAATTGTAATAAACATAGAAAAAAAATTAGGACTACAGTTTATCCCACAAAAAACCGATTATAATACTAAGCACCCCCTCTTTTCGGAAAACAAAAAATCCGCACAGGAGGGGAAATAAATGCTAATATTAAGCCGCCGCCCAGGTGAAAGCATAATCATCGGAGACAACATTGAGATAAATATTGTAGACATACAGGGGGATATTATTAAAATTGGCATAAACGCCCCCCGTTCCATAAGCGTCCACCGCAAAGAAATATACGAAGAAATCCAAAAAACCAATCGGGAGGCCACCCAAAACCTCCCCACAATTGAAGAACTAAAGAAACTACAGGAAAAGGGGATTAGACGCTGACGGACGCTGATTGTTTATGAATGTTTTAATGTTAATAATTTATGGCCTTAATTGTGAAAGCAGCAAAGCGTCAGAAGTTCGGTTGGTTATGTTAATTATAAAAAGAATCATAAAAAGTCATAATGAATCATAGTAATCAGCGTCAAAAAATCGAATCCTGAGAGGAGGAAAATTCATGGATTCTATTGACCGTATTCGCTTCAGCGGTATTGCCAGTGGCCTGGATACCGAAAACATCATCAAAAGCCTTATGAAAATCGAACAAATGAAAGTCGACCGCCAGTTCCAACAGAAAACCCTTCTGGAATGGAAGCGGGACGAATACCGCAACATCAATAACAAACTGAGGACCTTCCGCGAGCAAAATGTTTTTAACCTGAAACTGCAGGGAACCTTCCTGGGGGCCAAAAAAGTCTCTTCCACCGATGAAAGCGCCTTATCGGCCACCGCCAGCTCCAATACCCTGGAGGGCTCTTACACGGTTACTATCAATCAATTGGCTAAAGCAGCTTCTTTTACGGCTACCCCGGTCGAAAACGGCCTGTTATCTTCGGGAAAAACCGAAGCCAGTTTTACCATCAATGGCGGGGAAGGCACAGAGGATGTTACCATAACCGTTGGAGAAGACGATACCGTAGCCTCAGTAGTAGCTAAAATAAACGCCAATTCCAGTAAGAGCGGAGTCCAGGCCATGTATGATAAAAACCTGAACAAGCTCTTCCTTACCAGCACTTCTACGGGGGAAAAGGCTGCTATTAACATTACTGATGGCGATGAAGACCTTATCTCTAACTTAGGACTTACCACCGGCAACTTAGGTACCGGGCAAAATGCTGAGATTATCTTTAATGGTGCAACCTTAACCTTTGCATCTAACCAGATTAGCTTATATGACATCAATATGACCTTAAAAAAGGCCGGAGAGACCGTCGATATTACCGTAAATAAAGACGTTGATTCCGTAGTTCAGCAGATAAAATCCTTTGTGGAACAGTATAATGCCATAATGGAGGACATCGGCACCAAACTTAGCGAAAAGCGCTATCGCGATTACCCTCCCTTAACTGATGCCCAAAAAGAGGAAATGAAAGAAAAGGAAATAGAAAAATGGGAAGAAAAAGCCCGCAGCGGACTTTTCCGGGCTGATTCCCTGCTCAGCTCCATATTCAACAGCCTGCGTATGACCGTAGGGGGAGTAGTAGAAACCGGCTCCAAATATAAGACCTTGGACTCCATAGGCATAACCACCTCTTCCAACTGGAAAGACAATGGTAAACTTTACATAGATGAAGAAGACCTGAGTAAAGCCCTGACCGAAGACATGGAAGGAGTTATGAAGCTCTTCAATAATGACTCCGAAGAACCCAATGCCGTAGGTATTGCCCGTAAACTGGATGAAATGCTGCTGGGACACATGGAATCCATCGCCAGCACGGCGGGAAGAAATGTAGCCGGTGCCGATGAAAGCTACCTGGGCCGGGAAATCGCCCGTATGGAAAAAAACCTGGATGACATGGAGGACAGACTTATCCGGATAGAGGAAAAATACTGGGAACAGTTTACCGCCATGGAGAAAGCCCTGCAGCAAATGCAGAGCCAAAGCAACTGGCTCGCCGTCCAGCTTGGCCAGATGTAAGGAGAATGGACCCAGATGTCACAAAAGCTAAAAAACAATACCGTAGCGGAAGCTTCAGCTTCCGCTATTATTAGTTATAGTCAGTAGCGGAGACTTCAGTCTCCGCTTTTATAATTAATAAAAAAAACTGTGTATATCTGTGTCCATTCAAGCTTCCGTAGCGGAAACTTAAGTTCCCCCTACAAATGGAAAGGAAGGTTAATCTGTATCCATTCAAGCTATATTGCCTTTAAAATCTAAGAAAATCGCCGATAATTGCAAATAAACCTATATATTCCATAATTCTCACCTCTCATTTGCCTGTCCCGATTTTCGATAATATATTCATCCGGGACTCCGGGGATTTTTTTATAAAGGAGGGAGCAGGAGCTTTTTAGTCTAAAGGTCGATACTAAAACGAACTGCATACCACTTTACCCATGCAATCAAATCTGCCCCTCAGGGACGAGGGAGCATAAAATTTCAAGGAGGAATTATTATGATTATTAATCACAACATTGCTGCATTAAACACCTATCGCCAGTTGTCCACCAACAACATGATGGGCAATAAAGCTCTAGAGAAACTGTCCTCTGGTCTGCGCATCAACCGCGCTGGCGATGATGCCGCCGGTCTGGCCATCAGTGAAAAAATGCGAGCCCAGATTCGCGGTCTTGACCAGGCTGCCAGAAATGCCCAGGATGGCATCTCCATGATCCAGACTGCTGAAGGCGCTTTGCAGGAAGTGCACAGCATTCTCCAGCGTATGCGGGAACTGGCTATCCAGGCCGCCAACGACACCAACGTTGATGTTGACCGGGAAGAGATCCAAAAGGAAATCAACCAGCTAACATCCGAAATCAACCGTATTGGCAATACCACCGAATTTAACACCAAAAAACTATTACAGGGAACCATTATCCCTGTAACAGAAACTGATGCCAACATAACAACTATTACTAATGGTGTTGTTGGTACAGTTACCGGGAGTATTGAGAATTTCAAAATTGAACAAAATAGTGTTGTCGGTGTAACTTCCCGGGTAGAAGTGCAGGCTTCAACCAGCCAGGCCACCGGCAAGGTTTCCGAAATAACTGTTAACCAAGAGAGCGTTAAAGGGGTCAAAGCTTCCGTTACCCTGACCAACGGTATTACCTTTGAAGCCGCTACCACTGATGCCGAAGAATATGCAACGTTAAACAACGTACAAGTTGAAATTGTTCAGGCAATCGGGGCTGGCCAAGGAAATAAGCTAGAGTGGGACAACACCAACAAAAAATTCACCTTTACCATCGGTACTGATGCTGCTGGTAACTCTTTAGCGTCAAACCGCGGCGAGTTATATAACATTCTTAAAGATCAATTGGACAGTTTTGACTGGGAAAGTGAAACCGGCGATGTTAATAACCGCTTTATTGTCAAAGTTCCTGCCGGATCGGAAGCTGAGGTAATAAATGTTGAAGGCTCTGCCACTTTCGGAGGCGGCGTTGCCGAAGTAGCAGGTGAGTACGAATTTTCTATTACCACGAAATTTAAAGAAGCCGGAGATTCAATTACTATTGAAGGTAAAACCTTTAGAGCCGTTATTGGCACCGCTGATCCGCTTAAACGGGAATTTTCTATTGGTGCCGACGCGGCTAATATTGATGACGAAGCAACTCAGGCGGCGAGCCTTTTAAAGGCTTTGCAAGCTGATGAAGACCTGTCCGCACGATTTACTATAACAAATCCGTCAGGTGCTACCATAAGATTAGTAGAAAAATCAGGTCAAGCTGCCGGTACTCAGCTGGATAATCCTGTCGTTGCGGGAGCAGGATCCAATGACAAGCTGATCATCGAAAACGCAGGGGGCCAAAATTTTAACAAGCTGACCATTGTTCAGGCATCAGATGTTCTGGCTGCGGCTGCCAAAACAACAGCGTTAGATACGGATTTTGTTATAACAGCTGGCCAGAACAATTATGAACTCAACGGCATCAAAGTTATGTTTGCCGCGAATGTGACTGAGGGTGGAGGAGCAAATGATGGTGCTATAACATTTGATGAAGATAGTTTCACCTTCACAGTTACAGGTGACTTTGCTGACTTGGCAGCTTTTGAGACAGCATTTAATACTGCCCTTGGCGAGGCAGGTTTCAAGACCACAGTTACAGCAACTGGAGGTACTGATTTAGGTAATTTAGCTGGTCTTTCGACAACCTTCAGCGGCGGTACCGATGGTGTAGCCGAAAAAACATTAAAAGTAGCTGTCGCCGGCAACGGTGATATTACCATTTATCTGGCCGGTGATGAAGCCAAAAAAAATACTCAGGCCAAAATACAGGCTTACATTGATGACCTTGCCGCCAATTATGACAAGTATACCGGCGGCGTGGACTTATCCAAACTGAAAGTAACCACCACCGGGGACTGGGATACCGCCACTCTGGCCAACTCTTTAACCAAAGACAGCTCGGCCTTCGTCGGCGGCGTAGCAGAAAAATTTGGTGAATACAGCTTTGAAGTAACCCAGGCCTTTAGTGCTGGCGACATTGTTGAGTTCAATGGAGTTAAATTCAAGGCTGTTGCCAGCGGTGCAGATGCTGCCAAGGGTGAGTTTAATGTTGCCGGTGGTAATATCAATTCGCAAGCAGCCGGCTTGGCCGATGCCATCAGCCTGAACAGCAAATTCTCCA
>ENA-OWOZ01001203-OWOZ01001203.1-bioreactor-metagenome-genome-assembly--contig:-NODE-1203-length-25376-cov-3.576821_pt1 | contig 25376 bp, 23 predicted proteins | sample MGYA00238140_ERZ651804 | MGnify/ENA primary metagenome ERZ651804 (study PRJEB26910, sample SAMN07631232) | bioreactor metagenome | isolation source: Switchgrass digestor | place: USA: Dartmouth... | reverse complement strand
TGGACAATATTCTGATAACATTACGGATTTCCGCATCTCTTCCTATAACAGGGTCAAGTTTTTGCTCCCTGGCCATTGCCACCAAATCATGGCCGTATTTTTCAAGAATATCATAAGTTGCTTCAGGATTGTCGCTGACTACCTTTTGATTGCCCCTTACGCTCTGCAACGCTCTAAGAAAAGCATCCCTTGTAATATTAAACTCCCGAAACAACTCCTTAACATTTCTTCCCGGATATTGAAGTATGCTTAAGAACAGATGCTCTACCGAAACATAGGAATCCCCCATATGCTTTGCTTCATCTTCCGCATATATCAGAACTTTGTTTAAATCGTTTCCGATATATACCTGGCCGCCGGCCACCCTTGGCCGCCTGTTTAATAATCCTTTTACCTGGGCCAAAAAAACATCTGTATTTATTTCCATCTTCTCCAGCAATTTTTTAATCAGGCTGTCGTCCAGAGTAAGCAGGCTGTAAAGCAAATGTTCCACTTCTATTTCCTGATGGCCATAATCGTATGCCAGTTTTTCACAGTTTTGAACCGCAAGAATAGAATTCTGAGTAAACTTATTGATGTTCATAGGCGCCTCCTTATATCTCAACAACTGTTAAATTCTTATAAGCATATTGTTATATTGCTTGTTCTATTACAACTATAACACCAATGAAGCAAAATTTCAAGATTCATTTAATATATTAATTATTCAATTATTAACATCCTATCTATATTATTGAGCCAAATATACAATTTATTGCATGATATGATACAATAACCATAAAATGGACAGGTTTTAAAACCGGCCATCTTTGAAGCATTTTTCAATGAAAATGTATAAAATTGAACTTGCCACCGTTGAATGCATTTAAGAAGTAATAAACATAAGATAATAAGATAAATGCAGATATAACCAAGGAGGTTATATCTGCATGCCTTGTATATGTTTTTTATTTCTTTTTTCTTCAGATATAATAATTATTAAAGCTCCTGTACTCCCGTAAGCTCATAGCCTGCTTCTTCGATTGCCGCTCTGAATGTATCATCGGATATTTCTTTATCAAGCTCCACCACAGCGTTTTTCCCTTCCAAATCCGCCTTGGCGGATATAACACCATCTAACATCGTCAGAGCTTCTTCTACATGTTTTACACAATGTCCGCAGGACATACCTTCAATAAGCAATTTTTTCTTCATAACAATTCCTCCTGTTTTTATTTAAATCTTTTTTATTCGTTTGACGGCTTAAATCTCCGCAGGCGCAGGGCATTGGTTACAACCGATACGGAACTTAAACTCATAGCAGCCCCGGCAATCATGGGATTCAGCAGAGGGCCGCCAAAAATATGAAGTATTCCCATGGCAACCGGTATTCCTATGGTATTATAGGCAAAGGCCCAGAATAAATTCTCCTTGATGTTGCGGATGGTGCTCCTGCTAAGCTGTATTGCTGTAGACACATCCCTCAAATCGCTTCTCATCAGGACAATATCTGCAGACTCCATTGCCACATCTGTACCGGACCCTATGGCTATTCCGACATCCGCCTGAGCCAGGGCAGGGGCATCGTTTATACCGTCTCCCACCATGGCTACCTTTTTGCCTTCGGACTGAAGTTTTTTCACTTCATCGGCCTTATCCTGGGGTAATACTTCCGACAGTACCCTGTCTATGCCGACCTGTTTTGCTATTGCCTGGGCGGTTTTCTTGTTGTCTCCGGTAATCATAACCACTTTAATTCCCATCCTGTGAAGCCGGTCAATGGCTTTTTTACTGTTTTCCTTAACGGTATCGGCTACGGCAATAATACCGGCAAGCTTTCCGGAAACGGCAATATACATGGGTGTTTTACCTTCGTCCGCCAGTCTGTCGGACAATGCTTCCCAGTTTTCCAAAGGTACTTTTCTGTCGGTCATAAGCTTTCTGTTGCCCAATAGCACCTGCCTGCCGTCTATGGTTACTTCAATACCATGGCCGGGTATGGCTATAAAATCCGAAATACTTTTTGTACCAATTCCAAGATCGTCGGCATACTTTACGATTGCCTCTCCCAAAGGATGCTCGGATCCTTTTTCGGCCGAAGCCGATATCATTATAAGCTCTTCCTTAGTAATTTCATCGGCGGTAAATACATCGGTAACCTTAGGCTTTCCTTCCGTAATGGTTCCTGTCTTGTCAAACACCACCGTATCTATTTTGTGGGCAATTTCCAAGGCTTCTCCGCTCTTAATAAGAACACCGTATTCAGCTCCTTTGCCCGTTCCCACCATGATGGCCGTGGGAGTTGCTAGGCCAAGAGCGCAGGGACAGGCTATTACCAGTACAGAAATAAAAATTGTTAAAGCAAATATGATGCTTTCCCTGCCTATAAAATACCAGCCCAGTCCGGAAAGAAGGGCCAAGCCCATGACTATGGGTACAAAATATCCGGATATAATATCTGCAAGTTTGGCAATAGGGGCTTTAGATCCCTGTGCATCCTCAACCAGCTTAATTATCTGGGAAAGAACCGTGTCTTTCCCCACTCTTGTAGCCTTATAACGGATACTACCGTTTTTATTGATGCTGGCACCGATAACGGTATCTCCCACATGCTTTTCTACCGGAATGCTTTCTCCGGTCAGCATCGATTCGTCTACGGAAGTGGTGCCTTCTGTCACAATACCGTCCACCGGAATCCTTTCACCGGGTTTTACTACTATTATATCCCCGACTTCAACTTCATCTATGGGAATTTCTACTTCGGTATCATTCCTTATAATAACCGCAGTCTTCGGTGCCAAACCCATAAGTTTTTTTATGGCTTCGGATGTTTTCCCCTTGGAAACCGTCTCAAAATATTTTCCCAGGGTTATCAGAGTAAGGATAACCGCGGCAGATTCAAAATATAATTCCATGGCATAGCTTTCGTTGCCCTTGATTATCTGGATTGTGGCAAAAATCCCGTAAATAACCGCCGCACCGGTCCCGATGGCTATTAAAGAATCCATATTGGGGCTGCCCTTAAAAAGGGTTTTAAAACCCACAATATAATAGCGGTATCCCATTATAACCACAGGAATTGTAAGCAATAACTGCGCCAGGGCAAAATTTAAAGGATTCATCATATGGTCAAGAAAATGAGGCAGCGGCAGCCCTATCATGTGGCCCATGGAAATATACAAAAGAGGAACCGTAAAAATTAGCGATATAACAAACCTGGTCCATAAGGTTTTTTTCTCTTTTTCTTTTCTGTCTTTGTCAGTGTCCACAGCCGTATCCTCATCAACAGCCCTGTAGCCGGCCTTTTCAACAGCTTTTTTTATTTCGGAGACCCTTACCAAAGACGGATCATAATTTACGGTAAGCTTTTCTGTAGCCAGGTTCACATCGGCTCCTGATATGCCGTTAAGCTTTCTTACAGCCCGTTCTACGGCTTTTGCGCAGGCTGCACAGGTCATTCCTTCTATTTTTAAAATCCTGACGGTGGTATCTGAGACAACCTTATAGCCTGCCTTTTCTACAGCATTTTGAATAATTTCCGTATTTACTTTATTTTCATCATACTCCACCGTAAGTTTTTCCGTAGCCAGATTTACATTGGCTTCTGAAATTCCGTCAAGTTTTCTTACGGCCCTTTCTACTGCTTTTGCGCAGGCCGCACAGGTCATACCTTCTATTTTAAAAGTTTTATGTGTCATAGCGGGTCCTCCCTTCCGGCTATCTTATTTTCCGGTGATTTTTGACAATATGTCAATAATCTCATCGATTTTTTCATCTCCCTTATTATGTTCAAAGGCTTCCTTAACACAATGATACATGTGCTGTTTTAATATCAGTAAATTGGCTTTCTTCAGCAAACCCTGGATCGCTATAATCTGATTGGAAACATCCACACAATATCTGCCTTCTTCAATCATGTTTATTACTGCATCTATCTGCCCCCTTGCGGTTTTTAGCGCAAGCAAGGCTATTTTCTTTTCGTTATTCATAACCTCTTTTATTCGGCCACTGATATGGCTTCTTACTCCTTTCCTCTAAAAATTATATACATATTCTCATTCTGTTATTTATACCCCCTCCCATATGGGGTGGGGCATAATAAAAATAAATCTTTTTATTTTATTTGTCAATACATTTTGTAATCATTTATAATCCCTGTTCTTTTGCCAATCATAACAGAACTTTAATATAATAGCCTTCTATAAGTATAATTCTCAAATTTTAAAGCATTATTTATATTGGATAAACATTCATACAAAGCTAATCTGCCATATGTTTTAAGTGTCCGTATTCGTGGCCGGATCAATTTCATTCAAGGAGGTAAATTATTATGAAAGAAGAAAAAAAATACACTTGTCCCATATGTAAAAGTGAAAACCTTTACCTTAAACATGAGGCCAGTTACGTGTATTCTTATAAAATAGATTCCGATGCTCCGGGACTTAAAAATACTTTTACTTTTTCACCTTATTTATATGACAGGAGAGAGCAGACGGCTTCCCGTGAATATTTAGAGTGTGACAACTGCAAAACCAGATATTCCGGCGAGTTATTGCATAAATTTTTAAATTAATTATCAATTGAAAATTTAACATCTCTGTATTATAATTACTTTCTATAATTAACGTATTACCGTACTGCCATATAAAAATTTTAAAGGAGAATTTTATGAAGAAGCATTCCGCCTTACGAACGGCATTTCCCTATACAATTCCGGTTTTGTCCGGATATGTGGTTTTGGGTGCCGCCTTCGGCATACTTATGAGCAAACAGGGCATTTCCCTTTTTTGGATTGCTTTCGCCAGTATTTTTATTTATGCCGGTTCCATGCAATTTGTCGCCGTAGCTTTATTGTCAACCGGATTTGATTATTTAAGCGCATTTTTAATGACGCTGATTATAAACGCAAGGCATCTGTTTTATGGTATATCATTTCTTCAAAAATATAAGAATATGGGCAAATTCAAACCCTACCTGGTCTTGTCCCTGACGGACGAAACCTTTTCCCTCCTATGCAGTACCGAGCCTCCTGACGGCATTTCGGCTAAATGGTTTTATTTTTACATATCTCTTCTCAATCACATATATTGGGTGGCCGGAACCGTTCTCGGAGGGATTTTGGGGGCTTTGATTAAATTCGATACCAAGGGGCTCGAATTTGTCCTGACTGCTCTGTTTATAGTAATTTTTATAGATCAGTGGAAGAGCACAAAAAATCATATACCTGCAACTATAGGAGTCTTCAGTACGGTTGTCTGCAGAATTCTTTTCGGCTCATCGGATTTCTTAATTCCTTCCATGGCCGCAATCATTTTGATGCTGACCTTAATAAGGAAGCCTCTTGAAAGGAGGGCTATAAAATGAATAACGGCAACACTGAATTATTTTTATTTTTCAGCCTTCTAAGCCTGGGGACCGTTGTAACCAGAGCCCTGCCTTTCCTCGTTTTCCCTGAAAATAAAAAGATGCCGAAGTATATAAAATACCTTTCCGATGTTCTCCCCTATACCACTATCGGCATGCTGGTTGTCTATTGCATGAAGGATGTTTCCCTAACAACCGCTCCTTTTGCACTGCCTGAAATAATAAGCATTGCGGCCATCACCATATTACATCTGATAAAGAAAAACACCTTATTAAGTATCGGCATCGGTACTGCCCTCTATATAATTCTTGTTAATTTCGTTTTCTGACTTTATGAATAATATTTACACCAATAAATATTAAAGAAAATCTGCCGTGATTTATGGGCCACAGCCATACGGACATGTTTGTCGATGGCAACACAAATCACGGCAGATTTAAGGTTAATATTTCTTTTCCGGCGGTAAAACCATAAACTTTATATTGCATCTATAAAATAGCGTCTATGGTTAGAGTATGTTCTTTAGCCAAATCTATAAATGTTTCTCCACAACGGATAACCGGCTTCGAAAGGGCAAATTTATTTATCATCACAACTTCACCTTCGCGGCCGTCGCTTAACCGAACCCTGTTGTGAAGATAGCATTGACTTATTCTTTCCAGGAATACCATCAGATAACCCGGATCAAATTTTAAAAAGCCGTCTTTTTCAAAATTCTCAACCACATCAAAGGGACATATGGCCTTCCTGTAAATGCGATTAGACGTCATTGCATCATATACATCTGCAATGGCAACAATTTTTGAAAAGTTTTCAATCTGATCACTTTTGAATCCGTTGGGATATCCACTTCCGTCACATCTTTCATGATGCATCAGGGCCGCATATTTAACACGCATATCAATGTCCAAGTCTTTCAGCACTTGAAATCCTTTGATAGTGTGCAGTTTTACTTCTTCATATTCTTCTTCATTCAGCCTTCCGGCTTTAGTAATAATTTCCCGTGGAACAAGCATTTTGCCGATATCGTGAAAAAGTCCTGCCAGCGTAACTATCTTTGTCTCTTCTTTGGACATTTTTAACCAACCGGCAAAAACATTGCATATAAGGGATACATTCAGGCAGTGAACAAAGGTCATGTCATCATAGTCTCGAATCCCATGCAACATCTCAAAGATATGTATTCCGCTTCTTCCCTGGCTGAGAACCTTGTCTGTTTCCTTAAGCAGGCTGTCAATATCTATGGTACTTTCGCCTATTGCCACTTTTTGGAAACTGTTTTCAATTTCAGAAATTGTTTCGACATAAGTTTGGTTAAATTTCTTAAATTCAGGCGTTTTCCGAAGTTTTTCCAAATAGGATTCCTCTTTTTGCTCCATTTCTATAAGGCTCTGTTTATATACAACTAACCCATAAATATTATAGAAGCGAAGCTTTGTTATCATCCTGTCATCAAGTATTGTGCCCTTTGTAATAATCAATTGGTCATTTGAGGAATAAACGTCGGCAGCTACAACCATGCCGCTAACCGCCTGATCTGTCCTTATTCTAATAGCTTCCACACTCTTACCCCCGATCCTGTCTTTTGTATAATCCCCAATACTAATATACATTTAAAGACTATAATTTACAAGAGTTTAGAATAGATTTGATCATTTTGGCGTTTATTCCTTTTTTATTTTAATATTTTCCATTTATCAAAATATAATCTATTGCTCCATATATAATATCCCATGAATCTGTTACAGCTTTTCCGTAAATTTTTACAAATTCATAATGATATCATATATTTCATCCACAGTGGCGGCAATATAATCCGCACCGGCCTGTTCCAGCTCTTCCCTGTTTCCGAACCCGTATAAAACTCCGATTGTGGCAATTCCTACTGCTTTGGCTCCCAATATGTCGAATTTGCGGTCGCCTACCATAATAGCTTTGTCAAGGTCGGTTATCGAATTCCTCTCCAAGCATATCTGATAACCGATTCCTTGTCGTCTCTGCTGCCGTCAAATGTAGCCCCGCATATATCGTCAAAATAATGATCCAGATATAAGTTTTTCAGTATTTTAACCGCAAACTCTTCCGGTTTTGATGTGGCTACAATAAGATATTTTCCTGCCTGCTTTAATTTCGTCAGAAGGTCCTCCATTCCTTCATATGCTTCACATTGATATATACCCTTATCAACATAATATTTTCTGTACTCGGCAGTGGCTTTCTCCGCTTCTTCCTCATTAAAACCATAAAATTCCATAAATCCATCCCGTAACGGAGGTCCGATATGTTTTGTCAAACTGTCAAGATCATCAATATATATATTCATGGCCCGTAAGGCATATTGAATTGATTTTGTTATCCCTTCTTTGGTATTTGTTATTGTTCCGTCCAAGTCCATCAAAATGTAGTCCATCATTCTACCCTTTCATGTCTTATTATAAGTTTACAAAATATTAATTTTCCGGCTTCCTGACCTGTTTTATACTTTTTTCCACTTTTTTTCTGGGGATCATTATCTGATGTCCGCATCCTAAACATTTTAATCTGAAATCCATGCCTATCCGTAATATTTCCCATTCACTGCTTCCACAAGGATGAGGCTTTTTTAATTTTATTATTTCACCGACATTGAGATCCATTCTTGTCCCTCCTGTAGACATTACTCATCGTGTTCTCATTTCATACCGTATTAATAGTATATCATAGTTAAAATTAAAATGAAATTCTTTCCTCTTACGTCGCCGGTGAAGATTCCATTCAACAAAAAATGCATTTTTTATGCAATAGAAAATTATAGATGAATTTCCTATTGCACAGAAAACAATTTCGCTCCCTTCAACGAAAGGAGCGAATTGTCATATCTATGTTAAGCAGCCGAATATTAATGGTACGGTATCAGGGCAGTAATCTTATCACGTTCGGTAGAAAGTAGAAGGGATTCGGTTGCTAATAATCAAAGATATGTATCCTTATTCAACCGTCCCTTATTACAACCCTTGATTACTGCTCTGTTTACCCTAACTTTTACTATATTATACTCTTCTTGCTTTTAAATTGTGACTCATTTTTGCACAGCAATTATTCTTCTCCCAGCCTTTTGAGCAGCTCTTTGCGCTGATTTTCATAACCGGGTTTTCCGAGAAGCGCAAACATATTGGACTTATAACTTTCTACACCGGGCTGGTCAAAAGGATTTACCCCCAAAAGATATCCGCTTATTCCGCAGGCAAATTCAAAGAAATAGAATAACTGTCCAAGATAATATTCATTTTGTTCCGGAATATTAACCATAAGATTGGGTACATTACCGTCCGTATGAGCAAGAAGGGTTCCTTTCATTGCGCTCTTATTGATAAAATCAACACTCTTGCCCGCCAGATAATTTAATCCGTCCAGGTCAACCTCTTCTTCCTCCATTATAATTTCGGCCGAAGGTTTTTCAACATTTAAAACGGTTTCAAAGATAATACGCTGACCGTCCTGGATATATTGGCCCATGGAATGCAAATCAGTGGTAAAATCAACAGAAGCAGGATAAATACCTTTTTGATCCTTGCCTTCACTCTCTCCGAAAAGCTGTTTCCACCATTCAGACAGGTAATGTAATGAAGGTTCATAATTTACCAATATTTCAATGTTCTTGCCTTTTCTATGAAAAATATTCCTTACTGCAGCATAAAGCAAGGAATCATTCTCTTCATAAGGAGCTTCCAGACAATGCTTTCTCATGCTGGCAGCCCCTTCCATAAGTTTGACAATATCGGCTCCGCTGACGGCAATCGGAAGCAAACCAACAGCCGTAAGTACCGAATAACGTCCTCCTATATCGTCAGGTACTACAAATGTTTCATATCCTTCTTCGGTGGCAAGTTTCTTTAATGCCCCTTTGGATTTATCGGTTGTGGCATAAATTCTTTTTGCAGCTTCTTCCCTGCCGTATTTATCAATCAGCATCTTTTTAAATACACGGAAAGCGATAGCCGGTTCCGTTGTGGTTCCTGATTTGCTTATTACATTGATGGAAAAGTCCCTGTCACCGATAACATCTTTAAGATGGCTCATATAAGTACTGCTGATATTATTGCCTACAAAATAAATTTCCGGTGTTTTTCTGATCTCCTTTGATATATTATTATAAAAATTATGCCTTAGGAAATCAATGGCGGCCCTTGCTCCCAGATACGATCCTCCGATACCTATTACCAGCAGTACGTCCGAATCATTCTTAATCTTTTCGGCAGCTTTCTGAATACGGGCAAACTCTTCTTTATCATAATTTACGGGAAGATCAATCCATCCCAGAAAATCAGACCCTTGACCGGTACCTTTAAGTAATTGCTCCTTCACGGTATTTACGAATTCTTTCATCATTTCAATTTCTGCAGGGCGGATGAATTTATCTGCCTGAAGATAGCTGAAGCTAACTTTTTTTATCATACGTTCCACTCCTTAATATTTTTTATATCATAGCAAAACGGGGTCATTGATTCAATCTTTAGTTGCTCAATTATAATAATACAATATTAATCTAATCTCAAGCAAAAAATTCTCTTAAAACATCTTCAATCAACTTTTCTTCTTCCGGAGACATATTCATAAATAATTTGCTTTCCCGCTTTTCATTCTGAGCCTCTTTATCGACTTCTTCCTTATCTGCAGCTATTTCCTCAATACTTTCCTTTATCTGCTTTGCTTCAGCCTTATTGATATCTTCTTTAATCGTTTTCAATTCCTCTCTGCCATCTTCAAACGCATTATCATCTTTATCTAAAAGCCTGAGATCATCCCTGATTTCATTTAACCTTTCTTCTTTTTCACGAAGTTTTATCTCATTTTGCCTCTGCTTTTCTTCCGCTTTTTTTATCAGTTCCTCTCTGCGGCGTATAAGTGCTTCCCTTTCCTCCTTTAGCCTGCGAAGTTCCTCTTCGCTGCGCAGGGCAGCCAGCCGCCTTCTTTCCTCCAGTTTCCTTCTTTCTTCTTCTCTTCTTTCTTCTTCCAGTCGGCGTTTTTCTTCTTCTTTTCTTAATGCCTCCAGCCGTTTTTCTTCTTTCCGCAATTTTCTTGCTTCTTTCCTGCTGATTTTTTCTTTATCGTCTTCATCGTCTTTTGCTTTCTGGTTTTTCATCTCGATAGCATTAAGAAACTCTTTGCGGTACTGTTCCAGTTTTTCAGGCTGAGACAGTTCATGTTCCAGTCTGACCTTGCAGAAATTCTCAAGATAATCCAAAAGGTTTATTCGAATCCTCTGCTTTTTTACGGACAGATTGGTCATTTTATCCGCAAGAATCAGGGCGGCTCCTGCCAAGATGCCGACAGCCCCCGTATATAAAATCTTCTCTCTTTCCACATCAAATACCACTCCAAAAATCGCGCTTATCGGAATGATAAGAAAACTTAGAAGGAGAACTTGTCCGCTGAAATTTTCCCATGTTGAAAGAAGAATTCCGCAAAACCTGTGTTTTGTTAGGTTTTTATCAACAAATGTATCCACATTTTTTACCCCGATATTAAGCCTGTAACATGTTTCAAACCTCATTTTCATATGCTTGAGCATCTTGTTCTTTGTAAGCCCAAGATTATCGGTTTCCCTCACAAGATATATATATACCAAATCCAATATAAACCGGACCAGCAGTCCCAATCCGCATAATCCGGCAAAGGTATAGATTATTATGTTGTTGTCATAAATGAATTTAACCATAATAAACCCCTCTCTTTTCCATATATTTACATTCATTATAGCTTGAAATGTAATTTTTGAAAAGAGAAGGATTTCAAAATCGGTAGACAAGCCGCGACATCATATTACAACGTTTATCAGCGGTCGAGCTCAAGGTCGGGCAGATTGATGTACGCATCCATGCCGTCATCAGCAATGTCTATGGTATAGCTCTTGGTTTTGTAACCCTGCTTTATAAAGGTAAGCACATGCCTTCCTATAACTTTCTGAAAGCTTCCCGGGGAGATGCCTTTAAATTCACCATTAAGATAAACCGAAGCCCCTGCCGGGTTTTGTATATATATCAGGCTGTTCGGATCGACTATCGGATCCTCGTCATAATCGTCCTCTCCCTCAAAGGAATCCAAGTGGTCCGGATCCGAAGGCTCTGCATAATCCTCGCTGTCCCAATCGTTGTATTCCTCCGTCCCTGTATCGCCTATCTCATCCCATTCTGTAATGGTGACGCTTTCCTTGCTCTGCAGCTCCGGAAGGATTATCTGGATTTTCTTGCTCGCATAATCCACCGTAAGTTCACCGCTGTAAGTGGCATATCCGCCCAGGGACACCTCAATGGTGTGCCTGCCATATGGCAGCTCAACGGGCCCGGCATAGCTTGTAAGCTCATTGTCAATGAATAAATCGGCCCCAAAGGGATAAATATCAAAAGTGGTTTTGCCGTACTTTATCGGCTCCGGCCCCAAATCTCCCAGGGATACCACGGTTTCTTCGTTCCTGGTTACCGTTATGTTCTTTGTGCCGCTGTATTCCCCGTTTTCCACCGTAAGATTGTAATTTCCCTCGCGGACCGTTATGACCATATCGTCCGTTATTTGGGCAACAGCCTCATAGCCAATTGTTATATTGCCGCCAAGGAATGCGTCATAATCCTTTAACCTGACGGTTCCATGACCCTTGGTTACTGTGATGGACCATATGGTTTCTTTTATTCCCCTTACGGTCAGCTCGTCCTGCGCGGCCAGATTCTCAAGAGCCGCAAAATTGTCTCCGTCTATAACAAACGGATTTTCGTATGTATAATTCGTCTTGGCTATTCTAATTATTTTATCATCAGGATTAATGATAATGTCGTCAACCCCGATGTATTCCCATGCCTTATTTGAAAATCTAAGCTCTGCTATCCGGCTGTTTTTGCTATGATAACTTACATCGGCGATTATTCCTGTCTCAATCCTGTCTGCCGATATGTCCTGTCCGTATTTGTCCAGCAGCCTTGATCCTCCCGTATAGTTCAGGACCATTTCCGTCTTATTCTCAATATCATAAAGCCGGATTGTCCTGTTGTCCTTGTCAATTCCAAGGACGACAGCAATTGTGCTGATATCCGGCTTGATACCAACCGTTTCTCCGCCGGTATTTTTGCCGGTATCAGTTTGCGCGGGCCTGCCGCCGCCGGTTTTTCCGCTTTTTCCCGCTTCATATAATGCCACAATCAGAATGACGGTAATAAAGGCCAGTCCAATAAGAAGGCTCAGTATCGGCCTTGTGTGTATTCTTGGTTTGCTTTTTTCACCGGTGTATGCTGCCATAAACGACCTCTTTTGATTTTATCTCTTGTTTATATATATTATAACATAAATCAGCGGATTAGAAATGAAAAACCGCGGTTTTTTACAATACGCTTTCCAGCCGCCTTAAAAATATCTCCCTCTTCGGGTTCTGCGCTCCTATGCTGCTCAGCTTTTGAATGCTTCGCGACGATACCCATGCCTTTTTCCCATTAAAATAAAAGTTTGTGATCTTCCAGAATTTTTCAGGGTATAAAAGCAGTATGTACAGTATTTTAAGCTCCCTGGCCGATATCGGCCTTATCCTGTCATATGCTTCGATAATGCCGCTTCCGTACAGGATATCCCAATCGTTTTTTTCCATAACCTTTCTTATAAAATGATATAAGTCCGTTATCTGAAGTCCTATATGGGCTTTTTCAAAATTGGTGGTCGCTATGGCATCCCAGCCGCCGAATGACATGTCTGCGGCGGACACCGCCGGCATACCGCCTGCTCCATATAATAAGCCGGCTTTTGGCATGCCTTCATTTTTATTTTTAAGCATAAGAATGTTATGATATGTATAATTGCCATGGCATACCGTTTTTCTGCGCACGGCATCCTCCGCAAGCTGTATGTAATCAGAGGCTTGCAGCTTTTTGGCCGCTTCCAGTCCCTGCTCATAAAATTCTTCATAAAAATTAAGATATATCATTTCGAACTCATTTTTCTGCCGCTTATCGCGTATGTAGCTTTTTACCCTCTTAAGCTCCCTGTTGCGTTTATTAAAGGTTTCCGGCAGATTGTCCGCCGTATTGTAAGCCGTTTGCTCCGCGGAAAACTCGACATTCCTTAAAATGACATGCAGCCTTGCCAGGTTGGCTGATGCCTTTTCTATCTGGGACAATTCCTTTAGATTGCATTCTTCTCCCAGGAACCAGTTTTTAATGATATACCTGTATCCGGACTGGTCCTCCGCCATTATGTCATTGTCCAGCGTCTTGACATATAAATCCGTATTATTATATCCGTGCTTATACAAATGTTCCTTTACATTATGCTCAAACATCGCACGGTTTCTTGAGCCTTCAAAGCATTTAAAAAGCTTGAGCCCGCAGTCCGTTTCCAACAGGTAAGCGCCCCTTGCCCTATATATGTTATATACCTTGAGAGGATAGCATTTTAGTACCTCCTGGTATCTGTCTTCCACGCTTTCCACCCCCGGTAATAGATAATATCTGTCTTCTAATAATATGATATGTCTTATTAATTCATGATTAAAAAGATTTAAAAACATAAGAAAAGCCGGCATATCCAGTACCGGCTTTGCATTTTTATTTATGCTTTATTTAATTAGATAAAGTATTGGAATCATTCATAAAGGAATTCGCCATGGCAAGCAGGGTTTCCTTATTGTTCAGGGCCGGGTTCTCAATAACCGCTTCCAGCAGCCGGTTAAGTATTATTCCCATATCCCTTCCGGGTTTAAAGCCGGCCTCAATCAGATCCCTTCCGCTTATCTTCAAGTCCTTTAGGCTGACGCATTCGTTTTTTGAAATCATTTCATCATAAAGCCGCCTTGCCTCCTCAAGCTCTTTCAGCTTATCATCGATATAAGCCGGGTTTTTGCCGCATGAGTCCGCGCGCATGACTTCAAATAGCAGCTCCATGTATTCCTTTCCGATTTTGGCGGCAGCCCTCCTGATTCCCTGGGGTGTAAGCGAAAACTTGTAGTTATGCCATTTAATAAGGTGCACGACCGCTTCCAGGGTATTGTTGTCGAACTTTAGGTCCTTAAGAATCCGTTTTGCGGTGGCGGCCCCTTTTTCCGGATGCCCGTAGAAATGGTTCTGCCCGTCCTTGCCTACTGTTAAGGTGCTTGGCTTGTCAACGTCATGAAGCAGCATCGTCCAGCGCAGAATACACCTTTCCCTGGGGGAAAACCTGTTTTCCGCGGCGCTTCCGGCAACATAGCATACCGTTTTTATGGTGTGCTCTCCAACCGTATATATATGATGGATATTGTTGTGCTCGGTTTCCATCATCCTGTCAAACTGGGGAAGAATTACCCTGCTGATGCCAAGTTCATATAGCATCCTGAGCCTGTCCGGATGGTCCGAGATCAAAAGCTTGGTAAGCTCCATCCTTATCCTTTCGGCGCTTATGTTTTTAAGCAGCGCCGCTTTTGCCCTGATTGCCTTCCTGGTTTTCTCCTCTATCTGAAAATCAAGCTGCGCTGAAAACCTTACCGCCCTAAGAATCCTTAAGGCGTCTTCGTCAAACCGTTCCCCGGCATTGCCCACGCAGCGGATCAAACCGTTTTTCAGGTCCTCCATGCCGCCAAACAGATCTATAATACCGTCCCTGTGGTTGTATGCCATTGCGTTTATGGTAAAATCCCTTCTCTTAAGGTCCTCTTTTATGTCTCTAGTAAACAATACCTCTTTGGGGTGGCGGTTGTCCTCATAAACGCCGTCCAGGCGGAAGGTGGTGACCTCGAAATGATCCCTGTTTATCAGTACTGTTACGGTGCCATGAGCTATTCCCGTATCGACGGTCCTTCGGAATATTTTCTTTACTTCATCAGGTTTGGCCGAGGTTGTGATGTCCCAGTCCTCGGGGTTTTTTCCAAGGATCATATCCCTCACGCATCCTCCGACCGCATATGCCTCATATCCGTGGCTCATCAGCGTATCTATAATATATTGGACCTTTTCGGGAATCTGAAATTCCATGGCAACCTCCTGTTATACTATGCATCGACTAATCAGATTATAGCAGAGTGATATATTAAGTACAAGGATACCGTGGACCGTTTAATATGCTTTGCCCCAGTAAACCATGGTCTTGGCCGGCTTACCGCAGCATACGCACTTGTCATCGATATGCTCCTGCTCAAACGGCATGCAGCGGGATGTAGCTCCCGTCCTTTCCTTTATTTCAAGCTCGCAGGCTTCGTCCATACACCACATGGCTTTGATAAATCCGGGCTTGCTGTTTATTATGTCCTCAAACTCCAGCATGTTTTTGGCGGTATAGGTATGGGCGGCCAGATGTTCTTTTGCGCGAACAAGCATATCCGACTGCATCTTTTCAAGAATCTCCGCCAGTCTCGTTTCTATCTCGTCAAGGCTTACAAAGATTTTCTCCCTTGTATCCCTTCTGACAACCACGGCCTGATTCTTCTCGATGTCCTTTGGTCCTATCTCTATTCTTACAGGTATTCCCCGTATCTCCTGCTCGCTGAACTTCCAGCCCGGAGTCTTGTCGGAATCGTCAACCTTTACCTTGAAATCCTTAAGCCTTTCCTTGACTTCATATGCCTTCTCAAGAACCCCTTCCTTGTTCTGGGCAATGGGTATTATCATTGCCTGGATGGGAGCAATCCTCGGAGGCAGAACCAGTCCGCTGTTGTCACCGTGAACCATGATTATGGCGCCGATTATCCTGGTGGACATGCCCCATGATGTTTGATGGACATACTGCAGCTGGTTGTTCCTGTCGGTATACTGTATGCCAAACGCCCTTGCAAAGCCGTCTCCGAAGTTATGGCTGGTTCCAGACTGCAGGGCCTTGCCGTCATGCATCAGGGCTTCAATGGTGTATGTGGCTTTAGCTCCAGCAAACTTCTCCTTCTCGGTTTTCCTGCCCTTAATCATGGGAATTGCAAGTACTCTTTCACAAAAGTCCGCATAAACATTAAGCATCTGAATTGTTCTCTCCTGTGCCTCCTCCTCTGTCGCATGGGCCGTATGCCCTTCCTGCCATAAGAATTCCGTTGAGCGAAGGAACGGCCTGGTGGTCTTTTCCCATCTGACCACGGAGCACCACTGGTTATAGAGCTTGGGCAGATCCCGGTATGATTGAATGATATTGGAATAAAAATCACAGAAAAGCGTTTCCGATGTGGGGCGTACACATAACCTCTCCTGCAGCTTTTCATTGCCGCCATGGGTTACCCAGGCCACCTCGGGAGCAAAGCCTTCCACATGGTCCTTCTCCTTTTGGAGCAGGCTTTCGGGAATAAACATGGGCATGTAAACATTCTCAACTCCGGTTGCCTTAAAGTCGGCATCAAGCTGTCTTTGAATATTCTCCCATAAAGCATAACCATACGGCCTGATAATCATGCAGCCCTTAACACTGGAATATTCAATAAGCTCGGCTTTTTTCACAACATCCGTATACCATTGGGCAAAATCCTCCTCCATGGAGGTAATCTCCTCGACCAATTTCTTTTCATCAGCCATTCTTATCTCTCCTTGCATTTTTTATATTCATAACTTATATAATAAAAAAGGCCCTTCATCCCTCAAAGGGACCGAAAGGCTCGGCGGTACCACCCTAATTAGCATATCAGCCGTCTGCTTGCCGGCATATATGCTCTCTTTTCACCGTTAACGCCGGAGGTACGTTGTATTTCGGGAGCATGCTCCTTTCATACAAGGCTCCGAGGGCAGGTTCAAAAGCTACTGCATAAGAAGCTTCCACCGTCACTTCTCTCTCTGGGATGTGTACGCTTTCTACTATTCCTCATCTTCGCCGCTGTCTGTTTAATGTACCTTATTTTATTCCAGTTTGGCCGCTTTGTCAAGCCCATGAGCGGCAAAGCTCACAGCGCCGGAACAGGTTTTGCGGTCAGAATGGCAATTATCAGAATCAGGCCTATGGGCCCCAGGATGAAACCGGCCGCTCCGAACAGCTTAAAGCCTATGAACATGGAAATCAGCGTATATAACGGCCTTATGCCGATCCTGTTGCCTATAAGCCGCGGCTCGGCTATTTCACGGATGATCTGGCACACCAGGTAAACCGTAAATAACACCGCCGCCGCGAAAATGTTGCCGTTAATCAGCATTATTATACTCCAGGGTATTAACACCATGCCGCTTCCGATAAAGGGCAGGGCATCCAGTATGGCAACAATTATTCCTATCAGCAGGGCATACGCGTTTCCAATTATCACAAGACCCGTGGTACAGCAGGCGGCCACAAAAACCATTATTATCAGCTGCGCCCTCATATACGCGATTCCCGCATCGGCCAGCCTTATTGTAATCCTGCTTATATCCCGATACAAGCCGGCGTTTTCATATTTCTTTTTTATCTCCGGCACTTCCTTGGATATTAACACCGCAGATGCAAATACCAGCAGGAGGATTCCCGCAAAGGCAATCATCCTGATGGCAAAATTTAAGGTTTTTGCCGTCATGCCGGGAATAATGTCCGTCTTTACCTTATCTATAATATTCATTATATTGTCATCAACCATTTTCCGCGCGCTTCCCACTGCCAGCCCGAAGATTTCATCGCAGTCGGAGCACATGTTGTCCAGCTTGTCCGCCAGGATGTTCAGGTAAATGGGTATGTTCCTTACAAAGCTTACCGCCTGCTTTATCAGCATATTTCCAAGATATACGAGTCCCGCCCCCAAAACGGAGACAAGTACGGCAAGGGATATTGATCCGCCGATAATTCTCGGTATTTTTACCTTTTTATAAAGAAATTCGGTTGCCGGTCTCACCACCCATGCCAAAAAATAAGCAAATAAAAAAGGAAGAACAAGAGGAAGTATATAACGAAATCCCAGGTACACGCCCAGGGTCACCGCGGCAATTTTGACAATAAGCCTTGTCTTTTCATTCATACTCTCCCAAAACACCATGTCAGAAATCCCGCCTTTCCATTTAGTTGTGCATGCTCCGGGTTATCGGCCGTCCCTTTCTCGGAAAAATCAAGTATTTTATATAAAAAAGAGAATTCATCTTCTTATGAATTCTCTTATCATTATTTTTTGCGATTATATTTTTTATATCCTCGGGGATAATTTGAAATAAAAAAGGATATATTATCTTTTATTAATATCAAATGCTAATATCAAAAGCAAAATTAAGTTCAAATGCTTTTTTCAGCCAACAACTTCAATTGAAATAAAGCTTACTCCGGCGAAAAAAGCAGCTTTAACATAGTCCGTATCTTCTGCCGCAATAAACTTGCCCTCCTGCTGCCTTGCCTTTATAACCCTGTCCTTGATATATTCCCTGCCCTTAAGCTGTTTTATCATGCCTTCCAGACGGACCTTTTCCTCTTCTTCGGAAATGCCTTCAAGCAGGAAGCTTTTTGGTGAAACCAGCCTAAGCAGCGGCTTGTCGGGGTTGGCGTAAAATTCTTTTGCTTCATTTACGATTACATCCGCCATCGTATCAGGGGTACAGTAGGTTCCGTCAATAACCAGGTTGTAATTCGAAAAATCCATATAATTAAGATTATATATTTCCTTGTAGCGTATCATTTCCGTCTTGGCCCGTTCCGCAAGCAGGGCTTTCGCCTCTTCTATGGATGAATAGGATTCCACGCTTCCTCTTTGATCCTTCATAATGCGCTCCGCCGCCACATCCAGGTTTACCGTTACAAACACCTTGAAGGAGTATTCGACGAAGTGCCATGCCAGCCTGGAATCAAAGATAATGTCCTTATCCCGGTTTTCTCTTGATATGCGGGCAACCGTGTCGTCTATCATATTGTCGTATTTATGATCGCTCATCATAAGCTGGTTAAGCTCCAGGGTGCTTAGGTTCATCTGCCGGGCTATCTCCCTCTGAACCTTGCCGGTGGAATACACCTCAAAGTTGTATTTCTCGCTGATTATTCGTGCCACCGTTGATTTTCCGCTTCCCAGGTTTCCTGTTATCGTAATATGCATTTTAATCCTTCCTTGCCGGTTCCATGTTTATGAATGTATTATATCCGAAACACCCCAGGAATACAACCTCGCTTTTATATCAGGCCATCTCAACAATCCTTGCCTCAAGCATTTCCGCTTCTTTTCTGTCATGGGTAATGACAAGCAGTGTCCTTCCCTTTAAATTGCTTCTTACATATGCAATTACCTGCTTTTTTAACTCATCGTCCAGTCCTTTGAAGGGTTCATCCATTATGAGAAGATCATAATCGGAAAGCATGGCCCGTACAATTGCCAACCTCCTTCTCATTCCTCCGCTCAGCTCCCTTGCCGGTTTTGCTTTGCAATCGGCAAGCCCCACCTCCGATAAATGCTTTTCAACCTCCACTTCGTTAACGCCCTTTTTCGAAACAAGAAGTATATTCCTTGACGCATCCCAATGCTCTATCAGCCGGTCCTCCTGGAATACCGCCGCTATCCGCTTGTCGGATAATCCGATTATTTCACCCCGGTCGGGCTGAACCAGGCCCATAATTATATTGGCCAGCGTGGTTTTTCCCACGCCCGATGCCCCCATCAGGCAGGTGATGCTTCCTTCCGGTATGTACATGGAAAAGCTGTCAATAACCTTCTTGCCGTTAAAGCTTTTGCATATTTTATCAACCCGGATATCCATGACATAACCTCCTTCCTACAAATCCGCCGCCCTGTCTTGAATGCTGCCGTAACGCTTAATTGCAACCATGACTATCTTCTCAAACAATACGCTGAGAAGCACTATAATAATGGTCCAGGCAAAAAGCTCCTTTATCATAAGGTAAAGCTTTGCCTCATAGAGGTTTACTCCTATGGAATTAGCCGGCCTTCCGATAACCTCGGCGGCGATTCCCGACTTAAAGCTGAAGCCCATTCCTATGGATACAGCAGATACCGCAAAGGGTATAACGGCAGGAAAATATATGGCTTTTATGCGTTTCCACCTTCCGATTCCAAACACATCGGCCATTTCCAGCAGCTTTTTGTCGGCACTCTCAAGTCCGCTCAGGATGTTTGTAAACGACACCGGAAGCACCATGAGAAACGATATTAATATTGACAGGTTGGCCGAGCTTATCCATACCAGGGCCAGTATTATAAAGGATGCCACCGGAGTCGCCTTAATAACCTTAAGCAGGGGCGAAATGAGCTCATACATCACCCTGTTTTTATAGGACGCGGCCGCAAGCATCAATCCCGAAGCAAAGCCCAGCAAAAAGCCTGCCAGTATCCGTGCAAAGGAATTGGCTATGCTGCTCCAGAACTCCTGCTTTTGGACCAGTTCTATCAATGTCAGAACAACGCTGCCGAAAGAGGGCAGAAACAATTCCTCATTGATAATTCTGCTTAAGCATTCCCAGACAATAATCCAAAAAATAATCACCAGGATTTTTATGAAATAATTTCCCGGGTTTCTTCCGCCCGCCGGAGCGCTGATATTTACTTTTCCGCCGTTTGTTCCTTCCATGTTCATCTCCCATGCATTAATCCGTTACTCATTTATATAATAGAAGTCGTCGGCAGGCATGGCTCCTCCAACCGCATTCGGATTCTGCCCATATAATACCTCCAGGTATGCCTCCGTCATTTCCCTCATTCTTGAGCCTCTTATCAGTGTTATATTGCAGTAGGGAATGGCTTTCTTCGCAACCGCCGCCTTGAACAGCCCGAATTTTTCCACAAGCTCCGCCGCCTTGTCCGTCTCGCTGTTTACATACTCCGTGCTCTGTTCGTATTCCTTAAGAAATTCTTCCACGGCCTTCGTATTCCCGTTAAGGAAATCGCTGCGGACCACCACTACGCCCGTAACAACGCCGTTGCCATTGTTCTGCGCCTTCCATTCCTTGTCGATATCAAGGGCGATCCTTGCCTTTTCGTTGTTCATAAGCACCGTGGTTACATACGGCTGCGGAAGCATTGCCACCGCATCATCCGCATTCTCCAGCATGGCCGCCACTTCGGTGGACTCGGTCTTGTATTCGATTGTTAAATCCTTCTCCGGATCAATCCCATACAGGTTAAGCAGATAATTAAGGGTATACTGGGGTGTCGTTCCCAGCCCGGTTGAATATATGGTTTTGCCCCTTAAATCTTCCACAGTATTAATCGCATTGCCCGTCTCCAGAATGTATAAGACACCCAGGGTGTTAATACCGGCCAGCCTGATCTTTCCCTGTGTCTTGTTGTATAAAACCGATGCCAGGTTGCATGGCACGGCGGCTATATCGAATTCGCCCTTTATCAGGCCCGTGCTTATAACATCCGCTTCTCCGGCAACCGTAAAATTATAATCGTTGGCTGTAAGTCCCGCCTCCGCATCCTCCATCAGCTTGACCATTCCGATGCCGGTGGGCCCTTTCAGCGCCGCGATGTTTATAGTAATCCTTTCCTTGGTTTCATCCTCCGTATTTTCTCCATCATCCCGATTCCCGTCCGGTTGGGATCCGTTCGAATCATCCGGTTTTACATTGCTGTCCTTCGCCCCGTCCGGGTTGTCAGCCTTGTTATCAATACCGACATTGTCAGTCCCCGGGGATTTATCGTTTTTTCCGCATCCTGTCAGAAATGCCGCCATTATTGCCAGAACCAGGGTCATAATAACAATGTTTTTTATAAACACAGCTTTTGCTTTCATTTTTGCATCCTCCCGCTATAATGATTATTTATAATCAGTATTTCATTTGCTCTGTCATCCATGGTTTTCTAATCCGTTTTTCAGCTCTTGGAATAAATGGTCTTGACGCTTACACCGTCAAGCATGCCCAGCTTTCCTGCCAGGCTGCTTATTACATCCTGCTTCGCATGAAGTACTATGCTTATAATGTTGATGCTCTTTTCCCGGTAGGGGATCCCCATTCTGCCTATTATGTGCTCACCATACTCATGAAGCAGGGCATTCAGCTTCTCCACCGAATCGGTATTTTCCACAATGTTGCCTATCAGGGCAATTCTCTTTTCCACCGGCTTTACCTCCTGTCTTTTATAAATAAAAAGCCCTATGCCAAAGGGATATTAGTCCCGGCATAGGGATACATGGAATCAAAACCATAAGCCGCTGCCTTATTCTTCGGGAAGCCCCTCGGATCAGGCGTTTCTGCTGTTTTTCCATGCCTCTTTGTCAGGAAACCCTTCTAAATTGGCATAGTCGATTTTATCATATTGTTAAAATATTGTCAAGCATGGAATATAAAATAATATTTATATCTTGAAACGGTATCCAACACCCCATATGGTTTCGATGTACTGGGGCTTGGACGTATTATATTCTATCTTCTCGCGGATCTTTTTGATATGGACCGTCACGGTGGCGATATCTCCTATGGATTCCATATCCCATATTTCCCTGAAAAGCTCTTCCTTGGTAAATACCCGGTTGGGGTTCTCCGCAAGGAATGTTAAAAGGTCGAATTCCTTGGTCGTAAAAATCTTCTCTTCATCATTGACAAATACCCTTCTTGCGGTCTTGTCAATCTTCAGGCCCCTGATTTCTATTACCTCGTTTTCCTTCTGCCCAGAACCGATTAACCGTTCATATCTTGCAAGATGGGCCTTTACCCTGGCGACAAGCTCGCTCGGGCTGAAGGGCTTTGTTATATAGTCGTCCGCTCCCATGCCCAGGCCGCGTATCTTGTCTATGTCCTCCTTCTTGGCGGACACCATGATAATGGGAATATCCTTGTCTTCCCTGATCCGTTTGCATATCTCAAATCCGTCCACGTTCGGGAGCATTAAATCCAGGATTATCAGGTTAAAGTCCTCGTTGAGGGCTCTCTCAAGGCCGGTATCCCCCTCTGTTTCGACCTCCACCACGAATCCCGACAGCTCCAGGTAATCCTTTTCCAGTTCCGCAATAGGAATCTCATCCTCGATAATAAGTATCTTCTTCATCATTTTCCTCCTGGTAAACCAAAAAGTATCACTGTGCCTTTTTCAGTGTAAAGCTTAGGGTTGTCCCTTTGCCCTTTTCACTGACCACCCATATCTTCCCGAAATGGTCCTCTATAACCTTCTTGGCAATTGCAAGGCCAAGGCCGCTTCCGCCTGTTTTTGTACCTCTTGATGCATCTCCCCTGTAGAAGCGGTCGAATATGAACGGCAGCTCATCCTTGTCAATGCCTGCCCCGTTGTCTTCTATGTCAACCCTGACATAAGCATCTTCGTCGTTAATACATATTTTTATTATTCCTTCGGGCTTGTCCATGTATTTAACCGAATTGTTTATAATATTATAGACAACCCTTTTAAGCTGCTCCGCGTCGGCAACAACCTTGACGTCCCGGTCCACGCGGTTTTCATATTCCAGCCTTATATTCTTGACATCCAGCTCAAGTTTCAAGTCCTCCACGCAGTCCTCAAAATAATCGGCCAGGCTTATGCTGCTGAACGAATATGGAATTGTATTGCTGTCTATCTTGGAGTAGTATGCCAGCTCATCCACCAGGACCGCCATGTCACTAGCCTTGTTATAAATCGTTTTCAAATACCTGGTTTGCTTTTCCTTGGTATCCGCCACCCCGTCCAGCAACCCTTCGGTATAACCCTTGATGGTGGTCAGGGGCGTTTTCAGGTCATGGGATATATTGCTGACCAGCTCCTTGATGGTCTCTTCATATTGTATTTTATCATCAATGAGCCTTTTCAGGCGCAGCCTCATGCTTTCAAAATCCTCACAAAGCTGGCCGATTTCATCCTTCGTATCGGAAGAAACCGAATAATCCAGGTCCCCGTTCTTTATATGGTCGGTAGCCACTCTCAGGATATTCAAGGGCTTTAGAATACTCCTGTATATCCAGATAATCAGCAGGCAAGCGGTCAAAAACAGAATAACTATAAACGCTATGGCAATTTGTATTGCGACCGCCTTAATCTGCGGCATCAGGATATTAACGTCCGTTATAATGAATATGGTTCCCTCGCTGCCGTCCGTAAATATAAAGTCCTGCAGCTTGACAAGAAAAGACTTCTTTCCTTCAAGATAAATGCCGCCGTCCACCTCCGTGCTTCCTGTTCCGTACGCGGGAAGAAGCCCTTCAATCATGTCAAGCTTTTTTTCATCACCAACGTATATGAATTCTTCGCCTTTTCTTACAACCAGGAACGAATACTTCATTTTAAGCTGATTGTTTATGTCTTCATAATATGCGGTATTACTTAGCTTCTCGGGCAGGCTTATGGCATAGAGCTTGATTTCATTGAAAATCCCCCTGGTTATCCTGTTAAGGATATGGGTGGGATTCGTTATAACCTGCAGGGTCTTTGCCTCCACATCGTAGGATTCATGGATTGATGACATCTGGAAGCGGACAATGGTCCCGCCGGCAATGGATATTAGAATCACCGGCATTGCTATCATTATAAGAAACGCAATTATCAATCTATGCTTAAGCTTCATAATCCACCTGTCCTATTTCAAATAAGCCTTAAGCTCCTCTGCCTTATCAAGCCGTTCCCATGTAAAATCGGGATCGTTTCTTCCAAAATGCCCGTATGCCGCGGTTTTCTTGTATATGGGCCTTCTTAAGTCAAGGGTCTTTATTATGGCTGCGGGGCGAAGATCAAAATGCTTCCTGATGATTGACGCCAGTTCCGTATCGCTTAATTTGCCCGTGCCGAAGGTATCAACCATGATGGATGTGGGCTCAGCTACGCCGATGGCATAGGAAACCTGTATCTCGCAGCGTTTCGCAAGCCCTGCCGCCACGACATTTTTAGCAATATAACGGGCTGCATAAGCGGCCGACCGGTCAACCTTCGTGCAGTCCTTTCCGGAAAATGCGCCGCCGCCATGCCTTGCATAGCCGCCATAAGTATCAACAATAATTTTTCTTCCGGTAAGCCCGCTGTCCCCCTGCGGTCCCCCGATTACGAATCTTCCCGTAGGATTTATATAGAACCTGGTCCTTTCATCCACCAAATCCGCGGGCAGAACAGCATCCAGCACATGCTTCCTTATATCGGCCCTCAGTTCCTCGATGGAAACCTTCTCGTCATGCTGGGTTGATAATACTATGGTATCCAGGCGAACCGGCTTCCCATCCCCATCATATTCAACAGTAACCTGGGACTTTCCGTCCGGCCTTAAGTAAC
>ENA-OWOZ01001188-OWOZ01001188.1-bioreactor-metagenome-genome-assembly--contig:-NODE-1188-length-25713-cov-17.478546_pt1 | contig 25713 bp, 21 predicted proteins | sample MGYA00238140_ERZ651804 | MGnify/ENA primary metagenome ERZ651804 (study PRJEB26910, sample SAMN07631232) | bioreactor metagenome | isolation source: Switchgrass digestor | place: USA: Dartmouth... | reverse complement strand
GGGTCTAGGGAACCTACCAGATCCTAACGAGAAAGTGGGTAATGCCATGTATTTTGCAGGTGTTGACATCGCTAAAACGCGCCACGAACTGTGCGTAATTGATGACTCAGGAGACATTCTTCTTCAGCTGCCGTTGAAGAACACCAAACGTGGCTTTGAGAAGCTGCTTACTGCTTTTCTTAGCAAACAATTGACTAACAAAAACGTCAGGTTTTGCTTAGAAGCTACCGGTCATTACTGGATTGTACTGTATTGTCAGCTGGAAGAACCCGGATTCTCTGTCCACGTAGTCAACCCTATTCAATCTGTTGCATTACGAATCTCTACATCCGCAAGACTAAAACTGATCAGAGGGATCATTCATTTTCGCGGACCTACTACGCCTTGGCAGCGCCACTTCAACTCAATTGGTTTCCGAGACTATTCTCAAACTGCAAACCCTTTCTCGAATGAGATTTGAGTTTGTAAGTCAGATTGGTGGCCTAACACAACTAATTTTGCTTTGTGGTTAATTCTCTTTCGCTGGAGCTGCTTCTTGGTATCCAAATTCCTCTGCATACTCCACAGTAACTCCTTGAGCATTTGGTTCAAGCTCAACAAAGCGATCTGCTCCAGCTTGAAGCAGAGCAGCTTTAGTCCGCTCCGGATCAAAAGTAAGAACGATAATCGTACCGCCGCCGCCGGCCCCTGCAAGCTTTGCCCCCACAGCACCATTTTCTAGAGCAACCTTAATCATATAGTTGTTCTGCTCACCAGAATCGGCGATGCTGTTTTGAATTCTGTGGTTTTCATTCATTAGGTATCCTAATCGATCCCAATCTCCATTGATAATCGCCTTCTTCCCTTCCCGGGCAATTGCCGTGATGTCTTCATAGGCCTTGACAACTGCAGGATCGCCTTCCAACCACCGCTCCCGCAGTGGCTTATGGAACTGGCCGGAGTGGTGTTTAATCCCGGTGTGAGCCACAACAAGGGGAAGTTCAGTTACATATTCAGCAAGATTTTCCACTGTTCCGTACTGCTCACTGTGTAAATCTTTATAGTACTCCTTACCACGAAAATCCAGATAGTTTAAACCGCCAAAGGTAGTCATATATGCATCTTGATATCCGCACTGGCATTTCATATAGTTCAGCTCTATAGTCCGATTCAATTCTGCAAGAAAATAGCGGTTGTAATTTTTACCTATGTACGTACTGACAGCAGCCAAAACAGCAGCGATCACAGCAGTGGAGCCAGCCAGTCCGGCCTGCTCTGGAATGGTTGTCTCTGTTGTAATCTTAGCTTTTAGATCATAAAGCTTAAAATACCGCAGCACACTTCTGACAATATCAAAGTAGTCCCCTTGATTGGCAAAATCGTTCTCCCATTTCAGCACCTTTTGTCCTGTTTTGTTGACTAAAATCAGCTGATCTGCAGGGATAATTGTGGCTGTCGCCCGCTCAGCAATCGAGCAGGATACTAAAGAACCCCCATAACCATCAGTTGGATTGCCGATAATGCCGGCCCGCCCTGGAGCGGTTGCTCTTATACTCCGCAATTTTCTCACCCCTATAAATTCAATGTGCGAATGATATACTGCTTGAGCATATACCCATACTTTTCATCCCGAAGAGCAAAGTCCAAGAAAGCCTGGAAGTAGGTTCCCATATTACCGATATCATAGCGTTTCTCTCCGTATGCTAAGGGCACACCATAACCCTTTGTTCCCTCTTTCAGCAGCAGACGGATTCCATCGGTTAACTGGATTTCACCGCCCTTACCGGGGCTTGTCCGCTCTAATGCACTAAATATAGTCGGCGGTAGAATATAGCGGGCTGCAAAAGCAATAGTAGAAGGCGCTGTTTGCGGTGATGGTTTTTCTACCACATCAGCAATTTCAATAACATTACTCGTAACCTCTCCTGCTGGCTTAATAATCCCGTATTTGGATACATCATCCCGAGGGACTTCTCGCGTACCGATCACCATTGCTCCGGGATTTTGCTGATATAAATTAATCATCCGTTCTAACAGCGGCGGTTTGTTTTGGGAAAAGATTAGAGAATCGCCAAGGGCAACAATAAAAGGTTCATTGTTGACGAAACTCTCTGCTAAGCGAATTGCATCGCCAAGACCAGCAGGACTGCTCTGACGGGTATAGAAAAACTGAACATTCATATCTTCATAAGCTAAAGCCTGGAGCAGATCTGGCTGCTCACTGCGGTGAAGCAGTCTGTTCAGCTCGTTATCTTTATCGAAATGATCTTCTATCGCCCGCTTTTTCTGACCAGTAATAATTAAAATTTCTTCCACACCGCAGGCTGCCAGCTCTTCTACTATGTATTGAATGCAGGGTTTACTGCCAATTGGCAGCATTTCTTTCGGCTGGGATTTGGTTAGCGGCAGCATGCGGGTACCTAATCCCGCAGCGGGAATAACTGCTTTTTTGATCAAATATCTCACCTTCTTACAAAAACTTACAGATTATTTAATAATAACTTCCTGGTTGAATCCTTGTTTCCTGCCTGTTTTTAAATAGAGAAAAACGACACCGTGCGGCAAAAACCACCACTCGCTGTCGTTTTATTTTAATCTCTGCAGAAGAGATCCCGTGTATATACTTTGTCCATTACATCTAAAATTTCATCGGTAACGCGATTTGCTACAATTACATCGCTAATTTGCTTAAATTCATCTAAATCTCTAATTACCCGGGAGTTATAGAAATGTTCTGCTTCCAGAACTGGTTCGTAAACAACTACTTCAATTCCCTTGGCTTTAATCCGCTTCATCACACCTTGGACTGCTGACTGGCGGAAATTATCTGAGTCTTTTTTCATGGTAAGGCGGTAAATACCGACAATTTTAGGTTTGCGCTTCAGGATCATGTCAGCTATATGGTCTTTCCTTGTTCTGTTAGCATCCACAATCGCTGCTATAATATTTTGAGGCACATCGGCATAATTGGCTAGCAGCTGCTTCGTATCTTTCGGCAGGCAGTAGCCGCCGTAGCCAAAGGACGGATTATTGTAATGATTGCCGATACGGGGATCCATTCCTACCCCTTCAATAATCTGCTTGGTATTAAGTCCCCTGACTTCAGCATAAGAATCAAGTTCGTTGAAAAAAGCAACCCGCATAGCAAGATAGCTGTTGGCAAATAGTTTAATCGCTTCCGCTTCGGTTGGTCCAGTAAACAACACTGGAACATCCTTTTTAGCTGCTCCTTCCACAAGCAGATTGGCAAAGACTCTAGATCGCTCCGAATCATCGCCCACGACAATTCTGGATGGGTAGAGATTGTCATGAAGGGCTTTTCCTTCCCGCAGAAACTCTGGTGAAAAGATGATATTATCCACACCAACCTTCTTGCGAATTCCAACAGTGTAGCCAACCGGCACAGTTGACTTGATCACAATTGTTGCCTGTGGATTAATTGCCAGCACATCAGCAATTACACTTTCCACGGAGCTGGTATCAAAGAAGTTCTGCTCTGGATCATAATCAGTTGGGGTGGCGATGATTACAAATTCAGCACCTTGATAAGCTGTTTCTTTGTCAGTTGTGGCAAATAAATTTAGATTATTGTTTGCAAAAAAGTCATCAATATCTTTATCAATAATCGGTGATCTTTTATTATTAATCATCTGCACCTTTTGTTCATTAATATCTAGAGCCACAACTTCATGGTTTTGTGCTAAAAGCACAGCATTAGCAAGCCCTACATACCCCGAGCCTACAACGGCAATCTTCATAATGCTCTGCCCTTTCCATGGGGTTTTCAAACATAAAAATCTAGATGGCGACGAGTACAATCGTGGGTGTTTAAACAGACGTAGCCTGTGATTCTTTCAATGTTTCCCAAACATTAAACATTATAGTATTCACGATACCAGTCTACAAATCTGCTTAAACCCTCTTCGATGCTGGTATTAGGACGAAAATCGATGTCTCTTTCTAAATCTGTTACATCAGCATAAGTTCGCAGCACATCTCCTGGCTGCATGTCCATATAGATCTTTTCTGCCTCTATCCCGATCTTTTCTTCCAGCACATTGATAAACTTCATAAGCGGCACAGGTTGATTATTGCCGATATTATAAATTTTATACGGAGCAAAACTGGTACTCAAATCGTCAACACGTTCATCCCATTTTGGATTAGGAACCGGAGGACGATCAATGAGTTTAACTATTCCAAGGACAATATCATCAATATAAGTAAAATCCCGTTCCATTTTCCCATGGTTAAATACTTTGATCGGTTTTTTCTCAAAAATGTTCTTAGTAAAGGAAAAATAAGCCATATCTGGACGACCCCACGGCCCGTAAACAGTAAAGAACCTCAATCCGGTTGTTGGTATACCGTACAAATGACTGTAAGTATGAGCCATTAATTCATTGCTTTTCTTGGTTGCAGCATACAAGGAAACAGGATGGTCCACATTATGATTAGTTGAAAAAGGAGCAACCTTGTTGCCGCCATAAACTGAGCTAGAAGAAGCATAAATTAAATGCCGAACCGGATTATGACGGCAGGCTTCTAAAATGTTCATAAATCCGACAAGGTTAGAATCTACATAAGCATACGGATTCTGAATTGAATAACGCACGCCTGCCTGTGCGGCAAGATTTATAACATATTCAGGCTTATAATCAACAAATACCGCGTCTACAGCAGTTTTATCTTTTAAATCAACTTTTTTAAAAACAAAATCTTTATGTTTCTGTAGAATAGCTAACCGGTCTTCTTTTAGCTTAGGATCGTAGTAGTCATTCAAATTGTCAATACCAATTACTTGCCAGCCTTCAGAAATTAATTTCCTCGCTAAATGAAAACCTATAAAACCAGCAGAACCAGTTATTAGTACTCTCATTTTATTCAACCCCTTAATAACACTTAAAATTTGAGGCGAACCGCCTGGTAATTGACATAGCTATTTACATATATTGTAACACGGCGAGATAGTTTGCTTGTAACCTATAAAGCCAGCTTTGTTCCGTAGAGTAATAAGCATTCAGTATGCTGATTATAAGCTTTAGCTAACTCAAAATACTTGACCTTAAACAGCGACTATAGTTATTGCGTCCTTAGTCCCTATTTAGCCCTCTAATTAATTTTGAGAATATCCCCTTCTATATGCCAATACCAGGTCAAATAGTAACTAAAAATCTAACGAACTACTACCTTAGACTAGAAGGTAGTCCGCAAAGCGCTATTGCATAGCAGGCAAAAATAGTGACTACTCCAGTGTTAATTACTTTGACGATAAACTGCGAGTAAGTTGCCGATTAAAAGTAAGCGTCAAAGTTACCACACCTACACTCTCCTCTACTGCGATGAGATAGTATATCCATCATGGGAGAGGGGAGTTGTTCTTTTATGGGCGATAAAATCAAACAGGAACCGTGGGCAGAAAGCATCGAGAAATCCGGACCAGCGGCATGAGTCAAAGTGCTTGATGCAGGGAGCATAATCTCCGTCCCAATCAACTGGGCTATTGGCTGCACAAATGACTAATGAAGCTAATTTACCCAAGACAATCCGCTGGTTAGTCTCACCGCTCCTGTCGAATCTGGAGTGTCTCTTCACATTGGTAATCTAGTCTTGAGTTTAGCTGCGGTTTTGATCAGCAGATATTGGCGGAAGTGGTCCAGGCGCTGATGGATATATGCTGATCGGTCATCCCAGGCAAAAGGTTTATCTAGCAGTTGAAGCAACAGACTTACGAAAGGCTGTTGATGGTCTTGCCGCCATAGCCCAGCTGGACTTCGGGCTTAGCCCGTTTGAACCCCGTCTTTTTGCATTTTGCAACGGGCAAAGAAACAAAGTAAAAATTCTCTAATGGTCAGGACGTGATTTCTGGCTCCACTACTTACGTTTGGAAAAGGGACGACTGCTCTGGCTGCAGGAAGACGAAAAGATAAATCCCTTAGATTTGACCTAGCAAGATCTACGGCAGACCTTAGAAGGAATTCACTTAAAAACCGATCGAACAGTGTTCTGTCAAGGTTCCTAAGTTTGTTGTTCGAGCAGCAAATTTACTTAGTAAATGCTAGTTTATCTGCAGGTATTCCATGGTTGAACACGAATTTCCAGAGTATGGAAAACACAGCTAAAATTCTAGCCACAACCGAATACTCATGGCTGGAACGTGCTTGAAAGCAGAAGCTCAGTTGGCAAATGCTCTACAGCCGATGCAATATCTTGAGGCTCAAATCCGCCAACTATCAGCCAAGCATTTTGGTCATTCCAGCCAAAAAACCAACAAGAAAGCCGAACCTTTTGTCAAAGAGCCTGAGCTATTACCGTTCCAGCACATAAAAGAGATAGATCAAAAGCTAAAAAAGCAGAGCTCTTAGAAAACATACTGCCTTAATCACTGGAACTAAACAATTTCCTCCTTGATGGCCGTCTTGATATTGACAACAACATAGTTGAAAGTTCCACAAAGCCATTCCATTATTGGAAGAAAGAACTTCCTGTTGTGCGTTACTCCCCAAGGAGCTGATGCAAGCGCTATAATCTATAGCATAGTTGAATCTGCTAAAGAAAATGGGCTTAAATCCTTCGATTATCTGGACTATCTGTTTACAGAACTTCCTAATGCGGCACTAGAGACATAGACAAGTTTCTTCCATGGTCTAAAATCATACCGGAGCACTGCTGCACTCCTAAAAAATGATCTTCAGCCTCTACCACCACAAGGTAGAGGATTTTAGTGTCAAAAATGACCCATTACTTAACCGAACCAATCATTTCCGCTTTATATTCTGTCTAGGTGTGGATCACTTTGACGCTTACTTATGGTACTTGCCATTAAAGAGACTAGATAATGTAACACTTAATATGCAACAATACTAATATAAGCAGTGTTATTTGAAATATACTACTCACTTTTCTCGAGCTTACCCTTAAATTTGCCTTTCACCAAACCAATGGTACGTTCTACTACTGGTATTCCCATGAAATAAATCAAGACACAGTAAACTATAGCTCCAATTCCAATAGCAATTATTAAAGCAAAGTTTTGTCCCAAACCTTGTTTTAGATAATTAAAACTCCCTAGAGCAATAAAACCCATTATAAAAGAAGCAAAGCACATTTTAGCAAAGGACTTGCTGAGTTCCTTTAAGCCAAAGCCACCTATTTTTCTCCTTAAAGTTATAAATAACATACCAGTACCCACAATTGCCGAAATACTGGTTGCTAACGCTAATCCACCAATGCCTATATACTTAGAAAAAATGATGTTTAATATTATGTTTAGCACCACAGCTATAGCCGCATTAATCATGGGTGTTTTGGTGTCCTGGAGAGCATAAAACGCTCTTGATAAGATGTCTCGTAAACCAAAAGCAATCATTCCAATTGAATAATAGAACAAAGCATCGCCTGTCATCTCTATTGCTTCTAAAGTAAAAGCTCCTCGTCCAAATAATAAACTTACAATTTCTTCTGAAAAAATCATTGCTCCAATGGTTGCTGGAACAACTAATAAGCTAATTGTTGAGATGGCTTCTGAAATTGTACTTTTTAGGCCTTTAATATTGTCCTCAGCAGCCATTTTAGAGATCATTGGGTACATAACTGTTGTAATTGAAGCCACAAAAAGACCCTGCACAAAACCATTAAGGCGTCTAGCATAGTTTAATGCGGATATTCCTCCCACGGCTATACCTGATGCCAAAGTACGATCTACTAGGACATTGATTTCATTCACTGATGTTCCAACAATAACCGGTAGAGCAATAAAGAGCATTGTTTTAATATGCTCGTCTTTCAAATTTAATACCGGTTTATATCTAAATCCTGCTTTTCGAATGAAAGGTATAAAGAACAATAACTGAGAAGCAATTGCTAAAAGGCTTCCAAAGGCGATCATATAAACATTTGTTTTTGCACTAATAAGCAGGGAACTAATAATAATAAGATTCATAGGGAAGCCAGCCAAAGCCGTGACTACATAGTTTTCATATACTCTTAGATAACCTGCAAAGATATTTAGTAAAGCTGTAAAATAAACTCCAAACACTGTAATTCTAGTAAAATTAACCGCTAGTTCTAAAGTCTTACCACTAAAACCGGATGCAAAGAATCTAACAATCGGCTGGGTAAAGACTAAAACAATCGCAACAATAACTGAAGCCAATAATATTAAAATATTGCTTAAATTGCTGGTAAATTGATCAGCACTAAGCTGTCCATCTTCCTTTTGAATCCGACTGTACATCGGGATGAAACCAGTAGCTATTCCTGCACTGATGAAGGAAAATATGGCTATTGGAATCGTTTGAGATATTAAATAAGCATCAGTAATAGCTGATGCTCCAAAAACATATGACAAAATTATTTCCCGTCCAAAGCCTAGAACTTTAGATATTATTGTAATGACCATTACTAGAAGTGCTGCTTTTTTCATAGTATACCTCTTTTTTTATTTCTAATATCTCACTTATAGAATAAATCAAATGCAGTTCGGTTAACTAAGCATTCGAAACTCATAGGAGTTTTTTAATATAAACAGCTGTCTTTCATGTTTTATAAAAGCATCTTCTATGATGGTTTCCAAGGGAGCTATAATAAAATCCATCGAAAACAATATTCTTTTTTGCCCCTAATATTTTGAACAATAGTAGACATTAATGGGATCGTCATCTACATCTTTTTATCACACATATGTATTTTATTTTGTGTTTTTATATCAAAGGGACATATCTAAACTTCAGAATAGAAAGTGGTCAACGTTTTGGCTATACTATATATGTCAAAGTTATTTTCCCTTATTAAACTGCTAGTATCAATCCGCAAAGAATCTTTGGTGACTTCAAGAATTTTCTTCGACCAGTATTCTGGTGATCTCTCTAGGCTAACAGGATGTATTAAATCCGTAATCTGCACCTGTTTTGTGATATTATCAGAAATAACACAAGGTAATCCAGAGGCCTGAGCTTCAACCAAAGTTACTGGTAAACCCTCATAAAGAGAAGGGAATACAAAGATATCCATTGCTTGTAAAACATCGGCCACATCCGAACGAATTCCAGCAAAAATAACACGGTTGCTTAATCCTAAATATTCAACTTTTCTTTCTATAGCTTCCCGCAAATTGCCATCACCAACTAAAAGCAATAAGGTATTTCTATTCTTCTCGTTTACTTTCTTAAATATATCAATCAAGAAATCATGATTTTTTGGATAAGAAAACCTTCCTACATGACCAACAACAATAGTGCTATCTTTAATCCCTAGTTCTTCCCGCATCTTAACCCGAATTTCTTCATTAAAGACAAAGTTCTCTGTTTCTATGCCGTTATTAATTATCCTTACCCTATTGTCATTAAAACATCTTTCCCCAAATAAAAACTCACAAGCCTCCTTAGAGCAACCAAACAAGTCTGTTGAATACTTTAAAATTTTATGCCTCATTCTATCCCTATAGATATTTCTAGTAAAAGAGTTTAGTCTTCCGTCGTTAGAACTATGAGCATGAGATATTCTTATTGGTACACCTGCTTTATAAGCAGCTTCAGCGATTATTCCATTAAAAAAAAGACTATGGCCATGGACACATTGATACGGTCCATTTTCTTTTATTATACCAGCTGCATAATTGGCATACCTGAAAATGTTCGTTTTCGAAGGTCCAGGGATATAAATCAGTCTTCCCCCCATTTGCCTAATTTCATCATCATATGCAGCCTTTTCTTTAGAATTTATTAAGAAATCAAATTGAACTTTGTTTCTATTAATGTTTCTATACAGGTTCATTATGAATGTCTGAGCGCCTTCTCTAGACATTTTAGAGATGACATGGAGTACTTTTACTAAATGACCTTGACCCATATAAACTTCTCCCCTCAATTCTCCCTACCAATCATGGTTGAACTATACTCCACAACATTTTTTGCACTTACATGACTGTTTTGATCACCTATGTTTTTTTTCTATACTGTTTCTGACTAACATGATGGCTATGTATAATGGAAGGGAAACGTATAAAAATGCCCTAACAGTACCTATAAAACTATTACGAGTTGTCATAGTCACTAGAACAAATACGGTAAATACAAACACTAAAATGGCTGGATTATCTTGTTTTTTGTCAACAAGACTGAAAAACCATCCATAAAAGCCTCCTAAAATAAATAGCACAATTATACCGAACCATCCGAAGTTAATATATGCTTCTGCTGCAAATGAAAACCCTGGACCATAACTAAGACCTAACACGTCTTTCAACCAGATACCAAGATTAGCTTTACTAACTGCAGGATGGATCTTCCACATACCTAAGTTTGGTATCACTGTAGTAAAAGAATATAAATAGGAAGTTCCAAATCTAAATGGGTAGCTGTCCGGAACAAGCAGCATAACGTTAATTAACGGGAACATCGAACTACCCATCTCGCTTAAAGTTTGTACTATAAGGTTTTCATTCCCGATTGATAACAAAAACATGTCGATATAGTCTTCCAAGGTTTTTCCAGTTATATTTCTCAACTGGCGTAGGACAGGAAGAATTGATAATACTAAGACACCAAACAACGCAGATATTAGAGCCCTCAAGCCCTTTATAGGATTGGCTGTATAATGCCACATTAAGATTAGAGTCACAAGTACTATAATTGCTTGCCCTCTCCCCCCTAAATATAAGTAGACCAACGAATATAGAACCATTCCACAAGAAGCAAACAACCGTTGTGCTTTTGATTTTCGAGAGGACAAAAACAAACATATTAGAGACGGAACAAAAAACTGAGTGAATAAACTATCCCACCTAGATAATCCTGTTTCCATCAAACTTTCTTCATACAAAATTCTATATCCAAATGCATTAACCAGAATTACTTTCTTATACAAATCAATCAACATTGGTCCAACTGAGATAAAGAACAAACAATAACCTACAATTGAAATTGCTTTATATGTGGTTGGACTACTATCGATTATAAACGATTTACTACTATCGCTATTATCTCTTCCCTTCACTCGACAAAAACTCAAGCTTCCAATATGAAGGGCTAGCAAACTTAAAACAGTAAACAGATTGGCTCTTAGCATGATGGTCAAAGGATACATCTGATGTAAATCTCTACCACTTATTGGTATTCTTATAGTTTTTAACATAGACTGTCCGAACATGAAAACAAACGCCACCATCAAGAAAAAAATATATGGACATAACAATTCTCTTCTTAACTTGTACCACGACCAAATGCTCCAAACAAATACTAAGAGTCCAAAACTACAAATTATGTAATTATAATATATTATGCTCGTAGTGTTAATAGCGATTAAACCTACAATCGCAATTAGGACAAATAGCATTAAACTCAAAATAATCAATTTTAATTTCTTCAAATCCACCCGTAAGGTTAACATAGAAAACTCCCCGAATTCAGCTCGTTTTTTGTGAATCATCAATTTTCACGGATATTTGCCCTCGTTTTCAACAAACATAAAGATTCAGCTGCAATCCATCCTATAACTATTTAATAATCTTAAGTTAAACTATTCCGACATAACTTTATTAACTAGTTTTCTTCTATAGAATAGCATTGTATTAGGAACCGCACCCGCTATAACCTCTTTGTATGCGAACAAATCGTACCACTTCGGTAATCCAAATTTTTTTCTCCAATATAGACGCACTTTACATCCATGAACTCTATATCTAAACTTTCTCCTTTTAATTGAGCTCTTTGACTCATAATAATCCAAAAGTATTTCAGACATATTATAACCTACAAAACCCTCATAGTACAGTTTACACCATAAATCATAATCCTGTCCTCTAATTGTTAGATGGGAAACGGTATAATTATCTACTTTATCTAATGCCTCTCTACGCATAAGAACAGAAGGATGAGTAAACGTTTTGCCACAATATATATCTACAAGCGTTCTTTCCCCCGATCGAATCTTTTTTCCCCACACACCGTTCTCATCAAAGTATCGTACACTGGTTCCTACAATTGCATATCTAGGATTCTCTTTCATAAACATAATTTGCCTTTCTAATCGTTGAGGATGCGAGATATCATCATCATCCATCCTTGCTATATAAGGTCCGGTGGCTATTTCTAAACAGTTATTAAGGCTATTGGCTAATCCAAGGTTTTTCGAATTGGTTATAACTTTGATTCTTTTATCTTTTTTTGCTAAATTTTCAATTATTTCAAGGCTGTTGTCAGACGAGGCATCATCACATATAATTAGTTCAAAATCATCGAAAGTTTGCTTAAGTATAGAGTTAATCGCCGCACTTAGAGATTTAGAACCATTGTAAGTGCTCATAATTACAGATATTTCTGGCACACTAAAACACCCCTTGAATCATTTAACATCTCAGCTTCCCTTAGCTATTCTCCAAGTAAAAGAAATAACGCCGAGAAACTATCATTTGCACGCACCCACTAAAACCAATCGTCGAAGGAAATATATAAATAAAAAGGTCGACTAAGCACATTTCCAATTTCCATCTTAAACAATTGGCTCTAAAAGACCTCTATTGATGCCCTTTCTCACGCTTCATATGCTACTATAATAAATTTACACTTTCATTATTATATATTCTTTTTAATTCGTGCTTTACATGTTCGAACCCAAATTCTACGATCGCTTTGCCGTTGAATCTTCCCATGCTTTCTCTAATTGCTGGATTGGCTCTCAGCATTTCTATTTTATCTGCAAATGCACACATATCAAATGGAGGTACAAGATAACCCCCTTTTCCATTCTTAATCAAATCAGAGTTACCTCTTATATTTGAGCAAATAACAGGTAGCTCTGACCACATTGCTTCCATTACAGCTACGGGCAAACCTTCCCTAAAAGAAGGATGAATAAAAACATCCGAAGCCTGGCATATTTCTAACACATCATCGCGATAACCAAGTAATTTAACTTGTTCCGCGACCCCAAGCGTTTTTGCCAACTCTTGCAAATAACTTTTCAATTGACCTTCTCCACAGATCAAATAATACACGTGTGGATTATTTAATAATTTCAATGCCCTAATAATTACCTCATGATTTTTGTTTTTGTTCAATTCTCCAACTGAAAGCAATACGAATGTATCTTTCGGTATTCCTAATTCCTTTCGCTTATGGATTCTATCAACATCTTTAGGGCTATAATTGTTAAGACTTATACCTACACCAGGAACGTATTCAACTTTCTGAGCGTGAAATCCACGTGCTCTAAAATAATCTTCCTGATTTATGGTTATTAAAACATCTGTATATCTCGACAAGTAGCGTTCAATAGGATAATAAACTAACCAATTCTTGAGCGGTGCTCCTTTATAAAAATGAAAACCATGTGCAGTATAGATTACCTTAACATCTCTTAAATCTCTACATGCAAGTCTCGTCCAAACGGATGCAATTGGTGTGTGGGTATGAACTAAATCATATTTTTCATTGCAAATTAGGCTCCTTAACTTTCTGTAAGCTGAAATGTTGCTCCAGCTTAGGGGAGAACGACTAAACTCTATATTGAATATCCTACACCGCCACTCAGCCAACCAAGGTGGCAGTTCCCTTTGCACATTGCACGCGATGTCAACATTATGACCTTCTTTAATCAAAAATTTAATATGAGGAATTAAGAATGCATTAATTGTATTTGAGATAGTTGAGACATACAATATTTTCATTTGATTCATCTATTTCCTTTCCCGATAGATCTCAAGAAAAACAGCTCTTTATTAAAATTTCACTAAATTTCATCATATAAACCCCTTCATTGTATTGACCGATAACTTTTGGATTAACTATGCCCTTTATATTGTTAATAATCATCCGGGGTACGTTTATGCCACACTCATACGCATGAGAATATCCCCCACCAAAACGCGGGTTAACTTCAGAAATATAATATTCACCATTTACTTGGAAAAGATCGATGTCAATGATTCCCTTGAAACCTACCTTCTTTACAAAAGTTTCAATTAGATCAAAGAGGATAGGTTCTTTGATAGAAACAGCTTTGTCAGTTTCTCCAGCCCGCATTTTAATTTTTTCTTTGGTAAACATCGCTACAGGTTCGCCGGATAATATATCGATGTATACATCCGCACCGTACTCAGTACCATTCATAAACTCCTGTATCATTAAATTATCAAATCGCGCAAACAACAGTTCGACTTCTTCGCGGGAGTTTACTTTATTGATATTAATACTAGCACTACCCTTTATCGGTTTTACAAAAACAGGATAATCAAGCTTGCCTGCTTTAAAATCTTTGTAAAAAACTTCTTTATCAACATAACTTCTAATAGTCTTGAATCCGTTTTGCGTCAGGAACTGGTACATGCGGTACTTATCAAAGCATAATTCTACAATCTCATAATCAGACACTATAGGCAGCGTGCCTACACTCAAAAAATCCTGCTTATGCTTAGCCAATATGCTTAACTCAGGATCAATTAAAGATAGCACTGCTTTCACTCTGAACTCTACACAAATAGAAAGTATAGTGCTGAGATACTCTTCTTCATCAATCCTGGGTACGATAAAATGTTTGTCCGCTTCATAAAGTGCTGGAGCTAATTTACTACAGTCTGCTGCAAGAACCATACCCTTGTCCCCAAGTTCTTTTTTAAAATATTGAACAATCTTATTTCTTGTCCCGCAGCTCAATATTAGAACATTCATATTAGCATTCATTGTATCCTCCTACCTAAAACATGCTGTCCACCATTTTTCTATGTTAGCTTTCTCGTATTTATTAAGCATTATATAAATGCCCCAATTAAACAAATACGAAGGTGAACCTGGGTTCGGGTTCGGATTCGCATTAGCTGTAATTGTATACCTTACTCTAATGCCAATTTTTCTTAAAACGTTGCCAACATATACTAACCTTGCATCCCAAAAATATTTAATCCAGGCTTTCACAATTCGATATCCATGAACTTTTTTTGAGAATAAAAGCTCTTAAACGACCGAAACAACTTTTGAGACATCCTCTCTTCAATCCTGTTTAAATTATAAAACCGATAATTAAATCCTGCCCAGCGTTTTTGAATCCAAACATGTTTCGAGCTATCCCTCTAGTCTCTATAATTCTACGTGGAATAGGACGATCATAGTCTCCTCCGATTGAATACAACTGCATCTCTTCTGAGTTACTTATTCTGTGTATTGAAGGCCACTGCGCTGCTCCAAATAGCGGCATCGGCACAATTATATACCCAATCCTCAATCTGTGTTCTATCATAGAAGCACCCGCATAAACCTCACTTATAAAACGGAAGTCCGTATTACTATCTAGCCAATTCTTATTCCATAGTTTATCTCCACGCTCTCCAATAAAAACAACATTGTTTTCAAATTCTTCCTCAAAAGCTGTAAAGACAATTCTGGTTCCTAGTTCACCTGATGATGCAAATTCAGCCTCAACAAACGAGTATTCTTTAAATACTGATCTTCGTTTATTAAAACTATCCGTTTGTATCCTAAGTCTTGCAATATCTTCAACACAGTCATCTGCATATTTGACCGGACTATTAAAAGAAACGGCCACCTCACAACCAAGTTCTCAGGGAAGTCAACACTTTTCCGGACACTCTTTAAGCGACACCGGCCAAAGTTAGCTCAGTATGTTGGTTCAGCCATTCTAAAGGGCTAAGATAGCCTAAGCGCTTTTGGACACGGCGAGTGTTATAAAAACCTTCTATATATGCAAAAATAGCTTGTCGGGCTTCTGCTCTGGTTTGGAAGTGGCGCCAATGAACAGCTTCTTTCTTAAGATTTGCAAAAAAACTTTCACTCCAGGAGTTATCTCCTGGTTTACCAACTCTGGAAAAGCTCTGTAAGATACCATTCTTCTTAAGCAGGTTGCCCACAGATTCTGCAGTATATTGGCTGCCGCGGTCACTGTGGAGTATACAACCAGCTGGTAGTCGCCAACGTTTAATCGCTTTTATGATGGTTTTTTCAACTATTTCGGCCTTCATGTTATTTGCCATAGTGTCGGCAAGAACCATACCGGATGCCACGTCTCTTACTGTGCAGAGATACTCAAAACCTTCTGATGTTCGTATGTAGCTGATATCACTACTGATTACCTTGAATGGTTCTGTAATATCCAAGTTCCGAACCAGATTTGGATATCCTGGTCCGCGAGCTTTACGACTATCAGTTAATGAGCGCTGCCGACGGCGACGGTGAACCGATACAAGACCTAACCTTTCCACAATCCGCTTTACACGCTTATAAGATGCTGTATAGCCCATTCTTCTAAGGCATCCACAGATGCGGTCAATACCATAGGTCTTTTTACTTTTTTCAAAAATTCTTTTAATTATGTCGGCATATCCCTGTTCCCTCTTATCCCGTTCTTTTTTATTGGCCAACCAAGCGTAATAGGCACTAGTTGACACTTCGAGACAAGCGGTCCACTTTGTAACGGGATACTCGGGATGATTGCGAATGAGTTCATATTTTACTTCTGATTTTTCGCAAAGTAGGCCGCAGCTTTTTTTAACATTTCATTCTCCATCTTCAACTCAGCTAGTTCTAGCTGCATTTGTCGGAGCTTATCTTGCTGTTCAGCCACCTTGGTTTTATCACCGTTTTCGGTGTAGATTTTTCTCCAGCGATAAAGCAAGCTAGGATGAATACCGAGGTCTTCGCAGAATTCCTTTATGGTTTTGGTCGTGGCGTAACTGAGCTTAACCGCATTTCTGCGGAATTCCTCGTCATAACGTTGTCTGATTTTGGACATGATTAATCTCCTTTTTTCTTATAGTACTATCTTATCATCATGTCCGGAACTTTAACATAGACCCCTCATGCTATCGCTGCACATGCCGCTGAGTCGTAACCTTTAGATATTCTTGTAACTAGCTCATTCCTATTCTTCCTTCTCTCTGGTGACTGCGAATTTGAAACTAAACGAGACAAAGTGCCAACTAACATTCGTTCATAATCTTCGTAGTCCGCAAAAGGACTAAAATGTTATTTACTCACTTCCTGTAAATAAAATCTTTCTGTGAGCAGTAAATTACAATAATAATGTAGGTGCATCTCTTGGTTATTTTCTAGAGGAATTGTCTTTTTATACGAAGTCAACCCCTTCAAAATCGAGTTAAAATCCGATTCATAATACATATTCCAGACGACAAGTTCGAACTTGACATATGTAAGATAAAGGGCAGAGAATTGGAAACAAAGATCACCTGCCCTTTGACGATACTATATAGTCTTTCTAACGTATGACAGGCAGACGCAAAAAGAAATCGGTCTTTATCTTCTGTTAATATAATTTTCCCCCTGAACCCATAAAAAAGATTGACTCGCAAAAATTTGCTTCAGCAAATCACCATCCCAGGCTCCTTAAACAAAGAAGTTGTCAAAAGTTTCGATTCCACTCCCATGGTATACATGGAATTTGGGTTCTCCTTGTACTGCTACGGCACACCATGCTAATTTTGGTATTGATAAATTCTCATGATATATTATCTCCATTAATCAATTCCTCCAAATCATTAAAAAATAGAGGTGTACCACCAGTATGTATGAATAGGATATTTTTGTTTGAAATATAATTTTCAGTTATATACTTTTTCATCCCCCAAAAGGCTTTTCCTACATATGTTGTATCCATCGGTATTCCATCACGAATTAATAATAGCTTTATAGTTTCAAGAATCTCTTCATTAAAAGACCCATACCCCTCAACAGTGTACTTGTCGACAAACTGAACATGTTCTTCATCATTTGATCTGTCTTTATGTAACATTCCAAGATATTCATTTACACTGTCACAAACAACCTGTCTTCCTCTAGGATTTTTTCTAGCAATACTTATTCCTATTACTTTACTAGCACCACCATATAGTATCTTGCCGCAAACTAGACCAGCCTGAGTCGTACCGGTCCCGGATGCATGAAAGATATAATCAAATTTTACTCCAGTTGATCTTTCAAAGTATAATATTTCTTTATAAGCAAGTACATAAGCTTGGGTTCCTATATTCCCATGTCCACCACCGGGGATGAAATATGGATAGAAACCCTTTTCCTTCAAACTGATTATTGTCTGTTCAATGGTAGTACTAACCTCTGTAACAGGGCATCTAACAACATATGCACCAAACATCTTGATCATATAGCTATTATTTGTAATTCTGTTATCTTCATTAGGCGATATGATATAACAAGGAATTCCTTTTGAAGCCGCTAAATTAGCAACAATTCTACAGTGATTAGAACTGCTACTTCCGTACGTAACTATACAATCGCATCCCTGTTTTTCTAAATCATCAAAAAACAAAACTGCTTTCCTAACCTTATTACCTCCAAAGGATATTGGCAGAATATCATCCCGCTTAATAAAAAATCTGTTATCGTTAAGTCGTTCTCTTATTTCCTGAATAGGAGTAGGGTTTATCCGTAAGTCCATTTATATTTCACCCACATGGTAGTTATCTAGCGTCAAACCATATATATATCTGTCTATTTTTCTTCCATTATAAATGAGATCTTCTTTTAATAATCCCTCTATTACAAACCCGAGTTTTTCAAATAGTCTCTGCGCCGGTTTATTCTCAACTTCAGTATACAAATATATCTTATTTAGCTTTAGAGTTTCATACGCAAATCTTAGCAATTGCTTGCTCGCTTGATAAGCGACACCTTTACCCCTAAACTTATCTTCTCCTACTAATATGTAGTATTCGGCCTTCCTGTTCTTGCTGTCAATATTCAGCAATCCTATTACTCCAGCTGGTTCCCCTTCGCAAATTATTGTAAAATCAGCTCTGTCTGTTCTGTCTTTGATAGACATAAACCACTCGAGAGTTCCGTCTTCACTTAATGGCAAATCATAATGTAAATACTTGTTATTGCGTTCATCATTTACCCATCGCACTTTACACTGTATGTCTTGTTCCGCAAACCTGCGAATCGATATATTCATTCCATCACCTCCAAAAATATTCTCAATTTCTATCTCGAAGATATATACTGTTAGGCGAAACAATTCTCAATAATGTCATAAACAAAATTTTAACATCGAGCAAAAGACTAAATTCATCAATATATTTAACATCAATGACTATCCTCTCATCCCAAGGAACGGAATTTCTAACAGTAACTTGTGTTAACCCTGTCATTCCAGGTTTCATGGCAAACCTACGCCGTTGGAAGGTAGAATATTCAACAAACTTATAGGGATGATATGGTACAGGAGGCCTAGGTCCCACTAGACTCATGTCTCCAACAAGAACATTCCATAGTTGAGGTAGCTCATCCAAACTGGTTGCCCGCAATATCCTTCCTACTTTCGTAATTCTTTCATCATTATCGCTATGTACTTTAATGCCATCGCCAATCTTGTCAGCGTTAACTACCATGGTTCTAAACTTAACTATTTTAAAAACCTTGCCATTTTTTCCAAGTCGCTCCTGCCTAAAAAAAACAGGTCCTTCAGAAGTTAATTTAATACAGAGTCCTATGATCACAAAAGCCGGACTTAAAATAATCAAACCTATTAAACTACCAACAATGTCGATTGTACGCTTTGTTATTAACTTTAGTGTCCGCAATTATTCCCACAACCCTCTTATAACCTTAATTATCCGCTTCAAATCCCCATCACTCATTTTAGTATCACTTGGTAAACAAATACCGTTTACAAAAATCTGTTTTGATATGCCTTTCCCTATAAAATCATATTTCGCATAGAATGGCTGCATGTGCATAGGTTTCCATATTGGTCTTGATTCGATATTTTCTTGTTCCAGTGCTAGGATTATGTCTAATGGCTTTATATTACCATCTAAAGTTATACAGCTTAACCAGTAATTCGGCTCATTCCAATCATTGATAGGCATAAATCTTATACCGTCTAAATCGCTCAAACTTTGTTTGTAGTACTCAAAGATGTACTTTTTCTTAGCAATTCTCTGATCAAGTACTTTAAGCTGTCCCCGACCAATGCCTGCCACGATGTTACTCATCCTATAGTTAAATCCAAGCTCACTGTGCTGGTAATGCCTAGCTTTATCTCTAGCCTGAGTGGCCCAAAACCTTACCTTAGCAATTCTCTCTTCATTATCAGAAACAAGCATTCCACCGCCAGAAGTGGTAATTATTTTATTGCCGTTAAACGAATAAATACCGTAATCACCAATTGTTCCGGTATGTTTTCCTTTGTATGTGGTACCTAAACTTTCGGCTGCATCTTCAATTAGAACAGCGTTGTGTTTCTTACAAAGCTCAACAATTCTATCCATATCTGCAGCTAAACCGTATAAATGAACTACAATCACTGCCTTAGCGTTAGGATATTTCTCAAACGCCTCTTCCAATGCATCTGGATCCATATTCCAGGTTTCAAGGTTGCTGTCTATAAAAACAGGTGTTGCGTTTTGATAAATAATCGGATTAGCCGATGCGGCAAAGGTCAAATCCTGACAGAATACAATATCTCCTTCGCCAACACCAGCGGCCTTTAAGGCCATATGGATCGCAGCAGTTCCTGATGCTAATGCGGCAGCATGTCCAACTCCCACTTTAGCTGCTAATTCCTTTTCGAATTCATCGACATTTTTACCCAAAGGAGCGATCCAATTTGTATCAAATGCTTCCTGTATGTACTGCATTTCATAGCCTTCATCACTCATATGCGGAGATGAAAGGTAGATCCTTTTCCCCATCCTCAGCTTCCTCCCCATTCTCGACTCCTACTTTGCGGGTAGGCTACAAAAAACCCACCTGGCAGAACCTATAACCTTGTACCAGCTGGGTGTATATACTACTTCAAGTCTTGTATGGTTTAATCTAATTCGTTTACTATTTTTCAACACAATTGACGGCCGCCGTCAATTGTGTTTGGCTGAATATGAAATAATCCGTAATTAACTGTTTTCTTATGGATATTCGTAATAAAAGTTCGCCATTATTGTTGATTTTCCTGCCAGCAATTCCATAAATCATGGACGAATCGCATTGTTCTAATTTACAGATTATGTAAGTGTTGTTCGCTATAATCGGTGAATAGATTCACTACATTAATCCAATTCCTGCCCGTTTTTGGTTACAGCTGTTGCTTATCTGGACTGTTTTTATTGGATGACCGTTCCACTCCTGATAAATCATTTCCTAATTATCTCGGCAACAGGTTCAACTCTTTAGGATAACAAATACTTGGTTGCCTGAGCAGTTTCCTTCATCAAATCCCAGCTTTGTTCTAAAACTTGGGTTGATTCTTAAACATTTCGGTGGCAGTAAATGCTTCATCGTACATATCTAGATAACCGAAATACAGGTTTTCTGCTCCTGCTGCTTCCTAAATTACTTTTTTTATCGAGTAGGTAACCGCTAGGTGATCAGCCTTGCGGTTTTCCTCTCACAGAACGGTACGTACGGACCGCGTATACCGCTCCTGATAGACCTCAGTCATACTTCGTAGTATTGATGCAAAAGACCGACCTCATATTTCGTTAAATCCACCAGACCCATTTCGTGGTGAAACCATCGGTTTGGCAGAGCCATGTTGACTAAGGGAGATGCCGAGTTTCTCCATCGTGTGACGGAAATTTTCTCAAAGCTCCCCTTGTATCCCATCCGCCTTAGTTGCTGGTGGAGAGGTTTCCAGCTCTTCCATTCCTTCATTTTCTTCATCCGCAACCGTCTTCGTATCCACTCCATCAATGCCTGCACATGTTCCTTGCAGTTAGCTATGCGAAAGTAGTTAATCCAGCCCCTTAGCACTGGATTGAGTTTCTCTATTACTTCCTCCAGATTGGGACCCTGATTCCGCTTGGTTATCTTCCGTATTTTGTCTTTAAATTTCTTCAACTTAGCCGGGTTGATTGCTACAAATTTGCGGTGGATAATCACTCCGAGGAAGGCAACGCCCTTGTAAACACTGGTTCTGTGTGTCTTCTCTCGGTTAACCGTTAATTTCAACTCGTCTTCTAAAAGCTCTACTGCTATTCTTTCGTACTCTTTCGCTTGTTCCGGAGTCTTGGCGAAGACAAGAATGTCATCCGCAAACCTAACAATGCGAATTCCCCGTGCTTTCATGCTCTGGTCGAAGTAGTCAAGATAACAGTTGGCAAGCAGGGGAGAAATGACTCCACCCTGTGGGCTTCCTACATCTGTCTTCTCAACTCTTCCACCAACCATTACCCCAGCTTCTAGAAACGACTTGATGAGCTTGAGGATTTTACCATCACTAACTCGGGTATTAATGCTCTTCAGGATTAATTCGTGGTCGAGCCGGTCAAAGCATTTGGATAAGTCCATATCTACAACATAGGGCAATCCGTACTTGTTCATGAATCGCTCCGCTTTTGCCACCGCCTGTTGCGGTGAACGTCCTGGTCTGTATCCATAGCTTGACGGGTGAAAATGTGGGTCGAATATGGGTTGCAAGATATTTAGCAGTGCCTGTTGGACTATCCTATCTTTAACGATGGGTATACCCAACTTTCTCTTGCTTTTCCCATCTTCTTTGTCGATTTCAACACGTAGTACTGGCACTGGTTGAAATGTGCCGGATTTAAGTTCGTGATGAAGTTGCTTCAAATTGTCCTCCAGGTTCTCGCCGTACTCCTCAATAGTCTCCCCATCCAGTCCTGGGGCTCCCTTGTTGGCTCGTACTCGCTTATATGCTTTTCGTAGATTTTCTATATTGTATACCTTGTCGATTAAACTGTACCATTTCCTCATCACGTAACCTCTTTCGCTCCGCTCCGTTAGTTCATCCCTGCATTGCGGCAGTGTCTTCAGATAGATTCCTCGGCGTCTCTAGCTCTTACGCAATCTTACCGATTTGTCTATCCTACTCTGCCTCGCAGTTGTGTGGCACAGCAGGCTCGTCACCCCCGTAGCCAGCATACCTCTCGGCATTTCAGCCTCGATTATCCTCGTACCTGCAGGTCTTATCTAATTTTGCGTTCTTTGGTCTATCCTCGTCCCTTCACCTCAGCTAGCCACCTCTCGGTTGTTAGCTGGCACCATGACCTGGCATGGTGTCATCCTAGTTTTCTCCTCCAGACTGTTACCAGCTTTCATTGGCTAGGACTTAATCATTACTACGGACTCATCTGCCTCCCAACACTACATAACCTGCCTTCTCGCGTCTCCGCTTGAGAGCAGGGTACCCTTCGGGGTAGTGTAGGGTATCTCCCTGGGTAAGCTTACCTACCTAGTCTTGAACCCGTCCGTCCTAACTTGTATGGTTATCCAGCTTTTGGGCTTTCCCACGCTATGCAAGGTTACCCACCATACAAGCCAACCTCGGTTCGCTTGCGCTACGTTCCAAGACTCCCCCTCGGCTTCCTCCAGACAACACTGTTACCAGTGTCGCCCTTGCCTGCTGGTTGTCTTCCCGCTGGTTAGGCGACAGGGCTTCTTTCAGCCCATCGGCGCAGTAAGCATGCCAGGCACACATAAACAACCAGCAGATTAACACATCTGCTGGCTGCGTGATGCTGACTTCCCTAAACCTCACCCTCAGTTTAGATAAAATCAGATACTTCCAACACCCCGAACAAACCAAACAGTATTCTTAGCTGTTCCTCACTCGTCAAGAAACTGCTGTGAGAATAAACAGCAACAGGTTTGCCTTCAATAATGATAGTTGCTGCATTTGAATAATAGTTGACAACAAAATCTCCTTCGATAACCCCATCCTCTGTACCATCGGAGATCCCAATATAGTGGTACCGCTGACCCTCAGAGAGGATGATCACATAGTCACGGATTGGTGCCCTTGGGTATTTCACGTATATGGGCACAAAACTCTTGTATTCTTCTGGTAAATCCACTTTAGCGAATTCAACAATTTGAAAACCTTGCGGTAGTATATCAGGTTCTATATAAATCCAAGGCACTTGCTTTTCAAATTCTTGTTTCGTAATCGTATGTTTAGGAACATCAGCATAACTAAAGGCAATATACAATAACCCCTGCGGTACATATTCCAATTCTAGCTTTTCTGGATTACTAATCCGCTCGATGCCAGTCAAGGCTTGAAGCATTTTAATACGCTGTGCGGGTGTAGTAGCATTGCTATCATCCGCAATCTCAATAGTTAGCGGCAAACCAGGAATAGTGACCATGGTCGAACCAACTGTATTTTGAAGTATTTCAATAGCCGAATCCGAAGATAACCTGATCTTCTGATTTGAAACAAAGCTGATTCTAATCATGCATTGTGCGAAACCATCGCTAGTCCAGATATACAAATATGTGATAGGCTGTCGCGGATATTTAGTAAACAGCCAGTCATCGTTTAATATATATTGCGATGGGAAAGCTTCGGAAAAACCAACGATCCTGTAGCCTTCTGGTAAAGGCAAATCATCAAGGGTTATCCATGGCACACGTGCTAAAAAGTCAGCTTGATTCAATGGAAAATGGTATGTTGTCATATTAAACACCGGAAAATCATCCAAATTAAGATCTGATATATCAGGAGGATTGTAATCTACTTCCAATACTTCATTAGCAAAGACTATACCACCATTTCTACCATATTTAAATGATCAGAGAATAAGCTTAGTTTCTGCGTCCATAGCATACTTCCAAACTAACTGTCCGGTATTTTTGTTATAAAGATTGATAACCACGCATAAACGATTGGCAACTGTCATAAAGCCGACTACCTGTAATTCATAATTGGAAAAAAAGAGATCGGTATCAGGCTCAGGCTCCCATGTTGGCTCTTCAATTGATTGAAACCGAAGTATTTCACCATCTGGCTTTTCCACGATTCCAATAATTTGATGACCAAAAACATATGATTATAATATCTCTTGATATGATGCGTCATATCCTTTGGGATATAATAGACTAGTCTTTTTAAAATATGTGTCAATTTCAGGTTCAACGAATGGAAGATACTCTTCGAGTTGTGCATAACTGGAAAGAGGAAAAGATAAGGTACTGAGTATGCAAATCGCAATGATCAATAATCTACGTTTCATGAACCTACAAACCACATCCTTTGCAAGCTGTCTTATAAAGTAGGAACCTCAAAAGCCCAGAACAGAGCAAAAAGCATTTGCAGCTGTTCTTCTACAGTTAAAAAGTCGCTGGAAGAATACACGGAAATAGGATGTTCTATCAATGTAAGCGCTGCGCTTGCCCTATGTACGCGCAGATTTGCCTGCCATTGACGAATAACACCATCCTTTGTACCGTCAGATACACCAATATAATGATAATTACGCCCATTAGAAATGATAATGACATAATCACGTATTGGTGCGTTGGGTTGTAGTTGATAAACATCTAAAGCTTTCTTAATATCTTCCGGGTACTCGACTTTGGCAAATCCGACAATTTTATAACCTTGTGGAATTGCATAGGTACCTGTATAAATCCATGGTAGTTCCTCTTCAAATTTCTCTAAGGTCATTGACTTTTTTGGAATCTGGGTATAATCTATTGCTATTTGCTCCCGCAATGTTGGCGTATAAGACATATCTAATGCTTCTATGTTGTTGATTCTCTCAATGCTGGTTAAGGCTTGAATAATTACTATTCGTTGTTCAGCAGTCATGAATTCCCCTGAAACTTCAATCGAAATTGGATTATTAGGAACGGTGACTAGCGTAGAAGTGCTGTCGTTATAAATAACATTCAATCCTAAATCAGGAGATAAGCTAATCATTTTGTTAGGTTGACCTGGTAAACTAAAGTTGTAACACCTTGATATAGGATTTTGTTATACTAAATCAAGGGAGCGATGACAAGTGGC
>ENA-OWOZ01001185-OWOZ01001185.1-bioreactor-metagenome-genome-assembly--contig:-NODE-1185-length-25763-cov-4.640310_pt1 | contig 25763 bp, 24 predicted proteins | sample MGYA00238140_ERZ651804 | MGnify/ENA primary metagenome ERZ651804 (study PRJEB26910, sample SAMN07631232) | bioreactor metagenome | isolation source: Switchgrass digestor | place: USA: Dartmouth... | reverse complement strand
AAAAATGTACATACCTTTATTTGGGAGAGATGGAATTTCGGAAGCTATAGAATTAATTAATAAGGGAATAATGGAAGGAACAGTGATTCAAGATCCTAAAATAATGGCAGATGCAATAAGAAAAATTGGACTTAATATGTATTATGAAAGGAAGCCTTTAGAGGATACTGATTATACTTTTGATAACAGCGGTGTTGCAATAAGAATACCAAATGGGGGATATATATTAAGAAATGAAAATTAAAATAGTATTCAAAATTAATTATTTTTTTAAAGAATACTATTTTTAATAAATGGAGGATACAAATGAGAAGAAAATTTATTATATGCTTCTTTCTATTATTAATTTTATTATTAAACTCTTTTACCTCAATAGTGAAGAGTCAGCCCAATGAAATTAAAAGATTTGCTGTTCTTTTTTATGATGAAAGTGATGCTTATATTTCACTGGTAAAAAAAGCCTTAGAGGAAATCCAACAACTAAATCATGATAAGGTTGAATTTATATACTATGATGCAGCAAATAATCAAGGAGTGCAAAATCAACAATTAGAGCTAGCTCTAAGAGATAAGGTGGATGGATTATTAGTAAATATAGTCGATTATAATAAGTCTCAATCCTTAGTTAATAGAGCAAAGGAAAATAATATTCCTATTATTTTCTTTAATAGAGAGCCTACTACTTTGGATAGTATTCAATCCTATGGAAAATCAATTTTTATTGGTACTAGTGGATGTCAATCAGGAAATATGCAGGGGGAAATGATTATTAATCAGATCCAAAATAAAATTGTTTTAGATAGAAATAGAAATAACCAATTAGATTATGTATTATTAAAAGGACCGAGAAATAATAAAGAAGCTATAGAAAGAAGCCGCTGTGTGATTGAACAAATTAACAATGTTGGTATAAGAACAAATGAACTTTATTCTGAATTTATGAATTGGGATAGGGAAATAACAAAAGAGAGGTTAACTCCTGTATTATCTGGAATAATAACAGATTTAGATGTTATTATTGCTAATAATGATCAAATGGCAATTGGAGCAATAGAAGCCCTTCAGCAATATGGTTATAATTTGCCTGGAGGAAGAAATTATATACCTGTTTTTGGAATTGATGCTATACCAGAAGCTATTGACTTAATAAATTCAGGGCTCATGGAAGGTACTGTACAACAAGATGCAAAATCTATGGCGGAGGCTATGTATATAACGTCTATGAATTTTGCAGAGGGGAAAAGCCCCTTAGCTGGAACTGATTTTGCATTTGATTCAACTGGGGTGGCCCTAAGAATACCTTATCCAAATTATATTGTTAAGCCGATAAGTCAATAAATAGAAGGGGTTTGGGAAAAATTAACTTCAACATTCAAAATATTTATGATAAAATTGTTTTGAAAATTAATAATGGGGGAGTATTAATATGAAGCATATAAGAACAATAAACAAAACAAACATAAAAAATAGTTTAGTAAAACCAGGATGCAAAGAATGTGCTAATTCATGTCAATCAGCTTGCAAGACTTCATGTACAGTTGCAAATGTAGCGTGTGAAAATTAGTAAGCAGGCAGCAGCTAAATAGTTGCTGCTTTCTTTATTCTTTTATCTGGAGGGAAAATTAATGGCATTAATACACAAATTTAAGCAAGGTGAAAACTATTTTGTTTTAGATGTAAATACTGGAGCTGTTCATATAGTAGATGAACTTGTTTTTGATTTACTAGATGATAATGGAATGAAAAGTAAAGAAGAGCTATTAGAAAAGTTATCAGAAAAATATGAAAAGGAAGTTGTTTTGGAAGCTTATGATGAAATAAATGAGCTGATTAAAGAAGGGCTTCTTTACACTGAAGATAGATACGAAGAAATTGCTCATAGCTCTATGGATGATAGAGATTATATAAAAGCTGTCTGCTTAAATATAATTCATGGCTGTAATTTAAGATGTAAATACTGCTTTGCAGACGAAGGTGAATATAATGGACATAAAGGTGTTATGTCTTTAGAAACTGCAAAAAAAGCAATAGATTATGTTGTTAAAAGAAGCGGTCCGAGAAGAAATATAGAGATAGATTTATTTGGTGGAGAACCAACCTTAATCATGGATACCATAAAGGAAATTATTAAATATGCTAGAGAAAATGAAAAAAGGTGGAATAAAAATATTAGATTTACAATGACTACAAATTCTACCTTATTAAATGAAGAAATGATGGAATTTATGGATAAGGAAATGGGAAATATTATTTTATCCTTAGATGGAAGAAAATCAGTAAATGACAAGGTTAGAATAAAAGTTGATGGTAGCGGATCTTATGATGATATATTACCAAATATTAAAAAGATGATAAGCAAAAGGACTCCTGGAAAGACTTATTATGTTAGAGGAACTTTTACAAGAGCCAATACAGACTTTTATGAAGATGTAATGGCTATGGTAAATGAAGGTTTTAGGGAAATATCCATAGAACCAGTGGTATTGCCGGATGACCATCTCCTTTCCTTAAGGGAAGAGGATTTAGAAACTATAATGGAAAGTTATGATAAATTATATGAAGACATGGCAAGAAGAAAAAGAGAAAAGAAGGATGAATATACTTTCTATCATTTTAATATAGATTTAAACGGTGGCCCTTGCGTTTATAAGAGAATTTCTGGTTGTGGTGCAGGATTTGAATATGTTGCAATAACACCACAAGGGGAAGTTTATCCTTGCCACCAGTTTGTAGGAAAAGAAGAATTTAAGCTTGGAAGTATATATGATGATACTTATGATGCTGAATTAGGCAAGAAGTTTAAAAAGGCTCATATCTATAATAAGCCAAAGTGCAGGGAATGTTGGGCGAAGTTCTATTGCAGTGGTGGATGCCAAGCAAATAATTATAATTTCAATGGAGATATGAATATTCCATATGAAATTGGATGTAAAATGCAGAAGAAGAGGATTGAATGTGCTATTGCGCTAAAAGCGGAGTAGTCAAATCTTAGTCTAGTTTATAAGCTGCAGTGAATAGTTTATGGGGAAGGGAAGTTTTGCGATACTAAATTGTAAGACATCCCTTTCTTTTATATAATTAATTAAGTATATTAACTGTGAACTGAATAAGGGGGATAAAATGATTCAGGAATATATATTAAAAAATAGTATTAAGTTAATTTATAAGAAAACAAGTTCAAAATTAACTTCTATTTCAATTTCTATAGATGCAGGTGCTGGCAAGGAAAAGAATTTACTTGGATTAGCTCATGCAACAGAACATATGGTGTATAAGGGAACATTAAAAAGAAATGAAGCTGAAATAAATAGAGATTTAAGTAATATCTTTGGTTTTCAAAATGCAATGACAAATTACCCTTATGTTATATTTTATGGAACATCTTTAGCTGAAGATTTTGAAAAGGGTGTTGAGTTATTTTCGGATATAATAATAGAGCCAGCTTTTAAGGAAGAGGGCTTTATGGAAGAAATGGAAGTAATTAAGGAAGAATTAATGGAGTGGGATGAAGAATTAGATCAGTATTGTGAAGATAGGCAGTTTTTTAATAGTTTTGAAAATAGAAGAATAAAGTACCCTATTATAGGAACAATGGATAGTTTAAATAAAATAAAGTTAAAAGATATTAAAGAATTTCACAGTAATAATTACCTGCCTAAAAATACTTCAATAGCGGTTATTTCCTCCTTAGAATTTCACGAAGTTAAATCAATTGTTGAAAAATATTTTGACTCTTGGGATAGAGAGAGTATTTTAGAAGAAACTGAATTAGAATATGAATTAATAAAAGATAATATTTTTAAGGATATTAAGAAAGGTATTAATACTTGTAGAGTACAAATATGTTTTCCTATTGAGGATTTATCTTTAGAGGAAATTAAAGCTTTGAGAATATTTAATATATATTTTGGAGATGGAGTAAATTCCTTATTATTTGATAATTTAAGGACTAAGAAAGGACTTGTTTATGATGTTTTGACAAGTATTGCTAATGAAAAGTATATAAAGCTATATAAAATATTTTTTAATACATCAAAGGAAAAACTTGAAAAATCAATAGAGGTGGTTGAAGAATGTATAAGAAATATAGAGGTCTTTTTAATAAATATAAAGGAAAATGATTTACAAGATTTTATTAAAGTTTTAAAGTTGAAAAGATGGTTTAGGGAGGAACAAAATATTATTTTAGCTAAAGAATTATCCAGCTATAGTACTATGTTTAATGATTATAAAATTTATAGCGAAGAATTTAATAATATAGAAAAGATAGACAAAAAAATTATATGTAGTACGGTGAAGAAAGTTTTTAAAAGAAGGTCTATACAAATAATAACAAATTAGCTAAAATAATGACAAGGAGACTATTATGACTAAGGCGCCATTATTAGAAAGTTTAATAAATTATCATAAAGAAAATAATTTAATTTTATCCATGCCAGGAAATAAATCCGGTAAAGCTTTTCTAAGAGATGAAATTGGAAGGGAATTTATAAAAAATCTAGGTAATTTAGATATAACAGAAGTTGATCCCTTAGATAATCTTCATAATCCAGAAGGAGTTATTAAAGAAGCTCAGGAATTATTAGCTGAAATTTATAAAGTTAAAAAAGCTTTTTTTGTTGTAAATGGAAGCTCAGCAGGAAATTTAGCAGCAATTTTTTCAGCTTTTAATGAAGGAGATGAAGTATTAGTAGAAAGAAATTGTCATAAATCAATATATAATGCTTTAATACTCAGAAAATTAAAGATAATTTATATTGATGCAGTAATTGATTATAAAAATGAAATTTTTCTTCCTCCAACAGAAAAGGAAATTGAAAAAGCCATAAGTTCTGCTAATAATCCAAAGGGGGTAATATTAACTAGTCCAAATTATTTTGGGATAAGGTATAATATAGATGAATATCTAATAAAGCTTAAGGAAAAAGGCCTTAAGATAATTATAGATAGTGCTCATGGTGCTCATTTTGGAGTGAATAAGAAGTTACCTAAGTCCTTAGCCGCCCTTGGTGATTATGTTGTGATGAGCGCCCATAAAACCCTGCCTTGTTTAACTCAAGGTTCTTTTCTTTTAGTAAATGATGAAGAAGATAACATAGAATTTTATTTAAGGGCATTTATGACTACATCTCCTTCATATTTAATAATGGCCTCATTAGATTATTCAAGATATTATTTAGATAAATATGGAGATGAAGATTATAGTAAGTTAGTGGATTTGGCAGAAAAATATAAAGTTAAAATAAATAATTTGGATAAGGTTTTAGTATTAGATAATAAGGATTTAATAGATAAATATGAAATAGATAAAACTAGATATTTATTAATTACTAAGGATGGATATAGCGGACATAGACTATTGGAATATTTAAGAAAAAATAATATTCAAGGGGAAATGAGTTTTTCAAAAGGTGTAGTATTAATTTTTTCTCCTTCAAATACTGAAGAGGACTTTGAAAGGTTATATTCTGTTTTAGATAATTTAAATATAAATGAAAGAAAAACTAATGAAAAAAAGCTTAATTATCAAAGAGTTGTAAATGCAAAAGTATTTGAACCTTATGAAGTTTTTAATTTTAATAGCGAATATTGTGAATTAAATGATTCTATAGGTAAAGTAGCAAAAGAAGAAATAATACCATATCCTCCAGGCATACCGATTATATGTAGGGGGGAAATAATTACAAAAGAAGCTATTGACATAGTTAGAAATTATCTAAATTATAACTTAACAGTATTAGGTATAAAAGATAATAAAATTAAAGTTGTTAAAGAATATTAATATATTATTTAAAATATACATTTTGGGAGGAAAATATGGCAAGTTCAAAACAAACTATATTACAAAGTACTTTTGGTTCAATATTTACAGTCTTAGGGCAGAAGGAGTTAGAAAAAACTATTGGTGATAACAAAAATCTAGTAGCTATTTCTGGTAGAGTTAATAATCCTGGTATTGTTGAATTAAAGGAAGGTATGACTTTAAGAGATCTTATAAATGAAGCAGGAGGAATGATTAATAAAAAGCCTTTTAAATGTGCTCAATTAGGATTTCCTTTTAGCACCTTTGTAAGTAAATACAAATTAGATGCTCCATTAGATTTAGAGGTTTTTACTAAAAGTATATATAAAAATATTATAGTATTATCAGATGATGATTGCATAATTCAATTTGGTAAATATTACATTGAATATCTTTTAGGTAATATTGCTGAAGGTTTATGTCCTGATTATGAAGGATCAAGATATGAAATAGAAAGAATTTGGAGAATATTTGATAGAATAAGTAAAGGAAAAGCAAATTTAAGGGATATATATTTATTGAGACAACTGGGGAGTACCTTAAAGGAGAGAATTAAGCAAGATAAAAATATTACCTTGGAAATAATTGAGAATTTTTATGAGGAAATAGAAGAACATATAGAAGAGCATAAATGTTATGCAGGAGAATGTCCTCAGCTTACAAAACTTAGAATAACTGATAAATGTATAGGTTGTCATGCATGTACTAGAGTTTGCCCAGTAGATTGTATTTCCGGGAAGATTAAAGAAAAACATTTTATAGATACTGATAGATGTACTCATTGTGGACAATGTACTGTAGCTTGTCCTGTTTCAGCAATAACAGAAGGAGATAATACTTATAAATTCTTAAGAGATTTGTCTACCCCTGGGAGACTAGTTATTGCTCAAATTGCTCCAGCAGTAAGAGTAACGATTGGAGAAGCTTTTGGTTTTGAACCTGGAGAGAATTTGGAAAAGAAGTTAGTTTCAGCTCTAAAAACTTTAGGAGTTGATTATGTGTTTGATACTTCTTGGGCAGCAGATTTAACTATTATGGAGGAAGCAGCAGAACTTCAAAGTAGACTTGAAAGATATTTTAATGGAGATGATTCAGTAAAACTTCCATTACTAACTTCATGTTGTCCATCTTGGGTAAAATTTATTGAGCAAAATTATCCTGATATGTTAGATGTTCCATCTACAGCTAAATCACCTATGCAGATGTTTGCAACTATCGCTAAAGATATCTGGGCAAAAGAGAAAGGTTATAAAAGAGATTTTGTTACTTCCGTTGCAATAATGCCTTGTGTTGCAAAGAAATATGAAGCTTCTAGGCCAGAATTTTCTAGAGGGGATAATTATGATACAGATTACGTTATAACAACCAGAGAACTTATTAAAATATTAAAGCAGTCTAATATTGATTTAAGAGAATTAGAGGATGAAGAATTTGATAATCCTTTATCAGAATATAGTGGTGCTGGTGTAATTTTCGGAAGAACTGGTGGAGTTATAGAAGCTGCAGCAAGAACTGCCCTTGAAAAAATGACAGGAAAAAGGATAGAAAATATAGAATTTACTTCTTTAAGAGGATGGGAAGGTTTTAGAAGCTGTGAGTTAAATGTTGAAGGAATTAATTTGAAAATAGGAGTAGCCCATGGATTGAAAGAAGCTGGAAAGATGCTTGATAAGATTAGAAGTGGTGAAGAATTCTATCATGCAATTGAGATTATGGCTTGTAATGGGGGATGTATTGGTGGAGGTGGACAGCCTAAGCCTCAAAAGAGAAAGGAAACCATTATAAAAAGAGGAGAAGGATTAAATAATATTGACAGTAATATGAAAATAAGAAGATCTCATGAAAATGAATCTGTTTTAAAAATTTATGAAAAATATTTAGACCATCCATTAAGTGCTAAAGCTCATGAGTTAATTCATACAAAATATTTCCCAAAATTAAAGAAATATTAATTTATTAGTTTTAGGTTTTTATTTTAAGTTACAGTTAAGGTATAAATTCCTTAACTGTAACTGATAAATGAAAACCTTTTTTGATTGGACAATTTTTCTTAAAAAGGGTATTATATTATTAAAAAAATTATAGTAGGTGTTATGTTAGTATGAATGTAGTTAAAAAAGTAGCAGTTATAAATGATTTATCTGGAATAGGGAGATGTTCTTTAACAGCAGCAATTCCAATTTTATCAACTTTGGGAGTTCAGTGCTGCCCTTTTCCAACAGCAGTATTATCCTGTCAAACAGGGTATAATGATTTCACCTTTTTAGATATAACTAATGAAATGCACAAATATAAGAAATCCTGGGATAAATTAAAGATAAAATTAGATTGCATATATAGTGGTTTTCTAGGTTCAGAAGGTCAAATAAATATAGTTTATGAATTAGCAAAAGAACATAAGGAAGCACTAATAGTAGTAGATCCTGTAATGGGAGATAATGGTCATATTTATGATACCTTTACTGAAAATATGGGCAATAGAATGAAAGAGTTAATTTCAGTTGCTGATATTGTTACACCAAACTTAACGGAGGCTTGTTTGTTAACAGGAAGCAAATATAAGAAATATGAAACTTCTGATGAAGAACTCTTATATATGGTTAAGGAAATAGCAAAATTAGGACCTAAGCTTATAATTATTACTGGAATAGTTAGAAAGGATAAAATGTATAATTTTGTATATGATTCAAATAAGAATGACTATTTCTTGGTTGGAAAGGAATTTATAAATAAATCCTTTAGTGGTACGGGAGATACTTTTACTTCAATATTGATTGGATTAATTTTAAATGGTCATAATATAAACTATTGTATTGAAAAAGCAGCAGATTTTTTATATAAATCAATTAAATATACTCATGAACTTAATACTGATCCAAGGGAAGGAATATTATTTGAAAAATTTCTAAAGGAGTTGATATTAATAAATGAAAAGTAATATAAAAAATAAAACAAGAAATTTAGTATTAACAGCAGTATTTGCTGCTTTCATTTGTATATCAATAGTTTTTTTGCCAAGAATTCCAACAGGATTTAATGGAGGATACATTCATTTAGGAGATGTTTTAATATATTTAGCTGCAGCTTTATTATCTCTTCCTTATGGCATGGCAGCAGCAGCTATTGGAGGAGCTTTATCAGATATAATGGCAGGAGCAGCAGTTTGGGCACTTCCTACAATAATTATAAAAGCAAGTATGGTTATCTTTTTTACATCAAAAGAGGATTTAATATTATCTAAAAAAAATAAAAAAGCAGTTATTTTTGCAGGTATAACTGGTTGGTTAGGATATTATATTGCAGGTTCAATAATAGCAGGAAATTTTATTGCTCCTTTAATTACTCTTCCTATTGAAGCTCTTCAACCTATTGCAAGTGGAATTATTTTTATACTAATAGCGCATTATCTAGACAAGATTAAAATAAAAGAAAGAGTTTTTAAGGAATATAAATAAAGTAAGGAGGAAGGGGGATTAAATGGAACTGTCAAAGCTTCAAGAAAGATTCATAAATTATAAGTCTTCTGGTTATCAACTATTAAAAGGAAAAGAAGGTTCAGGAAAAAGTACTTCTTTAGTATACAAAGCTCTGAATTTAGAAAATAACTATTGCTTGTACAATGAAGACAAAATACTTATTGTTAATTCGGATCATAGTAAAAATAATATTAGTAAATTATTATATAATGAAGAAAAAAATAAGGAGTATTTTTATTCCTTATTTTCTTTAAATACAGATAGAACTGAAATTTTATCAATAAAAGAACTTATTTCAGTATATTCAGAGGCTTATAAGAGAAAAAAAGGATTAGCATTAAGACTGATTTCAGATAAAGAAGAAAAAGAATTATTTAATACTTTAAAAGAAGAAATTAAGGATTTATTGGAGCCTTTTAAATTTTATAAAAAGACATCACTTTCTTATATATTTGATGAAGTATTGTGGATAAAATCTTCTAATCTTTCTAAGGAAGAATATTTAATTGCAGATAGAAAGGGAAGAGGAATAAGTATAAAAAGAAATTCAAGCTTAAGAGAAGCTATATACAGAATTCAAGAAATTTATAATTATAAATTATTAGAACAAAATTTGATGGACAGATATGATGCTGTGCTGTTTGGAATTTTTTATCTAAAAAGTATGAAGGGAATGTATACTCATATAATTTTAGATGATACTGAGCAATATACTAAGGCAGAAATAGATTTTGTTAGGGCTTTATACAATGAAAAGGACTATTCTTCCTTTGTACTAACAGTAAATACTGAGTTAAACGGAAAAGAAAACTCATGGCTTGTTAAGGGAAGAAATCTTAATTCCCTAGGAATAGATACAAGGGGAAGAACTTTTAATTATAAATTGATTATAGAAAAAAATAAGACAAAGATCGTTAATACTATAGAACAATATCAGTATATAAATTTTAAAAATAATAGTATTATAGATTTTAATATAGATACAGCATCAAATGAAAAAGAGATACTTTTAGAGGATAATGTTACATATAATGAAAAAGAAATAAAGGGAATACCTATGTATTCCAATATAGCTGCAGGTAATCCTATTGAAATGACAGATAATATCGAAGGTGATTTCTATCTGCCTGAAAGCTGGCTTGAAAGAGGAAAGGATGTTTTTATATTGAAGGTAAAGGGAGATTCTATGGTAGATAGAAATATTTTAAATGGAGATTTGGTAGTTATAAAAAGACAGAATTATGCAAATCATAATGATATAGTAGCAGCAAGTTTAGATAATGAAGCTACCTTAAAAACTTTGAAGCTTAATGGAGAATACCCAGTATTAATGCCTGCAAATAATGCTTATCCAGCAATTCCACTAGAAGGAAGAGAGGTTACTATTTTAGGTGTTGTTATTGGTATAATAAAAAATAAGAATAATTTTCAATAGTAAACATAATAGGATAATCCCTTGAATATATAATGATTATATATAAGGAGGGATTATATGAAGGATGAAAAATTTCAAAATATTAAAGGTAAAATATTAGACAATATTAATTATGCTAGAAAAAATAATTTAAGAAAAGTATCTGCCTTGTTAATGTTTGATGAGGAAAGTATTAAAAAGGAATTATTATCATGGCTTCTCATGGAAGGATATAAGGTATCATTAAAAAGAGATGAATTTGATATTCTTATAATAGAATGGTAATTATAAAGATAATGGAGAGAAACAAATGATTATTGAGCAAGAATTCTATAAGAAAAATACTTTAGAAGTCGCTAAAAATCTTTTGGGACAATATTTAATAAGGGAAATTAATGAAATTAAGATAAAATCTATGATAATAGAAACAGAGGCTTATATAGGGTCTTTAGATAAGGCTTGTCATGGTTATAATTACAAAAAAACAGAAAGAACAAAACCTTTATTTGAAGAGGGTGGAATATCTTATGTATATTTTATTTATGGCTTATATAATTGCTTTAATATTGTAACCTCAATTAAGGGAGAACCAGAAGCTGTATTAATTAGGGCAGTTGAACCTATAGATAATTTTGATTATATTTCAAATTTAAGATATAAGAAAGATTTTAAGGAATTAAGTAAGGCTCAAATAAAGAATTTGACAAATGGTCCTTCTAAGTTATGTATGGCTTTAGATATTACAAGGAAAGATAATTATAAGCCTTTGTATACAGGAAAAGATATTTATTTAGAATATAATTTAGAAATAAACTTTGAAATAGTAGAAACAAAAAGAATTGGAATAGATTATGCAGAAGAAGCAAAAGATTTTCTTTGGAGATATTATATAAAAGATAATCCTTTTGTATCAAAAAAATAAATTATAAATTGTGGAGGAATATTTATAAAATTTAAGAAAAAACTATTAGTAGAATGGAGGTAATTTTTATGAAAATAAAAAGAATTTTACTAGTAGTTTTTTCTTTTCTTTTAATAAATATTATAATAATTGGTGCTAGTGATAATAAATCTGATAGAGGTAAAGGATTAGTATTAATGGGAGAAATTATAGAAATAAAAAAGAATGATAATGGTGAAATAACATCATTAACAATTGATGGCTATTTAAAAGGAAAAGAAGTTATAAAAACAAAAATTGTTACATTATTAAATCAAGATACAAAAATAATGAATTCTTCTTTTGACAAAAAAGAGGATATTAGCATAGAGATAGGAGACCTTGTATCAATGAGGGTGGATGAAAAGATAACAAAAGAATATCCATTACAAGCAATAGCTAAGAGAATATTTATTACTAAGAATAAATAGATATTTTCAAGAAATACCATTATAATAATAAAGGAGGGCAAATATGGATGAATGCCTTCTATTAATTATTTAATTAGTTTACAGAATATATTAAATTTATATTTGGACAACCAACCTCTTTAGGCAATTATAAATTACGGGGGATAGATATGAAAAGAAGAAATGCTAGAAGAAATAGAAATAATAAAAGTAGCAATATAAAAAGGGAAAGAGCTTTAATTAGCGGCTTAATAATAGCTGCTCTTCTCCTTGGGCTTATAATAAGATTGATTTATGTTATGATTTATAAAGGCAAGGACTATAAAGAAATGGCTAAAAGTCAATGGAAAGCCCAGGTTAATGTTGAAGCAAGAAGAGGAGATATTAAGGACAGAAATGGAACTATACTAGCTACTTCAATTGATGTATATAGGGTAGATTTAGATCTAGATGCTATAGATATTCATTTACAAACTGAGGAAATAACAAAAGAAGAGCTAGCAAGGCAGTTGGCAGAGGCATCAGGACTTTCTTATGATGAAGTGATGAAAAAACTCAATCCGGAGGATAAGGATAATAGAACCAGCACTCTAATAACTGGTATAGAAAAAGATGTAGCTGATAAAATTAGAGATTTGGAGATTTATGGTGTTGTTATTTCAATTAGTCCTAAAAGATATTATCCTAACAATAACTTTTTAGCTCATGTTTTAGGAAGCGTTAATTCTGATAATGTTGGTTTAAATGGAGTAGAACTTCAATATGATAGTGAATTAACTGGTACCGATGGTTATAAAATTGCTGAGGTGGATGGAAGTTTCAGTGAGCTTCCATATCAAACTGTGCAATACTCTAGTCCTATTGACGGAAAAGATATAAATTTAACAATTGATGAAAATATACAGCTAATTGCTGAAAAAATTGCAGAAAAAGGACTTGAGGAACATAAGGCTACTGGTGTTGGAATAATTGTAACAAACCCTAATAATGGCGAAATATTAGCTATGGTAAATAAGCCAGATTTTAATCCAAATACACCTTATGAGGATTATGAAAAGTTTAAGGGAGAAACAGAGTCTGAGAAACTTGAAAATATGTTTAGAAATAATGCCATAAGTGACTCTTTTGAACCAGGTTCTACTTTTAAAAATATTACTATTGCTGCAGCTATTGAAGAAGGTCTTGTAAATGAAAATGATACTTTCTACTGCGGAGGATATTTACAATTTGGATCCACTAAAATAAAATGTTGGAATTTATCAGGTCATGGACAACAAACATTAGCAGAAATTTTACAAAACTCATGTAATGTTGGTTTTATGGAACTAGGGGCTAAGTTAGGTAATGCAAAAATGAAGGAATATATCGATAAGTTCGGATTTGGAAGGCTAACGGGTATAGATCTTCCTGGAGAAACTGAAGGCATTGTTAAATCAGTAAGTGATATGAGCGAAATGGATTTAGCAACAATTGCTTTTGGACAAACAAATACAGTTAGCAATATTCAAATTATTCAGGCTTTTAACGCCATTGCAAATGGAGGAAAATTAATTCAGCCTCATATTCTTAAGGAAATCACTCATGATGAAACAAATGGAACTAAGGTAATTGATGAAGAATTTAAAGCTTCTATCAAAGAAAATGTAATATCAGAAGAAACAGCAAATACGGTTAGGTTATTTCTAGAAAGAACTATAAATCAAGGTCCAACTATTGGTGCCTTTATGGGAAAAGAAAGAAGGGTAGGAGGTAAAACAGGAACAGCACAAAAACCTGATCTTATTAATGGTGGATATTCACCAGATAAATATATTGCTTCTATAGTAGCCTTGTATCCTGTAGAAAAACCGGAAATTACAATTTTCATTAAAGTAGAAGATCCTAGTACAGGTATTTATTATGGTGGACAAGTTGCTACTCCCTTAGCAAAGGAATTATTATCTGAATTATTTATATATATGGATTCTCAAGTTTATAAAGAAAGATATAAAGAAAAGGAAAAGGTAGTTGTACCTGAAGTTAGAGGAAAATCAATTAAGGAAGCTGAAGCTATTTTAAAGGAAAATAACTTAAAAATAGAAATAGAAAGTAATGCTTCAAAAGTAATAAACATGGTACCATATCCAGGTGCTTTAGTAGAAGCAGGATCTTTAATAAGTGTGAATGTAGAAGATACGAAAAAAGATTCAAATAAAATAATAATGCCAAATTTAGAAGGCAAAACCTTAGATGAGGCAATTGAAATATTAAATAAAATTGGAATAAAAGAATATAAGATAAATGGAGAAGGTATAGTTTCTAGTCAAAGTGTAATTGCAGGTAAATTGATTGATAAAAAAACAACGGTAAAATTAGATTTGAAAAGTTAGATAGTAGGAGATAATATGAATAATGTAAGAAAAATTAATTCAAGAAAAAAGAAAAATAATATGAAAAGCATAGATTATGGATTACTTTGTGCTATTTTTCTATTATTATTTGTAGGAATAATAATGGTTTATTCTTCTAGCTCTTACTATGCTCTTTATGAAAAAAACAGCCCGGAATATTTCTTTATTAAAGAAATTATTTGGACAATTGTAGGAGTTTGTGCCATGTTATTTACTATGGCCATTGATTATCATAATTACAAAAAAATCACAGGACAATTATTTATTATAACCCTTTTATTTTTAGTATTAGTCTTGTTTATTGGGACTGAAGTTAATGGAGCAAGAAGATGGATTAGACTTGGACCTTTATCCTTCCAGCCATCAGAGTTAGCAAAATATGTGCTTGTGATTTATTTAGCAAAGCAGTTAGATAGAAAAAATAGTAATATCAATAAGTTTTTTAAAGGAGTAGTTTTTTATTTAGGGATTTCTGCTATTTTTGCAGGTTTGGTATTACTTGAGAAAAATTTAAGTATTACAGCAATAATAATGATAGTTGCAGTAATAATGTTATTTGTGGGAGGGGCAAAAATTATTCATTTACTGCCAATAATACCTGCAGGTTTATCAGCTGGAATTGCATTAATCTTTGTCGCACCATACAGATTAAAAAGATTGACAGCTTTTATGAATCCTTGGGCAGATCCTTCAGGAGATAGTTATCAATTAATTCAATCTATATATGCCTTAGGATCTGGAGGTTTTTTTGGAGTTGGTTTAGGCAACTCAAGACAAAAAGCATTATTTATGCCAGAGCCGCATAATGATTTTATTTTTGCAATTTTAGGTGAAGAATTTGGATTTATAGGCTGTATTTTTGTAATCCTTCTATTTATGTATTTAATTTATAAAGGAGTATATATAGCAATAAAGGCTAAAGATAATTATGGCTTTTTATTAGCGACAGGAATAGTTTCTATAATATCAATTCAAGCTGTAATTAATATAGCTGTTGTATCAGGTTCAATGCCGGTTACCGGTGTACCACTGCCTCTTATAAGTTATGGGGGAACATCTCTGGTTATCAATTTAATAGCTTTAGGAGTGCTGCTTAATATATCAAGGCAGTCCAAGGATGTAAGTAAGAAGTAACTATCTAGTGAAATATATGTTTTTAAGTGGGAGATTTAATTATTTAAAGTTGAATTATTTTGGATAAAATGATAGAGTATAAATATTAAGTAGATATTTTTATATATTTTGGAATTGGAGTGATTATTATGAAGACGGTTATTATGACAGATTCATGCTGCGATTTGCCTTTAAATTTTGTAAAGGAAAATAATATAGATGTTATATCCTTAGGAATTAATATAGATTCAAAATATTATAGTGATGATTTAGGTCAAAGTATTGATATAAAGGAGTTTTACAATAAACTTAGAACTGGAATAATGCCAACTACATCTCAGGCAAATGCTTTTTCTTATGAAGAAAAATTTAAAAAATATGTAGAAGAAGGAAATGCAGTTATATACATAGGTTTTTCTTCTGCTTTAAGTGGTAGTGTAAATAGTGCAAGAATTGCAATGGAAAATATTAAGGATGAATATAAAGAGGCTGATATTACAATTATAGATAGTAAAAGTGCTTCATTAGGATTAGGACTATTAGTATATAAAGCTGCAGAAATGCTGAAAAATGGAGCTTCTAAAGATGAAATAGTAAGTTGGGTAGAAGAAAATAAATTAAAAGTTAACCATTGGTTTACTGTTGATGATTTAAATCATTTAAAAAGAGGTGGAAGAGTATCTGGGACTGTAGCTGCAGTTGGTACCTTTTTAGGAATTAAACCGATTTTACATGTTGATAATGAAGGAAGATTGATTCCTGTAACAAAGGTGAAAGGAAGAAAAAAGTCAATTAAAGTATTACAGGATACAATTAAAGAAAGAATAGTAAATCCTGAAGAACAGGTAATTTTTATTAGTCACGGGGACTGTTTAGAAGAGGCAGAATATTTGAAAAAGCTAATATTAGATGATGTAAAGGTTAAAGATATAATAATAAATAATGTAGGACCAACAATAGGTACTCATTCAGGACCAGGAACTATAGCATTATTTTTCATTGGAAAAGAAAGATAAATATATAATTCATTTATTAAAAATAAGAAAATCGAGGTAATCCTCGATTTTCTTATTTCCATTCTTAAGCATTATGAAATAAGAATTGTGAATTGGTTTTGTTGAATTCTTTCATGTAAAATGATAAAGTATAATGTAGATTAAAATAAAGTTTGGCATTGGAGGTAGTAGTTGTATGTATGAATACATATGTGGGAAATATAAAGGTATTAATAAAGAGTATATTATAGTTGAAAATAATGGAATAGGTTATAAAATATATACTTCAGGTGCAACTATGTCATCAATGCCTAAAATTGATGAAGATGTTAAGCTTTATCTTGAGCAGATAGTAAGGGAAGATTTTATTGGCCTTTATGGTTTTAACACTAGAGAGGAACTTGAGATGTTTAAGCTCCTTTTAACAATAAATGGAGTTGGGGCAAAAGCAGCACTATCATTATTGTCAATAAGTCGAATTAATAATTTAAAATATGCAATAATGATGGGGGATGAAAAACATCTTTGTAAGGCTCCAGGAATAGGAAAAAAGACAGCAGCAAGAATTATATTAGAATTAAAGGATAAAATCAAAAAAGAAGAGTTTGCTGAAGGTATTTCAAAATTAGATATGGAGGATAAGGAAAGAAATATTGACACAAATGCTATAGCAGAAGCTTTAGGGGCATTATTGGCCTTAGGATATTCAGAAAAAGAAGCAGAAGCAGCAATAAAGAAAGTTAATAAGGAAGACAGTTTAGAGAATATAATTAAAAGCTGCTTAAAAGTGCTCATGGGATAGAGGTGGGATTATGGAGAGAATAATAACCCCAAAAGAATTGTGGGAAGATAGTAACAGCTTAAGTTTGAGACCTACAAATTTACAAGAATATATTGGTCAGGAAAAGGTAAAAAAGAGATTAGAAATTTTTATAAAAGCAGCTAAAAGTAGAAATGAGGCATTGGATCATGTTCTTCTTTACGGTCCTCCTGGCTTAGGAAAAACAACCTTGGCTAATATTATTGCTACAGAAATGAAGGGAGAATTAAAAGTTACTTCTGGTCCGGCTATTGAAAGGGCTGGGGATTTAGCAGCAATATTAACAACTTTAAATAATAATGATGTTTTATTTATTGATGAAATACATAGATTAAATAGAAGTGTGGAAGAAATTCTCTATCCTGCTATGGAGGATTATGTTTTAGATATAGTAATTGGGAAAGGGGCAGCAGCAAAGTCAATAAGGTTAGATCTGCCTAAGTTTACTCTTATAGGAGCAACAACAAGAATTGGTATGTTAACTTCACCTCTAAGAGATAGATTTGGGGTGTTATGTGATATGCAGTATTATACTGTAGAAGAATTAAAGGAAATTATAATAAGATCTTCATTTGTTTTAAATTGTAATATAACAGAAGAAGGAGCTTATGAAATAGCCAAAAGATCTAGAGGAACACCTAGAATAGCTAATAGATTATTAAAAAGAGTGAGAGATTATGCACAGGTGTATTCAGACTCTTTAATTACTACAAAAGAAGCTAATGAGGCTTTAAATCTTCTAGAAGTTGATAATATGGGCTTTGATAGAGTAGATAATAAGATATTAGAAGCGATAATAGACAATTTTAATGGAGGACCAGTTGGAATAGAAACCTTATCTTATTTTATTGGAGAAGAATTAGGAACTATAGAAGATGTATATGAGCCTTATTTGCTTCAAACTGGTTTTATAGTTAGAACTGCTAGAGGAAGAGTAGCAACGGACAAGGCATATAAGCATTTAGGAAGATTAAAAAATAACAATCAAGAACAAATAGGAGAACAACAAAAATTATTTTAAGTAATAGGAGACGGTTATGAAAGTAAGTGAATTTAATTTTTATTTACCAGAAAAGTTAATAGCACAGCATCCATTAAAAGAAAGAGATGCTTCTAGATTAATGGTGTTAGATAAAAAAACAGGAGAAATAGAACATAAAATTTTTCACGATATAATAGATTATTTAAATCCTGGAGATACTCTTGTTTTAAATAATACAAGAGTATTACCTGCTAGACTTATAGGAGAAAAAGAAGGAACAGGGGGGAAGATAGAATTCCTGTTATTAAAAAGGATTGAAGGAGATAAATGGGAATGTTTAGCTAAGCCAGGTAGGAGAGCAAAAATAGGTACTAAGTTTATCTTTGGTAATGGGAAATTAAAATGTGAAGTAATAGATATAGCTGATGAGGGAAATAGAATTATAGAATTTAGTTATAATGGTATTTTTGAAGAAGTTTTAGATGAACTTGGAGAAATGCCATTACCGCCATATATTACAGAAAAGCTTGAAGATAAAGAAAGATATCAAACTGTTTATTCAAAGGAAGAAGGTTCAGCGGCAGCTCCTACGGCAGGATTACATTTTACAGAAAAATTACTAAATGAAATAAAGAATAAGGGCGTTAATATTGCTTACTTAACCTTACATGTAGGCCTCGGAACTTTTAGACCAGTTAAGGTTGAAGATACTGATGACCATGTAATGCATTCTGAGTTTTATCAATTAGACGAAGAAAATGCAAGGATAATTAATGAAACTAAAAAAAGAGGAAATAAAATAATTTCAGTTGGAACTACTTCCACAAGAACTTTGGAAACAATAGGTGATGAAAATGGCTTTGTAAGAGCTCAAAGCGGTTGGACTGATATTTTCATCTACCCAGGATATAAATTTAAAGTAGTTGATCAGCTTATAACAAACTTCCATTTACCAGAATCAACTCTTATAATGCTTGTTTCAGCTTTAGCAGGCAAGGAAAATATTATGAGAGCTTATAATGAAGCTGTAAAAGATAAGTATAGATTTTTCTCTTTTGGAGATGCAATGTTTATTAAGGAATAAGTTTGGAGGAAGGAATATTGAGTAAAAAAAGATATACTTTATTAAAAAAAGATGGAAATGCAAGAAGGGGAAGATTTGAAACTCCTCATGGAACAATAGAAACACCTGTATTTATGAATGTCGGGACCTTAGCTGTTATTAAGGGTGCTGTTTCCACTATGGATTTAAAGGAAATTGGCTGTCAGGTAGAATTATCAAACACATATCATTTACATTTAAGACCTTCTGATAAGGTAGTGTATAAATTAGGTGGATTACATAAATTTATGAATTGGGATAGACCAATATTAACAGATTCAGGCGGTTTTCAAGTGTTTTCACTTTCAAATATTAGAAGAATAGAGGAAGAAGGAGTTTATTTTAACTCTCATATAGATGGAAGAAAGGTATTTATGGGACCAGAAGAATCTATGCAAATTCAAAGTAATTTAGCCTCAACTATTGCAATGGCTTTTGATGAATGTATACCAAATCCTTCAACAAGAGAATATGTTGAAAAATCAGTTGCAAGAACAACAAGATGGCTTGAAAGATGTAAAGCAGAATTAGATAGATTAAATTCTTTAGAGGAAACTATAAATAAGGAACAAATGCTATTTGGAATAAATCAAGGTGGTTGCTATGAAGATATAAGAATAGAACATGCTAAAACTATAGCAAAGATGGATTTAGATGGATATGCTATTGGTGGTTTAGCTGTTGGAGAAACTCATGAGGAAATGTATAGAATTATAGAAGCAGTAGTTCCTCATCTACCTGAAGATAAGCCTATTTATTTAATGGGAGTTGGAACACCAGAAAATATATTAGAAGCAGTAGATAGAGGTGTTGATTTCTTTGACTGTGTTTTACCAGCAAGAAATGGAAGACATGGTCATGTTTTCACTAAGTATGGAAAAATAAATCTTATGAATGCAAAGTTTGAATTAGATACTAATCCAATAGATGAAGGATGTCAATGTCCAGCTTGTAGAAGCTATACAAGAGCTTATATTAGACATTTATTTAAGGCAAAGGAAATGTTAGCAATGAGATTATGTGTACTTCATAATCTTTATTTCTACAATAAACTTATGGAAGATATAAGAAAAGCTATAGAAAATGGTAATTTTAAAGCCTTTAAAGAGCAAAAGTTAAGAGAATGGAAGAGCGGAGATAATAAATAATAGTTAAAAATTAAAATTTTATTTGGATGGAAATGATTGTCTTTATGCAAAAAATGGAAGGGAGAATTTTATGGAAATAATAGGAGTGTTTTTACCATTTGTTGGATTATTTGCTGTTATGTATTTTATGATGATTTTACCTGAAAAGAAGAGGAATAAACAATATAAGGAAATGTTGTCTTTCTTGCAAAAAAATGATGAAATTATCACAAAGGGTGGAATAATAGGAAGAATTATAAAAATAGAAGAAGATAATTTAGTAATAGAAACTAGTGCTGAGAAAACTAGGCTTAAAATAGTAAAAAATGGTGTAGCATCAAAGGTAAATAAAGAGAAATAGTAGAATAATACCCTTCAATAGATAATATATTTAATATTGGGGGGTGAGTTTTATGGAATGGGAAAATTATTTTAAAAGTATTTTAAAAGGATTAATTTTTGCTCTAATGGCAACATTTTTAGTTACAGCTATTTTATCTTTTGTTATGAATAGCATAACTTTACCTGATGGATTATTTAACATTATTTATGTTGTTATATCCTGTTTGGCTCTTTTAATAGGTACAGTAATAGCTGTAAAAACTTATGGTAGTAAAGGATGGATTATTGGACTTTCGGTAGGATGCATCTTTTACATATCATTATATCTTATAGGGATATTATTTGGAGCAGAAGCGAGTTTGACTGTATATGATTTTATTAAGTTTGCTTTATGCCTTTTAATAGGTGCTTTTTCAGGAATGCTTGGAGTAAACTTGTAAAAAAGTGCATAGTGCTTTTTAATGTACAATGTAGAATGGATAATACATAATAAAGGATGGTTTACCTTTGTTTTACATTCTATATTGTACATTCTTCGTAATCTTTTATTTACATATTAAATTTTTAGTAAAAATAATAAAATAACCTTTTAATAATTACTTATAAAATGTATAATAATGGTATTCCACATAGTGAAATAATTGTTTATATAAAAGAACTAATATAATTAAGGTAAATTACCAGAGGAGGAATAACATGAAGGGAAAAGGCAATAAGAAAGGTTCCGTATTAATAACAATAATTACTTTATTTGTATTATTATTATCTTATTTAGGTTTTCGTGGAGCAATTATAGGTCCCTATGAGATAAAATCTTTTGATAAAGTAATTACAAAAGGGCTTGATTTAGGAGGAGGATCTTCAACCTTATTAATAATAGAAAAGGATAAGGAGGATATTTCAGAGGAAGTATTAAAGAAAAATTTAGAAGTAATCGAAAAAAGATTAAAACAAATGGATATTGATAATAGTTATACTGCTATTGAAGATGAAAAGGGGATTAGAGTTAATATAAGAAATAATGTTAACATAGATTCTGTAATAGATAGATTAACTCACAATGGAAAAGTTGAAATTAAAGATGAAGAAGATAAGGTTATTTTTACACAAGACGATATTAAAGAAGCAGATTATATCGTAGAGGGATATTCAATAAAAATAAATTTAATATTCACAGAAGAAACTAAATTAACTTTTTCAGATTTTACAGAAAATAATATAGATAAATCAATAAAGATATATTTAGATGATGATTTAATTTCTACTGAAACTATTGATGAAGCAATAACTGACGGAAAGTTAGAAATTACAGGAGTATATGATTTGTCAGAGGCAGAGGAATTTGTAGACCTTATAAACTCTGGAGCTATTATAGGAAATATAACTGCTGAAGATACTGAAACAGTAGGACCTAGTTTAGGAGAAAATGCTTATTCAAATATTGTTAAAGGAATAATAATAGGAATTATAGTCATCTTTATATTGACAATAGCTTATTATAAAATTCCAGGGCTTTTTGGAAGTTTATCTGTACTATTAAGTATTACGCTAACATTGATTGCTTATACAGAAATTGATTTAGCTTTTACTGTAAATAGTTTACTTGCATTGATATTCTCCATACTTATTGCACTTTTATCCAATATTATAATATTAGAAAAAGTAAGCAGAGAAATACCTTTATCCAAAAATCTTAAAAGTGCAGTGGCTGATGGTACTGAAAAGGGGAATTCGATTGTATTTAAAATAAATATAATAATTTTTATTATAGCAGTTATATTATATTATTTGTTGCCTTTATCAATTAAAAGTCCAGCAGTGATAATTTTGATGGCTTCAATAGTAAATATAATTTCTTCTATAGTTATAACAAAGTTATTCTTAAAATCATCAGTTAACAGCATTCTAAAGAGCAATAAACAATTTAGAATAAAGAAAAATGTTAATAAGGTTTAGTATTTTGATAATAAAATAAATAAAAATAAGTAATGCCTCCAAATATAATGGAGGTTTATTACTTTTTACTTATAAATCATTGTAATATTGCACATTTTCCATTATAATATATGTGTTTTCTAGATTTTTTGGAGGAGTTTATAATGCGTAAGTTTTGGGAGAGTATTTATAGTCCAAATTATATTAATGGATATAATCCCTTTATACTTAAAAATATGAATAAAGCTCTTGAGCAGATGGTAGAGGCCATAAATAATCGAAAGAAAATAATTGTCTATGGAATTCCTAATGTAGATGGATTATGTGCTTTATCCTCTTTAATTCTAGTTTTAAAGTATTTAAATGCTGATGTAGAATATGTAATCCATGATGAGAATTTTGCTAATGGAATAACTTTAGAAGATATTAATAATGAAGTTAATTTTCTTGGAGGAGAAGTTTTAATTGCACTAGGAATTGATCTAAAATCAGAGGAAGAAGAAGAGCTTTGTAAAAATTTAGGTATAAGTTTGGTAGTTTTGGAAAATAAAGAAGTTAATGTTGAAAAAAAGTACATATATATAAATCCAAATCAGAAAAGTTGTCAATATAGATATAAAAGTCTTTCTATTAGTGGATTGACCTTTAAATTAATGCAAGCTATAGCAATCTATTATAATATTAAATGTATTAATAAATACTTGGATTTGATTGTTATTGGCGAGCATTGGGCTCAAGTTCCCATAAGAGGAGAAAGTGGGATTTTTATTAAGGAAGGTCAAAAGTTTTTATTTAATACCAATAATCATGGTTTAAGAGCAATAATGGATTATTATAATATAAAAAATATGAATTTGGATTTTATGCTACATATAATTGATGTGATTACTCCAACTATAAATGCAGTAAAAATTAATGATAATGCAAGAATAATAATTGAGTTACTTACTACAAACGAAAAGGATAGGGCAGACCAAATAACTAAATATTTAAATAAATCAAAGAAAACTATATGATTATTTTGATTACAATAGTAAAATTATATTGTATAAAACTCATGTATAAAATAATTATATAGTTTATAATTTTTAGTAATGGAGGATTATTATGAATCTAAAAGAGAAAATAAGAATAATTGAAAATTTCCCTAAAGAAGGAATTAGTTTTAAAGACATAACAACAGTAATAGGTGATGGAGAAGCACTAAGATATTCTATAGACAAAATCGTTGAATATTTAAAAGACAAAAATATAGATTTAATAGTAGGACCGGAAGCCAGAGGATTTATTTATGGTGTACCTGTTGCTTATGCATTGGGAGTTGGATTTGTTCCAGTAAGAAAAGCAGGTAAATTACCTGGTGAAACTGTTTCAATAACATATGATTTAGAATATGGAACTGATACCTTAGAAATACACAAGGATGCTATTAAAAAAGGACAAAGAGTTGCAATTGTAGATGATTTATTAGCAACAGGAGGAACTATTGGAGCTGTTGCAAAACTAGTAGAATTAGCTGGTGGAGAAGTAGTATCTATAGATTTTGCTATTGAGCTAACAGGACTAAAGGGAAGAGAAAAGTTAGCTAAATATGATATAATGTCTTTAGTAGATTATGAATTTTAATATTATTGAAATATTAAAAAATATATTATATAATAGAAGAAAATGGCTGGTTGTTTAACCAGCCAATTATTTTAGACTAAATCAATAAAGGAGATTTTCCCATGTACGAAGGGCTGTTAGAAAAGATATACGAAAATTCTCATAATATAGATAAAGATATAATTAAAAAGGCTTTTGAAATTGCAAATGATGCTCATAAGAGTCAAAAAAGAGAATCAGGAGAGCCTTATATTACTCATCCTATAGATGTTGCAATAATTTTAGCAGAGATGGGTATGGATACAAGTACTATAGCAGCAGGGCTCCTTCACGATGTTATCGAAGATACGGAATATACCTATGATGATTTAAAAAATTTATTTAATGAAGAAATTGCAAATTTGGTTCAAGGAGTAACTAAGCTGGGGAAAATAGAATATAAATCTAAAGAAGAACAGCAAGCTGATAATGTCAGAAAAATGCTTCTTGCAATGGCAAAGGATATAAGAGTAATAATAATTAAGCTGGCAGATAGATTACATAACCTAAGAACTTTAAAATATATGCCAAAGGAAAAGCAGAAGCAAAAAGCAAAAGAAACTTTAGATATATACGCCCCTTTAGCGCATAGACTTGGTATATCAAAAATTAAGTGGGAATTAGAAGATCTGTCTTTTAGATATCTTCATGAAGAGGTTTATTACGATCTAGTAAAGCAGATAGCACAAAAAAGGGCAGAAAGAGAAGTTTATATAGCCAGTATTATAGAAGATTTACATAAAAAGCTCGAAGAAGCAGAAATTGATTCAGATATCGAAGGCAGGCCAAAACATTTTTATAGTATTTACAAAAAAATGGTTAATAAAAATAAAACTATTGAAGAAATATTTGATTTAACGGCAATAAGAATATTAGTAAATACAGTTAAAGATTGTTATGGTGTCCTTGGAATTGTACATACAATTTATAAACCTATTCCAGGCAGATTTAAAGATTATATAGCAATGCCTAAGCCTAATATGTATCAATCTTTGCATACAACAGTTATTGGACCTCAAGGTAAGCCTTTTGAAATTCAAATAAGAACTTTTGAAATGCATAAAACAGCTGAATACGGTATAGCAGCTCATTGGAAGTATAAAGAAGGAGATAGTGGAAAGGAAGATAGAGAGCAAAGTTTTGAAAGCAAACTTGCATGGCTTAGAGATATGCTTGAATGGCAAAAGGAAACTGCCGATGCAGAAGAATTTATAGAAGGTTTCAAAATAGATTTGTTTGCTGATGAAGTATTTGTTTTTACACAAAAAGG
>ENA-OWOZ01001183-OWOZ01001183.1-bioreactor-metagenome-genome-assembly--contig:-NODE-1183-length-25816-cov-4.560006_pt1 | contig 25816 bp, 25 predicted proteins | sample MGYA00238140_ERZ651804 | MGnify/ENA primary metagenome ERZ651804 (study PRJEB26910, sample SAMN07631232) | bioreactor metagenome | isolation source: Switchgrass digestor | place: USA: Dartmouth... | reverse complement strand
CACTGTGTGACTGGAGTTCAGACGTGTGCTCTTCCGATCTACTGCGTAGCCCGCGCAGCCGGGGAAACCGCAGCCGCCGCAGTTTGCGCCGGGCAGGATGCTCAGAATCTGCTCCTGCCTCGGGTCCACCTCGACGGCGAAGACCTTCGAGGCAATTGCGAGCACAAGGCCGAACACGCCGCCCATGATGCCGAGCACCAGAATTGCATTGATAATATTTGTAGTGTTCATTACTCAAGCCCCCTTACCAGACGCGCAGGCCGGAGAAGCCCATGAAGGCCAGAGATATAAGGCCTGCCGAGACAAGCGCGATGGGGAAGCCCTCGAAGGCCTCCGGATATTCCGCAAACTCGAGCCTCTCGCGGACGCTTGCGAAAAGGACTATTGCGACGGTAAAGCCTATGCCGCCGGTTATTCCGTAGACGACGCTCTCAATGAAGTTGTAGCCGTTCTGCGTGTTCAGAAGGGCCACGCCGAGAACCGCGCAGTTGGTCGTAATGAGCGGCAGATATATGCCGAGAGCCTCGTAGAGTGTCGGGACAGTCTTGTGCAGGAACATCTCGACGAACTGGACAAGAGCCGCTATGACGAGTATGTAGGCGACCGTCTGCATGTAGGCAAGCCCCAGCGGAACAAGCAGGTATTCGTTGACGAGCCAGCAGAAAATAGAAGCAAGGCCCATGACGAAGATGACCGCAAGGCCCATGCCGAGAGCCGTGTCCATCTTCTTCGACACGCCCATAAAGGGGCAGATTCCGAGGAACTTGACGAGTATGAAGTTCTCGACCAGAATGGCGCCGAGAGCTATCGACAGAATTGATGTAAAGCTCATTTCGCTACCTCCTCAGTCTTCTTGCTCTTGGCCTCGTAGCGTTTAAGCGCCCACTGCACAAGAGCGATGAGGCAGCCGAGCGTCAGAAAGCCGCCGAAGGGGAGAATCAGAAGCATCGCGGGATAGCCCTCGGGGATAATCCTTATGCCAAGGCCGCCGTTTAATATTCCGCCGCCGAAGGTGCCGTTTCCCAAAAGCTCGCGTATCACGCACATGATTATGAGAACAACGGTGTAGCCGATACCCTGGAAAAGTCCGTCGAGCGCCGAAGCGAGCACCGAGTTTTTGGAGGCGAAGGCCTCGGCGCGGCCAAGAATAATGCAGTTTACGACGATGAGCGGGATGAACACGCCCAGCGAGTTGGAAAGGTCGGGCAGGAAGGCCTGAATCAGCAGGTCAACCATCGTGACAAAGCCCGCGATAACCACGATATAAGCCGCTATGCGTATATCCTGCGGTATCACCTTTCGCAGCAGGGAGATAACCACGTTCGAGCAGATGAGTATAATGGTGACCGAGATGCCCATGCCTATGCCGTTAAAGAGCGTCGTCGTTATGGCAAGGGTAGAGCACATTCCGAGAAGCTGAACCAGAACGGGGTTTTGCGTTATAAGTCCGTCTTTGAACTGTTTGCGTATGTTCATCGCTTACCCCTCCTTACTCAAATGTTTTGGCGGCCTTCAGCGCCGCGTTGACACCGCTTGTAACGGCGCGCGATGTCACCGTCGCGCCGGTGAGGGCCTCTATGCTTCCGCCGTCCTTCGTGACCGCCAGGGTGCCGGATTTGCCGACGTACTGGCTGCGGAAGCTCTCTTTCTTGGCGTTGTCGCCGAGGCCGGAGGTCTCGGCCATATTCACTATGGAAACTCCCGTGACCTTGCCGGTCGTGTCGACGCCGACGACCATGTCAATCTCGCCGCCGAAGCCGACGGGAACCACCCTGAAGACGTAGCCTGCGGTGCCGGAGGCGTTCTCGGCCCTGTAAGCCCCGATAACCAGCGGGTCGCCGCTGTACTCAATCTCGCTGAAGGATTCGGCTTCGGGCATTACGGCCCTCATTGCGGCCGCGGTTTTCTGCTCGGTAATCTCGGCTATCCTGTCCTCGGTTATCGCGTTGACAAGCCCGAGCAGCCCCGCGACGACCACGGTGATTATCAAAAGAACGAGGGTCAGCTTTGCGAAATATTTCATATTGCTGCTCATTTTTTCGCGCCCTCCTTTGCGGCCTTCTTTATGCCGAAGCGGGCCTTTTTTACGCCGAAGCGGCGGGGCAGGGTGCTCTTGTCAATCAGCCAGACCGTGACGTTCATAATAAGTATCGCGTAGGACACGCCCTCGACGTAGGAGCCGAAGTAGCGTATGAACACGGTCAGAAGCCCGCAGCCGATGCCGTAGATTATCTGGCCTTTCCTGTTTACGGGCGAGGTTGCGTAGTCGGTGGCCATGAAGATTGCGCCGAGCATAAGGCCTCCGCTGAAGAGGTTGTAGAGCATCCAGGTGAGGCCGCTGTTTCCGCCCTTCGGGAAAATAAAGGTGAGGACCGCGACTGTGAGTATGTAGGAAAGCGGTATCCTCGGGCTGATGACCCTGCGGATTACGAGATATACCCCGCCGAGCAAGAGCACGAGGGAGCTGATTTCACCGATGGAGCCGCCAATTTCGCCGATGAAGACCTGCCAGAGGCTGGCCTCGGGCAGCCTGCCCATGTGAAGCGAGGCCATCGGAGTCGCGGAGGTCACGGCGTCGGCGACGCTGAATATGTTGAAAAACTTCGAGTAGCTCAGGGGAGCAGCCCAGGTCGTCATCAGGACCGGCCAGGAGAAGAGGAAGGCCCTCGCTGCGAGCGCCGGGTTCAGGAAGTTCTTGCCTATGCCGCCGTAGAGCTGCTTTACTATCACTATCGCGAAGAAGGCGCCGATAACGGGTATCCAGTACGGGACGGTCACCGGCAGGCAGAAGGTCAGCAGCACGCCGGTTACGACTGCCGATAGGTCTCCAATGCTGGATGGCTTTTTGAGGAGCTTCCTGTAGCCCCACTCGAAGAACACGCAGGCGGCGACGCAGACCAGAGTAAGGGTCAGCGCGCGCAGGCCAAATATGTAGACGGCCACCGCCAGCGCGGGGATGAGGGCTATTATCACATCGAGCATTATGCTGCGGGTATCCTCAGGCGACCTTACGTGCGGCGAGGAGGACACCGCGAGGCTTAATTCCTTGCTCATACCTTTTGTACCTCCTTTTCGGCTTTCTCCGCGGCGGCCTGCTTTCTCGCCTTCTCGGCCCTGAGCTTTTCCTTGGCCGTCCTGAACGACTGGGTGAGGTGCAGCCTGCCCGGACAGGTGTAAGTGCAGGCTCCGCACTCTATGCAGTCGGTGACGTGCAGCTTTTCGAGGCTCTCAAGGTCGTTTTTGCGCTCGTACATATACATGTACATCGGGACAAGGCGCATCGGGCAGACCTCGGCGCACTTTCCGCAGCGTATGCAGGTCGGGTTGTCGACGTTCCTGTCCTCCTTGCCCGAGAAGGCGAGGAGGGCGTTTGTGCCCTTAATAACCGGCGCTGAGAGGTCAAACTGGGCCACGCCCATCATGGGGCCGCCCATGAGCACCTTCTTAGGCGGAGTCTTTAAGCCGCCGGCCGCCTCAAAGACATACTCAAGAGGCGTGCCTATGCGGCAGATAAAGTTCGACGGTGTGCTTACGCAGTCTCCCGCGACCGTGACCACGCGCTCGATTACGGGCATGCCCTCGTATACGGCGCGGTAGACGGAGTAGGCGGTAAAGACGTTGAAAACCACGCAGCCGACGTCCGCGGGCAGACCGCCCGGGGGCACCTCACGGCCCGTAATCGACTGTATGAGCTGCTTTTCGGCGCCCTGCGGATAGCGGGTGTGCAGGGGCACGATTTTTATGTCATCGCCGCACTTCTTGCTGAGAAGCTCTATGGCGTCGGGCTTGTTCTTCTCAATTCCGACGTGGGCAAGGGGCAGGCCGAACACTCTTGTGAGAATCCTTATGCCCTCGAGCACCTCGTCGGGGTGTTCGAGCATCGTGCGGTGGTCAGAAGTTATGTAGGGCTCGCACTCAGCGGCGTTAATTATCACCGTGTCGACCTTTCCGAGTCCGGAGCTTATCTTGAACGCCGTGGGGAAGGTTGCGCCTCCCATGCCGACTATGCCCGCCCTGCGTATTATGCCCGTGAGAACCTCGGGGTCTGTTAAATCCTCCCTGTCGTGGGGGACTACGCTCTCGTGCAGGGTGTCGAGACCGTCGTTTTCAATCACGACGGACATGACCATGCTGCCGTTGGGGTGCAGGCGCGGCTCCACCGCCACGACCTTGCCCGAAACGGAAGCATGGATGGGAGCGGAAACCGGAGCTTTGGAGTCACCGATTATCTGTCCCAGGCTAACGGTATCGCCTGCGGTGACAGTCGGAGTGCAGGGCGCTCCTATGTGGAGCGACATAGGTATCACGACCTGCGGCGGCGGCGGCAGCTTCTGGCTTGCTACCTTAGAAGTTGCAGCCTTGCCGTCATTCGGATGGACTCCTCCGAAGAAAGAATTTGACAAACGTATCACCTCTTAGATGTTTCCTGGATAAACCACTTTTTCGAGCCATTATTAGAAATATATCCCTAAACCTACAGCCTGTAAATTAATTTTTTGTCATGATTTTGGAATATATAACGCAATATATTGCTATATATCTAAATATGTTGCTATTTTGCTGGAATATCGAGTAACTGCAGTTATAAAATAACAGTAAGGCGGTCAGGCCTTACCGTAATACTGTTTAGCAAAACGCCAGGAATCTAGGCACATCTCGCGGAGACTTTTCTCCGCCTTCCACCCCAGTTCCTCGTTGGCCTTTGAAGGGTCGGCGAAATAGCAGGCCAGGTCCCCCGGGCGGCGGGGCGCCTCCACGCAGGGAATTTTTACTCCCGTGGCCTCCTCGAAGGCCCTGACAATTTCGCGGACGCTGTAGCCGCGACCGGTGCCGAGGTTGTATATCCCGAGGCCCCTGCTTTTTTCAAGCGCCTTGACATGGCCGCGCGCAAGGTCGACGACATGTATGTAGTCGCGCACGCCCGTTCCGTCGGGGGTGTCGTAGTCGGTTCCGGTGATGTTCAGATGAGGTCTCAGCCCGGCCGCCACCTGCGTTATATAGGGCATGAGGTTGCCCGGGACTCCCGCCGGCACCTCGCCTATGAGCCCGCTCTCGTGGGCTCCTATGGGGTTGAAGTAGCGCAGGAGCGTCACGTTCCACCCGGGGTCGGAGCGGTAGAGGTCCGAAAGCACGGTCTCCATCATGAGCTTTGTGTTCCCGTAGACGTTTTTGGGGGAGAGCGGAGCGTCTTCCCTTATTGGCTTGTCGTCCGATATGCCGTAAACGGTGGCGGAGGATGAAAAGACTATGTTCTTGACCCCGTGCCTTTGCATCGCCCGGCAGAGCGAGAGCGTGCCGCTTACGTTGTTGTGGTAGTACAGAAGGGGGTTTGCCATCGAATCGGGCACGGACTTCAGGGCGGCGAAGTGTATGACGGCCTCTATTCTGTGTTCGGAGAAAATCCTGTCGAGCAGGGCCTCGTCGAGCACGTCGCCGATATAGAGCGCGGGGCTTTCTCCGGTGATGCGAGCTATTCTCTCCGCGACCGAGGCCTCCGAATTTGACAGGTTGTCGATGATTACGACCTCATACCCCGAATTTATAAGCTCTACCGCGGTATGAGAGCCGATATACCCGGTTCCGCCGGTGACAAGTACCTTCATTTAATCAACTCCCGTTATATAAAAAAGAACAAAGCTATTATAATATAAATTATAATATAAAGAGAGTAATATATCCAGTGAATTTTAATCCAACTAATTTTAGGGATTTATTTTTCAAGAATAATATGGTAGTATTATAAAATAACTAGGATCTGGGAAAGCAGAACATTATGCGATGAAAGGAAACTGAGTATGTCCATAAAAATAACCGCGGACAGCACCTGCGACCTCTCGCAGGAACTTATAAACAAGTATGACATAACGATTGTCCCTCTCAGCATCGTAAGGGGGGACGAGTCCTTAAAGGACGGCGTTGAAATCTTCCCGAAGGACATATTTGAATATGTCGAGAGCGGCGCGGGAGTTTGCAGAACCACGGCCGTCAACATCGACGAGTATACAAAATGCTTCTCGGAAGCCCTCAAGGACCATGAGGCCGTGATACACTTCACGATAAGCTCCGATATGTCGGCCTGCTATCAGAACGCGCTTATCGCCTCGCAGGAATTTGAAAACGTCTACGTCGTGGACTCGCGCAACCTCTCGACCGGCATAGGGCACCTCGTCCTCGACGCCGCCATCATGGCCTCCGAGGGGCTGCAGCCCGGGGAGATCTACGACCGGCTCCTTGTAATGCGCGAAAAGCTCGAAGTGAGCTTTGTAATCAATACTCTTAAGTATCTCCACAAGGGCGGCCGCTGTTCTGCGGTGGCGGCGCTCGGGGCCAATCTCCTGCAGCTAAAGCCCTGCATTGAGGTAAAAAACGGCAGGATGGACGTGGGGAAGAAGTACAGGGGCTCTTTTGAAAAGTGCATAATGCAGTACGTCGACGACAGGCTCAAGGGCAGGGAGGACTTGGACCTAAGGCGCATTTTTGTGACGAGCACAGCCGATACCGACAAGAAGCTGCTCGAGGCCGTTGTCGCGAGGGTAAAGGAGCTTGCGAAATTCGCGGAAGTCCTTCAAACCACGGCCGGCGGCACAATCTCCTGCCACTGCGGTCCGAACTGCCTGGGCCTTCTGTTCTATAGGAAATAAAGTAAAATGTGCGGCTTTTTTAGCCGCACATTCTGTATTCGGGCAGACGGGCGTCCTGCTTTCTTGACCCAAAGGCTATATTTGCCTATAATTTAATTGTTTTATGCGCCGATTATATAAATTAAAAAACTAAGTGAGGCTATAGTTATGTCAAAGGTGATAGTAATAGGAAAGGGCCCGGCGGGAGTGTCCTGCGCCATATATACCGCCAGAGCGGGAATCGACACGACGATAATAGGAAACGACATCGGCTCTCTCAGCAAGGCCGAGATGATTGAAAACTACTACGGTTTTCCGGCGCCAATCCCGGGAGCCGAGCTCTCGGCAAACGGCATAGCGCAGGCTGAAAGGCTGGGCGCGAAGATAATATCCGAAGAGGTAGTCGGATTAGGCTACGACGGGGCCTTTACCGTCAAGACCCAGAACGGGGAGTACAGGGCCGACAGCGTCGTAATAGCCACAGGCTCGCCGAGAAAGAAGCCCAAAATCAAGGGCCTGGAGGAATTTGAAGGCCGCGGCGTCAGCTACTGCGCCGTCTGCGACGGCTTCTTCTACAGGGGCAAGAGCGTCTGCGTGCTGGGCAGCGGGGAGTACGCCGTAAACGAGGCTAAAGAGCTTTTGCCGATAGCCGCCGGGGTGACGATTCTAACAAACGGCGAGGAGCTTGCTGGAAGGGCTCCCGAGGGCGTCGAGATAGTAGATAGGCTCGTGTCGGAACTCAGGGGCGGCGAGAGGCTCGAGAGCATATTATTTAAGGACGGCTCCGAAATTAAGGCGGACGGGGTGTTCGTCGCCTACGGGACGGCCGGCAGCGCCGACCTTGCCAGGAAGCTCGGAGTGTTCACCGAGGGGAACAAAATCATAGTAAACGAGGAGATGGAGACGAACATACCCGGGCTTTTCGCCGCTGGCGACTGCACCGGCGGCATGATGCAGGTGGCGAAGGCCGTCTATGAGGGGGCCAGGGCCGGCATGTCGGTCATAAAATACCTGCGCGGAGGAAAATGAGATGGACGAAGCCGGAATCAGAGAGCTCTTTGAGCGGCATTTTCCGGCCTGGCGGCATATGTCGGAAAGGGAAAGGGCGGCGCTGGTTCAAAACACCAAGCCCGTCAGCTATAAAAAGGGCACCTGCATACACGGCGGTGAGAGCGATTGCATCGGCGTGCTTTTGATAAAAAAGGGCATGCTGCGCACCTCCATACTCTCGGAGGAAGGCAGGGAGGTGACTCTGTTCCGGCTCGGCGAGGGCGACCTATGCATACTCACGGCCTCCTGCGTAATGGAGGCCATCACCTTCGACGTCCATGTGGACGCCGAGGAGGACACCGAGGCGCTGCTGATAAACGCCCCCTTCTTTGCGAAGCTCAAGGAGAGCAACATCTATGTCGAGTGCTCCGCCTACAAGATTACGGTGGAGAGGTTCTCGGACGTGATGTGGGCGATGCAGCAGATACTTTTCATGAGCATGGACAAGAGGCTCGCGGTCTTCCTCTGGGATGAGCTTGCGAAGGCAAGGGGAGACACAATCTATCTCACCCACGAGCAGATAGCAAGATACATAGGCAGCGCGAGGGAGGTCGTGTCGAGAATGCTGAAATACTTTGCGCAGGAGGGCATAGTCGAGCTCTCGCGCGGCGGGATTAAAATTCTCGACAAGGCCAAGCTCAAAAGCATAATAGCCTAGCACATAAAAGAATAAAGGGCGCACCTTAGGGTGCGCCCTGCCTTTTTGCTTTACACTTCGAGCATTTTCAGTATATCCGCCTTGGGTCTTGCGCCGACCGACCTTGCGACGGGCTTTCCGTCCTTGATGACCACGAGGGTGGGGATGCTCATAACGCCGAAGGCGGTGGCAAGCTCGTTTTCCTCGTCCACGTTTACCTTGCCCACCTTGACCGTGTCGAGCTCGCCGGCAATCTCGTCGATGATGGGGGATACCATGCGGCAGGGACCGCACCACTCCGCCCAGAAGTCGAGCAGTACGGGCTTGTCCGATTTCATTACCTCGCTGTCGAAGTTGTCCTTTGTAATCTTGATGGCTTTCATGTCTTTATCTCCTTTTTCTTTCTGTTTTGGCCTAAGTATACTCTCTTTTTATAAAATTTTCCGTGACGCGGTCACAGTCAGATAGTTTCTACCTTGACAAGGTTCGTGCCGCCGATTACGCCGTTTGTGGTCCCGCCCGTGATTACAACCTTGTCGGAAGGGCAGAGGCCGAGCTTTTCCTTCGCCGCTTTCACCGCGAAGTAGAACATTACCTCGGTCGATTTGAAATCCTCGGTCAGGACGGGTATTACCCCCCAGGACAGCGCGAGCTTCCGCCAGGTTTTTTCGATGCTTGTGACCGCCACTATGTCGACGGGGGGACGGAACCTCGAGACCATCCTTGCGGTCATGCCGGAGACGGTGCAGACCACGATGGCCTTGGCGCCCAAATCTATCGCCATGCCGCAGGTCGCGTGCGATATGGCGTCGGTGGTGTCCTTTATGGGGAACTCGGTGTCTGCAAAGCGTTTTTTGTAGTTTATGTCGCCCTCCGTATACTCGGCTATCCTCGCCATCGTGGATACGGCGAGGTCGGGGTATTTCCCGACGGCGGTTTCACCGGAGAGCATCAGGGCGCTTGTCCCGTCGTAAACCGCGTTCGCTACGTCGGATATCTCGGCCCTTGTCGGGCGGGCGTTCGTTATCATCGACTCGAGCATCTCGGTCGCGGTTATGACGATTTTCCCGAGCATGCGGGCTTCCATAATCAGCTTTTTCTGTATCGCGGGGATTTTCTCGAAGGGCATCTCGACGCCAAGGTCGCCGCGGCCTATCATTATTCCGTCGCACTCCGAGAGTATCTCGCGTATATTCTCGACGCCCGAGCCGTTTTCTATCTTCGCAATGAGGCCTATGTCCCTGCCGCCGTGCTGGTGCAGAAACTCCTTCACGTCGAGCAGGTCCTGCCTCGAGGAAACGAAGGAGCAGGCGATGAAATCGACGCCGTTTTCTATGCCGAAGAGGATATCCCTTTTGTCCTGCTCGCTCAGATAGGGCTGCCTGAGGACCTTGCCGGGGAAGCTCATGCTTTTCCTGTCGGAGAGCACGCCGCCCACGGTTACGGTGCATTCAATGTCGCCGCCGCTTATTCTCTCAACGCGGAAGGCCATAAGGCCGTTGTTGAGCAGTATCGTATCGCCCTCGCCGAGCTCCTGCGGAAGGTTTTTGTAGCTCACCGACACGCGGCGCTCGTCGCCCTCAATATCCTCGGAGGTGAAAACGAAATTGTCTCCTTCCTTGAGAGTTATTTTCCCGTTTTTGAAAGTCTTTATTCTGTACTCCGGCCCCTTGGTGTCGAGCAAGATTGCGAGGGGTAGGCCGAGCCTTTCGCGGACGCGCTTTAAGGCGTCTATTCTCTTCTTGTGCTCCTCGTGCGTGCCGTGCGAGAAGTTGAGCCTCGCCACGTCCATGCCGGCGAGGCAGAGCCGCTCGAGCATCTCCTCGCTTTGGCTCGCAGGCCCGATGGTACATATTATCTTCGTCTTTCTCATATGTATCACCCTTTCCGAAAAACGAAAGGCCGTGGGTTATATTGGAACGGTTATCTTAGGAATATTATACCACGGAAAGAATTTCAGTTAAAGCGTCATGCTCCATAAAAATAGTGCCCGGTAAAATTCTGACAATGGAGCATGAATTTTGAAAGCTGCCCGTTTTATTGAAATAAGGCGCGATTTGGTTTATAATACTGCCTATATAACGCTTGCAAAGCTAAAGGCGCTCAGCCGGCGGTTTAAGGGATTTTAGCCGCTTTGATTGCATATATGCCGCCTGCGGCTTTCTTGGCTAAAAATAAATCTTTTCCCCGCCGTTAAAGCCAGCCGGGAAAAGATGAGAGATACTAGTTCGGAGGAAAACAGATGACCATTTTTTACAGATACGGCGGAGGGCTCTATGTAAACGTCACGAACCGCTGCCCCTGCGACTGCGTGTTCTGCATACGGCAGAACGGCGAGTCGGTAGGCGACGCCGATTCGCTCTGGCTTGAGCACGAGCCCGGCGTCGAGGAGATAATAAGCGATTTTGAAAAGGCTGACAAGGAAGGCTGCTCGGAGGTCGTTTTCTGCGGCTACGGCGAGCCGCTCGAGCGCCTCGATACGGTGCTTGAGGTATGTAAATTTATACGCAGGAACAGCGACCTGAAAATCCGTATAAACACCAACGGGCTTTCGGACCTCATAAACGGAAGGCCGACGGCCTGGCTGCTCGAAGGGCTCGTCGACACCGTCTCCATAAGCCTCAACGCCTCAAACGCGAAGGAATACGTAAGGCTCACAAGGCCCGTTTACGGCGAAAAGGCCTTTGAGGCTATGCTCAATTTCGCGCGGGACTGCAAAAACTATGTCCCCAATGTGGTTTTAACGGTCGTCGACGTGATACCGGAGGAGGAAATAGAGGCCTGCCGCCGCCTTGCCCGGGAGATGGGCATACCGCTGCGCGTCAGAGCCTATGAGGGCAAAAACAGCTAATCGAGGAGTTCTTCGCTGAAATAGTACCGGCCCTTGCCCTTTGTCGCCTTGCCGTACTCAATCGCCCTCTCGGGGCAGCGGTGTATGCAGGCGAGGCACTGCAGGCAATGCCCCAGCCAGCGGGGCCTGCCGTTTTCAAGCCTTATGTTGCCGACCGGGCATACATCCTCGCAGAGGCCGCAGCCCGTGCAGGAGGGCTCTGCGTAAAAGGGCTTGTCGTCGCGCGCGAACCTGTTGAAGGCGGGCCCGATGAGTGCGGACCTGAGCCCCGCAAGGCTTCCCCTGCGCACGTCCCAGACCTTTTTCCGCTCAAGTATGTCCTGTGCTATGAGATTAAGCCTTTCCTTTGCGCTGCGGATTTTCTCGCGCACCGTTCCGGGCGGGTCGGTGTCAAAGGAGCGTATGTAGTTGTTCGGCATCCGAAGCGACCATGCGGAAGAGAGGCTGAACTTCTCCGAGAGTTTCTCCATAGCCCTGCCCGCCTGGTCCCCGCAGGTGCAGACGGCCCATCTGTATGCGTCCTTGTCTGCCTTGAGCATTGATACGAAGTTTGAGACAATCTCCGGCGGGAGCCATGCGTACACCGGGAAGACAAGCCCGACCGGCTGTCCCTCCGGAACTTCAACGGCGCCGCCCGATTTTACAAGCTCGGCGATGCTCGCGACTGTGTCGCCGGTTAATCGGGCAAGCTCCTCCGCCGCCCATTTGGAGTTGCCGGTGCCGGAAAAATAAAATATCATTTCAATCCACCTTTCTTCTCGCGCCGCCCAAAGCAAAGCGGCCGAATATCAAAATTTGCAGCGCACTCCCCAGAACCGGACAGCCCTTAAAAGAAACTGCCGTAAACCACAAATCCGAAACGGTGGGGTCCCTATGACACTTAATAATTTGTATTATTTTAACGAGATTGTCAAGGATATGAATCTGAGCGTTACGGCCGAGCGGCTGTTCACAACGCAGCAGGCGCTCTCGGGGCACATAAAAAGGCTGGAGAACTACTTCGGCGTCCGCCTTTTCGAGCGCACGCCCTTCCTCGTGCTGACCCCGGAGGGGAGGGAGCTGCAGCGCGAGGCGAAGCTCATACTCGACGCCGAGACGAGGCTTTTCAGCGCCTTCGGCACAAAGCCCGCGAGGGAGAAGGGGACAATCAAAATCGCCTGCGGGCTTGCCCGCTCGCGCCTGTACCTGCCCGAGATAATTAGCAGGTTCACCTCGAGGTACCCCAACGTGCGCATCATCTTTGTGGACGAAAACAATTTCCGCGACCGCCCGATGTTTGAAGGCACGGACGTGGACATGGCCATAGGCAGAAGGCCCCTGCCTTCGCCGGGGCTCAAAGTCCACCCGCTTATGGAAATCGGGGGCTGCGTCGCGATGTCGGACCTGCTTTTGAGAGAGCATCTCGGGGACGGGGCGGAGGAGTTTATACGCAGGGCCAGGGAAGGCCTTGAGATAAGCGAGCTTCCGCCGGCAATTCCGGTCGCGCACACCGGGATTGCCAAGAGGGAGTCCTGGGTCTGCGAGATGATACCCGAACTGAGGGAGAGGCCCAGGGTGTTTATCGACCCTGAAAACCACGACCTCCTGCTCCAAATCTGCCGCGAGGGAAAGGCGATTCTCTTCATTTCGGAGCTCTATGTAAAGTACATATTGAAGGCCTACGCCCCCTCGTTTTACGAGAACATTCATTTTTTCCCGCACAATCTGAACGGAAAGAGATTTATGATAGAAGAAGCGCTCTCCTACGACGCAAGCAGGCACTACCCTCCTTACTTTAGCGAGTTTATTGAGATAACCCTCGACGTATTCAGGGAAATGAATAAGGAAAACAAGGAATAGTGCCGGCCGGGGCCTTCAAGACGGGGGCTCTGCGGGGATACTACAACCTTTTGATTGTGGCTTTACCACAATATGATTGTTTGAAATAGATAGGCCTGTGTGATAAAATTTGATAAGATATGGTAGGATTAAACAAAAATGAGGGTAAATAAAGGAGGTGGGCGCCTTTGGCTATCAGAAGCTGCGCTGAAGAAAGCCCTGCTTTTAGCGAGCTTAAATGGGCCTTCGACAACAAGCGGAAGGCCATTTCGAAGCTGATGGAAGGCGGCCGTAAAGCTGTGTGGATGATGGGCGACGATGTGCCGGAAGAAGTGATAATGGCGGCGGGAATGCTGCCGGTCAGGCTTTGCGGCTACTACGGGCCCAGGCCCAACGCGGACAAGTATCTCGAGATTTCCTTCGGGGCCTACTGGCGGGGACTTTTCGAGGCGGTTTTGAACGAGGAGTACGCGGGCATGATGGACTATCTCGTGCTCTCAAATTCCTCGGACATACTCCTGAAGTTTTTCTATTATCTCACCGAACTAAAGAGGATGGAGCCGGAGCGAAAGCTTCCGGTCATCGAGTTTGTCGACTATTCGCTCTTTAGTAAGGATTTCCGCTCGCAGGAGCACAACCTGCGGGAAACAAGGGAGTTTATAGCCAAGGTGGAGGGCTGGTGCGGCAGGAAGATAAGCGACGAGGACCTTGCCGAGGCAATCAGGGTGCAAAACGAGTACAAAAGGGCGCTCAGGGCCTTTTCCGCGCTGCGCTACGGCAAAGAAAGCCGCGTGATGGGCAGCGAAGCGCTTACCGCCATCGCCGGCTCTTTCTATCTTGACAAGCCGAAGGCGACGGAGCTTATAAAGCAGCTCACGAAAGAGGCGGAGAAATGGCCCAGGGTTGAAAACGTAAGGGTACTCTACACCGGAAGCATGCAGGAAACGACCGAAGTCTACGAGCTTATGGAGGATGCGGGCCTTAACGTAATCACCGAGGACAAGCTCTTCGGCGACCGCTACGCCGACAGCGACACCGACCCGGGCATGCCGCCGGTGCGGGCGATAGCGAGCCGCTACCTCAACCGTTTCCCGAGCAGCGAGCGGGCCTTCATAAAGGAGCGCGCCGCCTTCATACCAGAGCGCGTCAGGGAAGTCGGCGCCGAGGGAATGGTCATCTTTATGAACCACAACGACGAGTCCTACATCTGGGACTTCCCCAAGCAGAGGGACGTGCTCAAGAAGATGGGGATACAGACTCTAATGATTGAGGACCAGTATTACCCGCTCAGGGACAGGGAGGAGCTGTCGAGAAAGTTTTCGAGCTTCGCCAGAACCGTGAAAGGAGGGCGGCAGTAATGGCCGAGGAGAAAGGCTATGAGACGCGGTCGGTGAAAAGGCTAAATACGCCCAAGCTGACGAGCGCCTACCAGAAGGAATGGTTTATGGGCCTTCGCAAGCGCATCGAGGCCGGCGAGCCCTTCGGTTTTGTCGGGGCGAACACCCCGATGGAGATACTGCAGGCTATGGACATCCCCTTCGTGGTCAACCAGTGGTGGACGGCCATATGCGCCGCAAAACAGATGGGCCCGAGGTTCTACGACCTTCTCGAGCAGGCGGGCTACAGAAACGACATCTGCTCCTACTGCGCCGCGGCCTACGCCTGCTCCCTCGACCCGAAGCCCGAGGAGGGCCCCTGGGGAGGGCTTCCTAACCCGACTCTGATTATCTGCGGCGAGACCTGCTCGAGCGGAATCAAAATCGAGGAGCTTATGACCGAGGCCTTCGGGGCCGAGGCCTTCCGCATACACCATTACCATCAGGACGTAATCAGGGACAACTGGTGGGAGCTGTCCTGCGACAACTGGGAGGAGCTTATAGGCAAAAAGCGCCTCGACTTCTACGAGAACGAGCTGAGGCTCCTCATCTCCTTCCTCGAGCAGAAGACAGGGCGAAGGCTCGACCTAAACCGCCTCATAGAGACGCTGAACAACGTAAACGAGCAGGAGACCTACTACCGCATGACGCGGGACCTAATCGCGAAAACCGTTCCCGCGCCGGTCACCGTCACCGACACCGTCAACGCCGTGATGCAGGCCCAGTGGCACAGGGGCACGAGATGGGGCGTCGAGATGGCAAAGTCGCTCTACGAGGAAGTAAAGGAGCGCGTTGAGAAGGGCATCCCCGCCGTTCCGAACGAGAAGATACGCCTTTTGTGGATAGGGCGCGGGCTCTGGTTCAACCTCGCTTTCTACCAGCACTTCGAGGAGAAGTACGGCGCGGCCTTCATCTGGACAATGTACCTCGGCATAGCCTCGGACGGCTACATACGCCGCAACGTGGAGGAAAACCCGATACGCTCGCTTGCCTCGCGCTTCTGCTTCCTCGAGGACATACTCCACGTCCCGCCCTTCAACAGCCAGTGGTTCGTCAAGGAGGCGAAGCACAACCAGATAGACGGGGTCGTGTTCCTCGTCCCTGAAAACTGCATGAACAACGGCGATTTCAGCTATAATATTATTAAATCGCTGGAGGACGCGGGCTTCCCGGTATGCGTTCTCCGCGCGGACCCCGCAGACTCCAAGAAGTGGGACCAGGAGCGCATGGTCGCCGCAGTAGAGGAGCTTATTGAAAACAGGATAATTCCCAAAAAATTCTAATAAACTTGGCACACCAGTCTTGTCTTTGGGCCTAGGGTTTAAAGACAAATTAAAGGCGGACGCTTTGCATCGGGCGTCCGCCGATTTTTTTCCAGAAAAGGTATTGACAAGAGAGCGGGGCCGGTGGTATGATGAGTGCGGTTAGTTAAGACTAACTACTTCTTTTCGCAAGGAGTTAGTCTAGACTAACCAGAAGGGAGGAGCATTATGATGCCTCTTAGAATGGCGAAAATCGGAGAGACAAACTGCATACGGAAAATCACCGGGAAAGACGAGGTAAGGCAGCGGCTCGCCGAGCTCGGCCTTGTGGTGGGCGAGGAGGTAACCCTGGTCTCGGAAATATACGGCAACATCATAGTGTCGGTAAAGGGCAGCCGCATAGCGCTCGACAACAGTATGGCCGACAGGATTCTGGTTTAGGAGGTGCGCGCATGAAGACTCTGAGAGACGCGAAGATAGGCGAGACAGTTAAGGTAGTAAGGCTGCACGGCGAGGGAGCCGTGAAAAGGCGCATCATGGATATGGGCGTCACAAAGGGCGTGGAGGTTTACGTGCGCAAGGTTGCGCCGCTGGGCGACCCCATCGAAGTCACGGTGAGAGGCTACGAGCTTTCCATCCGCAAGGCGGATGCGGAGATGATAGAAGTCGCTTAATTTTTTGCACAGCAGTTAGTTTAGACTAACTCGCTTCGTCAGGGAGGATAAGGAAATGAGTATAAGAATAGCGCTTGCCGGGAACCCGAACAGCGGCAAGACGACGATGTTTAACGAGCTCACGGGCTCCGCCCAGTATGTGGGCAACTGGCCCGGCGTTACAGTCGAAAAGAAAGAAGGAAAACTAAAAAAGCACGACGACGTTACAATAGTTGACCTTCCCGGCATTTATTCCCTGTCGCCTTACACACTGGAAGAAGTTGTTGCGAGAAATTTTTTAATTGATGAGCGCCCCGACGCAATATTAAATATTGTCGACGGCACCAATCTCGAAAGAAATTTATATCTTACAACCCAGCTTGTTGAACTGGGAATACCTGTTGTTGTGGCAATTAATATGATTGACATAGTCAGGAAAAACGGGGATGAGATTTACATAGATGAATTATCAAAGCAGCTAGGCTGCAGGGTGGTTGAAATATCGGCGCTAAAGAATGAAAACATTTTGGCTGCGGCAGAAGCTGCAATTGAGGCGGCAAAAAAGGGGAACACCGCCCCGAAGCCCACCTTTTCAGGTTCCGTTGAGCATGCCCTTGCCCATATTGAAGAAGCTGTGCTTCACGATATGCCAAAGGAACAGCAGCGGTGGTTTGCGATTAAAATATTTGAACGGGACGAAAAAGTTTTGGAGCGGCTAAATATCCCACAGGACAAACGCAACCATATTGAAGAAGACATAGTGGCTGTGGAAGAAGAAATGGATGATGATGCAGAATCCATCATCACAAATGAAAGGTACATATACATTTCAAAAATTATAAAGACCTGCTACAAAAAGAAAAACCAAGGCAAACTCACAACTTCCGATAAAATCGACAAAGTTGTCACAAACAGGTTTTTAGCCCTCCCTATCTTTGCGGCTGTTATGTTTTTAGTGTACTACATTTCAATTTCCACCATAGGTACCATAGGCACGGATTGGGTAAACGAAACTTTGTTTGGGGAAATTGTGCCCAACGCTTTAGGCGGGTTCCTTGAAGGATTAGGCATTGCGGATTGGCTGTATTCTTTAATAATGGATGGTATCGTAGCGGGCGTAGGCGCTGTGCTGGGGTTTTTGCCGCAAATGGTGGTATTGTTTATCTGCCTTGCTGTTTTGGAAGACTGCGGATACATGGCCCGCATCGCGTTTGTATTGGATAAGATTTTCAGAAGATTCGGCCTTTCGGGAAAATCCTTCATCCCAATGCTAATCAGCACTGGCTGCGGCGTTCCCGGCATTATGGCTTCCCGCACAATTGAAAGCGATAACGAGCGCAGGATGACAATAATGACCTCAACATTTATGCCTTGCAGCGCAAAGCTTCCCATCATAGCGCTAATTGCAGGCGCATTTTTCAAAGGCCAATCATGGGTTGCCCCCTCCACATACTTTTTAGGGATTGCTAGCATAGTGGTTTCAGGAATAATGCTCAAAAAGACAAAGTTTTTCGCGGGAAACCCTTCCCCCTTTGTTTTGGAGCTTCCGCCATACCATGCTCCAAGCATTAAAAATGTCGCAAGAAGTGTTTATGAAAGGTCAAAATCCTTTGTTAAAAAGGCAAGTTCCGTTATCTTATTATCCACCATTTTAATTTGGTTTTTGCAGGGGTTTAACTGGCAGTTTCAAATGGTGGAAAATGCTGAAAACTCCATATTGGCGTCAATTGGCAGCGCTATCGCGCCCATATTCGCGCCTCTTGGCTTTGGCGATTGGCGCGCTTCTGTTGCCTCATTATCAGGACTTCTTGCAAAAGAAAACCTGGTTGGCACCCTTGGCGTTTTATACGGGTTTGGCGAAGCAAGCGAAGGCGCGGAATTTTGGAGTATGCTTTCCCAAAACTACAGCGCACAGGCAGGTTACGCGCTTATGGCTTTTAACCTTCTCTGCGTCCCATGCATGGCAGCGGTAGCTGCGCTAAGGCGTGAAATGATGTCGGGGAAAAACACAATGTTTGCGTTATTATATCAAACCATTTGGGCATACATTGTCTCACTAATGATTTACCAATTTGGCACATTTATAAAAACAGGCGTATTTGGCGTAGGTACAATCGCAGCAATAATTGCCGCACTGGCGGTTTTATACATGCTGTTTATCAAAAAGCCATATACACCCGAAAATAATATCAAAAAGAAGGGATTGGCATGGCAACATTAATCGTAGGTTTAATAGTTTTTGCAATTGCAGGATTTGCCGCATACAGCGTTTTTAAGAACAATAAAAAAGGTTCTTGCGGCTGCGGCTGCAGTGGTTGTGCATATAAAGACAATTGCAACTCATAAAAAAAGTGGCTGGCGCACCTTGCGTCAGCCACCTTTTTATTTTTTATTATTTAAATAATCTATCAGGTTTTTCACCAAAACCGCGGCTTGGGCACGACTTAGCGGTTCATCGGGCTTAAAGGTGCCATCAGCAAACCCTTTCATTATCCCCAAATCCGAAATTTCCTCAATCACATCTTTTGCCCAATGGAAATCGGGCACATCTTTAAATTTTGGCATTTCTACATCACCTTTCCCGATAAATTTCAAAATAGCCGCGGCAATCGCGTTTGCGAATTCATCTTTTGAATTTTTAAGAACTTCCGCGTCAGAAGGATTGTCAATAAAGGCAAGCTCAATTAAAACCGCAGGCATATTTGTTTTTCTTAAAACCCACAAATCAGGCCTTGCCTTTACTTTCCTGTCTTTTAAACCCAAAGCATTAACAATATATTCCTGAATTATCTTTGCCAAATTCCCGGCTACGGACCCTTCTTTGTAGATTAAAGTCTCAACCCCGGTGCCCCCGCCGGCGTTTGCGTGAATGGAAACAAAGTAATCGGCTTTTTGCGCGTTTGCAAGGCTTGTTCTTTCTTCCAATGTCACCTTTTTGTCGTCATTTCTTGTAAATATTATATCTACTCCTGCCTTTTGCAGTTTGCTTCCTGCCTTTAGCGCTACATCCAACACAATATCGGATTCCCTAAGCCCGGATCCGACAGCGCCGGAATCGCTTCCGCCATGGCCTGGATCAATAACTATTTTCATATTATACCTCCATATCCTGCCTTGCAAGACTTGTTTTCTTTATAATCTATTCACTTTGCCGCGTTTTGTTTACTTTTTTCCAAAAAATCCTTTAACCTTTGCACGCTGTCTTCTATGATTTCATCGAGTTCCTTTTCCGTAAACAGCCATTTTAAAAGGGGCGGGAGTTTTTCATAAAGCCATGTAATAACAAAAGCATATTTTAACTCTCCCGTCCCCTTTCCAAATTCACGTTCCGCTTTTACCACCAAATAAAAGGCAATTTCCCTCAGTATCTCCTGATGCCCCGTTTTATATGCCGCAATAACTAGCGCAAAAATAGTAATTATAACAAAAGCAATTGTTAAATAAAAACTCATAATATACCTCCTATTTAAGATTTATTTTCATAACTACACAGGATAAAATAACGCCTATTATGAAAATTAAAACCTGGCTTACTATCAGTTCATATCTCTTTAAAGGTTTTTCTTTAAGCTCGTTTAAATTAACTTTAAGCTCCAAAACATTTTCTTTTAAGTTTTTAACTTCCAAAGCCAAACCCTTTATTTCAACTGTCAATTCATTTAAGTTTGCTACAATACCGTCTTGTTTTTTAACCGTCTCAAACAAAGTCTTTATCTGCTCTTTCATTTGAGCGATTGGAATGTCGTTCATAACACCGCCCCCGGATTTAGAGATTTTTCTCTTTTAGTAAAATAGATTTTGACAATGTATTTCCAATTAGTTTAGCGATTTTTTTGTGGGCAAGCTGGTTTAGGTGGAACCCATCCGTCGTGTAAAACTTTTTATTGCTTTCCCTAATGCCTAACTCCTTAAACAAATCAATGCAATAAACCCCGTGGAACTCGCTTAGTTTTTTTACAGCTTCCACATAATCAAACAAATACAAGCCCTGCCCGTTTTTATAAAATGGCGGTTTCCCGCTGCCTTTTTTGGACTTGCTTCTGTAGGTGGGCGTCAATAAAATAATGTCCGCATACGGGTTTTTGCTTTTTGCTTCATTGATCAGTTTGTTGTAAGCCCCATAAAATGTGTCCGGCCCTTCATCATCAATGTTTCCAAGCGGCACTGAATGGTACCAGTCATTTACCCCGAAACACATTGTGATAATATCAGCAGGGCCTTGGTTTTCTAAATTTTCGCAAACAAAGTTTACACCGCCCTGTTTTCCTTCCAAAGCATTTGTCAGGCAGATATCTTTTTGTGAGTAGTTATTAACGGCTTCAAAATTATACTGTTCATTTAGCAAGGTAACATAGGACTTGACATTTTCCGAATCCGAGGACAAATCATCGCCATAAGCCAAAAATGTATAGCTAGACAAGTCCAATGTGTTATTGCTGGAATTTACCAGCTCAACTGGAAGAAGGGATATGCTGATTTTCCCGTTTTCATCAAGCCCTGCGTAGCCGTTGGGCTTATTTTTGTTTGAAATATACTCAAAACTTGTGGACGGGTATCTTGCTTCAAATGTGTAATACCAGCCGGTGTAAAGCTTTATAAACTCAATAACTTCACCAATGGAAACCGTAACAGTGCGGTTTCCAAAATAAAAAATTGTAACATCCTCATCACTTTCATTTAAAAGTTTAAAGCTAAAACCAGTCGGAACATCCGCCGCCCTGATATCCAAAACATTCCCCTGGCTTGAAAGGCTTATGGACTCAATGAATTTTGGCGTATTATTATTTATAAGCAAATTTGTGTTCCCAAGATGGCAGTAAAATTCTTCCCTTCCCTTTTCAAGGAACGAGCTTGGCAATTTCCCTTCTGAATTTAACGGCGCAATGCCGTAAGGTTTTCCAATGGAGCTTTTAATTTTTTCCAAAGAGCCCAAAACGCTTGGATTTGTGTAATAAAAATAAAAATCAGCAAGTTTGCACTTGCCGGTACTCATATCGCACACTAAAAAGGCGTTTTCCTTTTCCCATACTAAATTGCCGTCTAAAAGCACATCTTCATAAGTCTTATAAAATTTCACAAAACTCAGGTTTTTATTAACCAGCGGCCCCCTGATTGTGAAATAAATTGATTTCAAATGGGCTTCGCTTGGGGAATTTACATTATCAATGTCAACATACCTTACATAAATCCCGTCACCAATGTACTCATCCCAAATAGTTCCTGTAAAATCCGCATAAGCCAAACCCTCGGCCTTAATTTTATCCGCCGTAAGATTTAATTCAGGTATATACTGAATTGGAATCTTTGTATCCTCATCTAGCGGCGCATATCCTAAAGCCTTCCCTTTGTTGGCAGGATTTTCAGGGATAAACCCCAAAGCGTCCTGTTTTGCGTTCCAAATTGCCTTTTCACTTTCAGATACAAAGGTCTTTGATGTAGTTGTAACTATATCGCTTGCGTAAACATACGACCAAGTTCCCGTGCCGTTTGAAGAATACTTTACAAATTGATTGCTAGAACCCCCGGACGGCAAATGTTTATTGCCGGCAGTATTAGGATGGGTATAAACCGTAACCTCGCTGCCGTTTATCTTAATATTACCGTTAATGGTAGAAGACTCAACCCTGGTTGCATTATCAGTTATTCCCGCAAGCTTTAGCTTTTCTTCGCTGGAAAAATTCGTGTGTTTTAAATCTTCAACCACTTTATTAATATCCTGATTATATTTAATAATAATATTTGGTTTTAACGCATCAGTTGTAGTTACATTTGATGCCGGCGCAAAAAGCGAAATGTTATTATTAGTTATGTTTTCAATTTTCTCTGCCTGCAATTCATAAATAAATGTAATTGGTGTATTATTTTCATATTGCTGTAATAAGTAGTTTTTAAACAAGTCAACCTTTTGGGCATTGGTCATACTGTCATCCCAACCCTGCATCCTCGCTTTTGCGATATGTACAACTATTTGAGTACCAGAAACCCCAGCACCTTCAGGGCGGGAAGGAAACATATTACCACCAAACCAATCGCCGTGGGAATAAATACCTAATGGTTGTGATGCAAAATCACTTCTAGTTAATCCAAAACGGGCTAAACTATTATCGCTTGGTTGTGATGATGTTAGCTCCCAATTTTCACTTCCGTCGCATACGATTTTATTTATAATTTTATATACCTTGCCTTCCGTTATGTCCACATAATCCTTTTTACTATCTGACAAAGCATACAAAGGCGTGGACAATGTCGTTTCATACACTGTTTCTCCATAAGGTATGAAATCAGGATATTTTGCGTTCATTTCATCTGCTGTCAAATTATATAAAGGATTGCTTTCGTTTGAACCCATGTTTATCAATAAGCAATCTTTAATATATAAACTACTTCCTAAAGCAATATCACCAGAGTCAAAAACCTGCTGCGCCCTATAAGATATTTTCGCAAAATCTTTTGATGTAGTAATTTTGCCATAAAGGACATATTCTTTTCCTGCTTCAAGGGTAGACGAATTTTTCTCGAAAGTTAAACTGCTATCTGTTCCTGCTTCATCCGTACCAACTAAATACAGCCGAATATAGCTTGAATTTGTATGAGTTACTTTCATTTTTATTCTTGCAAATAGTTTCGTTTGAGCAGGTATACTCATTGATAAATCTTGATATACAACGGTAGAGGGATTTATAGTTAAGGAGTGGTATGCTTTTAGCCACCCGTTTTCTACTGACAAAACCCCTCCGCCAATTCCCCAATTTGTAGTGCCATTTGAAAAATCAGCATTAGGTATTAAGTTTGGTGATTTAACAATTGTTGTAATATTGCCACTTTCGCCAACGCCTATAGGTTTATAGGGATTGTCTGCAGATTTTTCAGAGTAAGCATAAATTTGTGGGTCCTCAACATAAATGTCAATGTAGTCCGAGGCATCTTGTACTTTAAATGCCAATTCCAAATATACATCATCCATAGTTTCAACATATGACCAATCAATTATTTTATAAGCATTTGGCTGGATTAACTCAATTGTTTCATATGCCGTGGTCACAATAACCGGACTTTGAGAATTATTATTTTTTATTTTAAGTTTATAATTGTACTTGCAGCCTTTTTTTGTAAATACTCCCCCGTTAAACTTATACTTTACTAAACTACCTCCGTTATTTATCTGAATCCTCGTTGCTGTATTTGAATCCCATTCTGCAACAGTCTGATTTTGTGAAATTGTTACTACCGAATTTTCATCACTTTCCCATCCCATTATAAAGTTTAGCGATTCATCCGGTATAAGATTTTTACAGGGTTCTTCGATAGTCCTTCCTTCAATTACCAAACTTCGTGCACCAGTGTTTTTTTGAACATCACCTAAAGCTAAAATACAACCACTTTTTGTACTTACTACTGGATTTGAAGAATTTTGTGAAAGATGTTCTTCTGGAATGTTTGAAGGAAGGGTATATACTGTGGTCTCAACCCCGTTAATTTTAATATTTCCATTAACTGAGGATTTTTCTGCTTTTGTTGCCCCCGGTGAAATTTGGGATAACTTTTCCTTTTCCTGATTGGTGTAATCGTTGGTTGAAAGCCCTTTTCCAGCAACTTTGTCAACCTTTTTGTCCAAAATATCCGTATAATCCCCGGACACTTGCCTCCATGTTAAGTTTTGCATGCTGAATTCAGTTTCATGGCTATCGACAGTTAAAGCAGTGGTATAAATATGGGCTCCTAAAAAACAATAACCCGAATATTTCGTGTAATTCCCGTCGCTTTGCGAAAAAATCACCAAAAGCCCTTCTGTGTAACTTTCTTCATTGGTTAAATTTATCCCTAAAACCTCATCTTGCCCATCCAGCCTGTACCAAACTTTTGGCTCAAATTGGGATATGGAATAATAATCCCCATAGGCCTTTTCGCTTGGCATTTTTGTCCCGCTTACCATATCCGCTTGGATTTTTGCATACTCCGCGCTGGATAAGGCGCTGTAAATTGCAGCCTGGGACTTTTGAATTAAATCCCGCAAAACCGTTAAATCCTTTTCATCTTCATTTAATTGATATCCCGCCGAAAGCCCGCCTCTAACTGTAAAAACTAAAACCCCCGCCACAAAGAACATTCCGTGTTGGTCCGTCAATATTATCTCAAGCTCAAGTTCCCCCTGGTTTTGATACATTGACGGCTTAATTAAATAATACCCTTTCCCTTCTTTTACCTCACCTATATCTGGTATGGGTGTTAGAGCCCCTTTTGGCTTTCCAATCACAGATAAGCTGTAGCCGGTAATATCAAAAGGCTCCGTTCCTTTGTAAAATTCCAACTCCAAAGCGTACGCGTTCTTATCACCGCTTGATAAGGTAATGGGCGCATATTTAACCCTTTGCCCCAAAATATCAATCTTTATATTTGTTACAATTGCCATATTCAGCAAACCTCCCAGTAAATAGTGGTATTAACATTAGGAGAATATATATCTGAAAAAGTGGTAAAAAACACAACCGTCAATTCGCTTCCCTGAAGATTAATGCTTTTTAGCCCCGCAAACTTGCCAAACGGAGTCTTGTTCGTGGACCCCCTGTAAATATACTCATCCCCGTCTTTTATCACTTTACCGCCTTCAATAAACTTAAGTCCGTTTGACAAAACAATGTGCATATTTTCATCTTCGTTTGTGAATATGAGTTTTGCCCTGTTTTTAACAAGGGGCAGCTGCAGCCTCTTTGTAACAACGCCCGACACGCTCAAGGGCTCATAAATATTCGGGAACGAGCCGCAGGAAAATGCAATGGGCGCTTGAGTCCCCCCTTTGAAGGTACTATTTTGCCTTAAATCAGCCACTTCCAAAATAACGCCATTTTGCACCTTAACCCTTGCCAAAACGTTTTTGCCTGTTACTTCCCCGCTTACGCACTCAATTTTAATATCATCTATTACATTGTTATCTTTATATAAATTTAAAACAATGCTGTATATGCCATCCGACGTGGGAACATCTATGTATTCATTATCAATTACTTCAATTGCGCATCCTTCTACCCACCCAATCCCAGGGCTTATTTTAACAGTATTGTTGGAGTTTTTGCTCACATAAAGGCAATTCGCAAGCTCACCATAAACCCCGTCGGTTCTCAATGAGTTACATATCTTATTTAAATCGTTTGCCCCGTATGTAACATTGTCAATAAAATATTTTTTTACCGCCATAATCTCCCCTCCTGTTTTAAAACTGGCCTAATTATGCTTTTTTGTGCTTCAAACAAATAAATAATTTCTTTAATCTGAATAGGTTCCAGTATGACTTTTTTCCTTTTTGAAATTCTACAAGATTTCTTATCCATCCCATATCCTTTCCGAATTATATTTCTGCAATCGAACATAATTTTGTATACATTCTTTCGGATTCTACTGATAGAAATCCAATGGCCATATTCTGTTGCAGAAAATTTAATTCTATATGAAATTTTAGTGATCAAAAGTACATAAGGAAAAACTTCCGGATCACCTACTATATTATATTAATTACTGTCGAGAAATGTTTCATTTTAAGGTTACCTGTTTAAA
>ENA-OWOZ01001180-OWOZ01001180.1-bioreactor-metagenome-genome-assembly--contig:-NODE-1180-length-25852-cov-149.767682_pt1 | contig 25852 bp, 26 predicted proteins | sample MGYA00238140_ERZ651804 | MGnify/ENA primary metagenome ERZ651804 (study PRJEB26910, sample SAMN07631232) | bioreactor metagenome | isolation source: Switchgrass digestor | place: USA: Dartmouth... | reverse complement strand
ATACTAACACAACAGTCATAGTATGGCAATTTGATTAGGGGGAGTAATTAACAATACTATATGCAGTTCATTATTTATAATCCATTGTCAGTTCAATATATGATTTACCATTGCCTTTTTCGGAAATGTAAACATATCGCAGAAATGCCCTCTTATCTGTAATACTATAATGGTTTTATGGCTGAATGGATATAAAAGGTATTATTGAAAAAAGTACAGAAAGTGTTTTAAGAAGATTTCTTTAATATTTTTCTGTATTCGGACGGTCTGAACCCGGTCTTGTTTTTGAAAAGCCCGGCAGTATGCCCGTTATTGTTCATGTTACAGGCAGCGAAAGCCTGGATGATGGAAAGATTGGGATCCAGCAGTTTCTCCTTTAACCTGTCGATTTTGTAATTCAAATAATAATCATAAGGCGTCATGCCGGTATGCCTTTTAAACAGCTTTATAAAATGTGCCCTGCTCAGGCAGGCAACCTTGGCCGTCGCACCCAGATCGAACTTCTCAAGCCAATGGGTTTCAAGGTACTCCTTGGCCTTTTCGATTTCCTCCTTGCCTCTGTAAACACGCCTGTTGATAAGGAGCGCGGCAATACAGACCACCCTGTTTTCGTTATTTTTTATAGGGAAAATCGTTATGTCCTGGTATATGGCTATTGTATCCAGGTCTTTTATGCCGTACCTCCGGATAATATCTTCGAGGGGTACTCTTATATCGTAAAAATAAGCGGTCTCTCCCCTGAATACCCGTCTGATTTCAGGAATGTAATCCATGGCAATAATACTGGGGTCCTTAAATATATTGTATTTACCGATAACCATGGAGGGATCCGTAAGGTTATATTCTTTCATCAGAGCCTTGTTGATATATACGGATGTTCCTTCGGTATCATGAACCTGGATGGGATAGGGAAACTCCTCCACTATCCTTTCAAACAGCTCTTTATTCCCGCAAAGCGTCTTAAAAGTCTCTGCAATATTGTTCAGGATTTTATCCGGCTCTGTCATTGATTATCACCATGGTATTCCAGCTGATGGAGGGATTTTGTAAAGGGGTATTTCTATAATACCATATTTTTCATGTTGTTTCCACGCACAGCATATGCATTAACATACGGAAGCGCCGGGAATGTTATGTGACTCATCCTGAAGTGACAGATGAAAAAAATTATTTTTATCTCTTCACATTTTACATATATGTGTTATAATATCCTACAATATACGATAATTATACATGAGTAAATCTATAGGAATTCAAGGTTATTCTTTTTTATACGGAGGATCTGATATGCCGATTAAAATACCGGATGACCTTCCAGCAAAAGAAACTCTGAACAATGAAAATATCTTCGTTATGACAGAGCAGCGGGCAATACACCAGGATATAAGGCCCCTGAGGATCGCCATTCTTAACCTTATGCCCACGAAGATCGTGACCGAGACTCAGCTTCTTCGCCTTATCGGCAATACTCCCCTGCAGGTTGAGGTGGAACTGCTGCATCCCAGGACCCATACTTCCAAAAATACTCCTCCCGAGCATCTGACAAAGTTTTATAAGTACTTTGATGATGTTAGGAATGAAAAATTCGACGGCCTTATAATCACCGGCGCTCCTGTCGAGCTGATGGAATTTGAGGAGGTCACTTACTGGAATGAGCTGGTCGATATAATGGAGTGGAGCAAAAAGAATGTTTATTCCACATTCCACATCTGCTGGGGCGCCCAGGCCGGGCTTTACTATCATTACGGCATCAGGAAATATCCACTGAATGAAAAGATCTTCGGCGTTTTCAGGCACCGGATATGCAAACCTAACACCATGCTCCTGCGCGGATTCGATGAATATTTCTACGCCCCCCATTCACGGCATACCGAGATAAAGCGGGAAGACGTGGAAAAAGTCAGCGAGCTTGATATCCTTTCGGATTCGGAAGAAGCAGGAATATACATTATAAAAACCAGGGGCGGACGCCAGGTATTCGTTACAGGCCATTCCGAATATGACAGGGACACTTTGAAAAGCGAGTATGAAAGGGATATTGCAAAAGGCCTGGATATAAAGATCCCAAAGAATTACTTCCCCGGGGATGATCCCTCGAATATCCCTGTCGTTACCTGGAGAAGCCATGCCAACCTGCTTTTCTCAAACTGGCTGAACTACTATGTATACCAGGAAACACCATACGACCTGAGCCAGTTGGAGCAGTTAAAATATTAAAATAGCAAAATACCGGGGTCATGTAATATGCAAATATCAACGAAAGGCAGATACGGCCTTCATGCCTTGGTTGACCTGGCGCTCCACGGCTCCGGTCAGCCGGAAACCATAAAAAACATAGCGGAAAGATGCCGGCTGCCCGAGGAGTATATACTTCAGATCTTTGTTGTATTAAGGCGGGCAGGGATAGTTAAAAGCGTCAGGGGTTCCCGCGGCGGATATATCCTGGCCAAAGCCCCATCGGAAATAACTGTCGGAGACGTTCTGACATCGCTTGAAGGGCCTCTTGCCCCCACAGCCTGTATTCTCGGGAAAAAAGAACACTCCTGCAGCCGTTATGAAAAGTGTGTTACCCGTATCCTCTGGGAGAAGATAAAAACCGGGATCTACGAGGTCATAAATTCCATAACGATCGCGGACCTTGTAAAATCCTGCAATAGTATCCCAGCCAGCAAAACGGGCTTAGAATACTATATTTGAGGAGGATCAAAGGTATGAGTGAAAGGAAGTTCAAATTCGACACTTTGCAGGTCCATGCCGGACAGAAACCCGATCCGACCACCGGTTCGAGGGCTGTCCCCATCTACCAGACGACATCCTATGTTTTCAACGACACTGACCACGCAGCTAACCTGTTTGCGCTTAAAGAATTCGGAAACATATACACGAGGATCATGAACCCGACGACCGATGTGTTTGAGCAGAGAATGGCAGCCCTTGAGGGCGGCGTGGGAGCGCTTGCCGTTGCGTCAGGATCTGCTGCCATAACCTACGCGATCCTCAATATCGCCGGAGCCGGTGACGAGATCGTTTCGGCAAGCACTTTGTATGGAGGAACTTACAACCTGTTTTCCATCACATTGCCCAAACTTGGCGTAAATACGATTTTTGTTGACCCGGACGATCCTGAAAACTTCAGAAAGGCGATAACCGACAAGACTAAGGCTATATACATCGAAACAATAGGTAATCCCGGAACAAATCTCACCGACATCGAAAAAGTAGCCCAAATTGCCCATGAAAACGGTCTCCCCCTTATAGTCGACAATACCTTCGGAACTCCGTACCTTATCAGGCCTATCGAGTTCGGCGCTGATATCGTCGTCCACTCTGCAACGAAATTCATCGGAGGACACGGCACTTCTATCGGAGGCGTGATAGTTGACTCCGGCAAATTTGACTGGGCAAATAGCGGCAGGTTCCCCGGCCTTACCGAGCCTGATCCATCCTATCACGGATTAAGGTACGTAGAAGCATTCGGTCCCCTTGCTTACATATTGAAAGTCAGGGTCCAGCTTCTCAGGGATACCGGAGCCTGCATAAGCCCATTCAATTCCTTCCTGCTGCTCCAGGGGCTTGAGACGCTATCTCTTCGCGTGCAGAAACATGTCTCGAACGCCCAGAAGATCGCGGAGTTCCTTGAAAATCATCCTGCCGTTTCATGGGTGAATTATCCCGGGCTTAAGAGCAGCAAGTACTATCCGCTGGCTCAGAAATACATGCCGAAGGGCTGCGGATCCATCTTCGCATTTGGCATTAAGGGCGGAGTCGAAGCCGCCAAAAAGTTTATAGGCAGCCTTGAGCTGTTCTCACTGCTTGCCAATGTCGCCGACGCCAAATCCCTCGTAATCCATCCCGCATCCACAACCCATTCGCAGCTCAGCGAAGAGGAACAGAGACAGGCTGGTGTGACCCCCGACCAGATCAGGCTCTCGATTGGAATCGAGGATGTTGAGGACCTTATCTATGACCTTGACCAGGCATTGAGAAAGGCTGTTCCCGTATAGAAATAAACCGCTGCCAGGCTGCGCGGAAAATGACTATCCACATTTTCGCGCAGCCTGGTTCTTTCTGCTGATATTGATAATCCTTATCCCGCTTGGTATAATAAATCGACAGTAATTAACGCAGCAATGGGGTTATCCGTATGAGCAGTATCGTAACCGTCGGGATCGCGGGAGGCACCGGATCCGGGAAAACAACGCTTGCAAACATAGTAAAGGATTACTTCGGCCCTGATGCCGTTGTGATCTCCCAGGATTATTATTACAAATCCTTTGACGACCTGCCTTTTGAAGAACGGAAAAAGATAAATTACGACCATCCGAACAGTTTTGATACAGATCTTATGATCAGCCAGATCAGGGATCTTAAAAACAATAAGCCTATCAACAGGCCCGTTTATTCCTTCATCGAGTTCAAAAGGCTTAAGGAAACTATAACGGTGGAACCAAGGCCGGTCATAATCCTGGAAGGCATATTGCTGTTCAACTGCGCAGAACTGCTTGATCTTATGGACATCAAAGTTTTCGTGGACACCGATTCGGACATCAGGTTCGCAAGAAGACTTATGCGTGATATCCATGAGCGCGGCAGGAACATTGATTCGGTTGTGGCGCAATACTTCAACACCGTAAAACCCATGCACGAAGCTTTTGTGGAGCCCAGCAAGAAACACGCGGACATCATCGTGCCGAAGGGCGGGCTGAACGAAGTGGCCAGTTCCATGATAATAGAGAAGATCAAAAGTCTGATTAATGGACAGCAGTCTTCAGGCGAAGGCTGAAAGAGCGGATTCAACCGCCGAAACTCTCTTGACAGAACATTCTTGACAAAGAAATAAAGCGTTTGTATAATAGTAAAGTCTCAAAAACATGTGCCAGTAGCTCAGCTGGATAGAGCAACGGACTTCTAATCCGTCGGTCGGGTGTTCGAATCATCTCTGGCACGCCAAAAAAACAGCCACTCTCAATATTCGAGGGTGGCTGTTTTTATAATAAAACCTCACAAAAACCTCACATATATGTAACCATCATAGCTGTTCCTTCAGCACATTGAACAGAAGATCGATAAGCTCTTCGTTGCGGTCGACTTCACCGTACCGGTCGCTAATCGCAAAACCCTTAAAGGAATCCAGCCCGCCTGCAGGCGGTATTTCAATGGTGAACCCGTCATGCCCCGCTCTCGTGTTTCGCAGAAGTTCGATCAGCTGACCTATATTGAGCAATGGGAGACATTCGTCCTTTAAAAAGTAATCGCTCGTTTCAAATGGGATTTCCGGGAATTCTTCTTCCCGCATCTCAATCTCACCGGCTGAAAGCTCCTCATCTTCCTCAGGAAGGGGCTCTTCATCAGCAACAACAAATTCTTCGGGTTTCTTGAGCCTTTCAAGGGTTATCCTTGTGCTGCCCGGGGTTACAATTATATCGCCGACAACAAACTCCAGGTATTCATAGACGTCATTTTCAGCGTCTGTGCACACTGATGCGACAGCCCTGTCATACTTAGCAGGGACCCAAAGGGAATTGAGGGCTTGTTTTTGGCTGAAAGTAAGCGAATTAAGATCTTCGACAGTAAGGTTAAGCTTCATTTGTATTTCCACTCTCCGACCAGTTTTTTATATATTATAATCTATAGGCTATGGTTAGTGAATCAAGTCATCAGGATTATATCACTCGGCCGGTTTCTTCCGGTTAGCCTTAAGCATGATGAGCAAAAGCGGAACCAGGTACACGAAAAGAAGGCCCAGTGTAACAAAAAGCATAAGATCGGATTCAGGCGCAAGTCCAATGAAGATCAGCATGGGCGCTCCGAGAACAATGGCAAAGCTGCTGCCTGTCAGCAAATTATTTGCCGCCGGCGTTTTAAAGGAAGGATCAATTTCTCTGAGCAGTACCACTCCGGAACTTATAGTTCCGGTGAGCATGCCGTACATCGAGACCATGCCTTCGTGTTCATAACCTGGATATATTTTTCTACACATCCATTTCAGGTAGTAATAGGTCGCTATTCCTCCAAGGACAGCCATTAATCCGAAGGGAAGCCATAAACCCTCCAGTTTTTTAAATTCAATGGAAGCGATTCCCGAGATAGTCATAAAGTCAAATGACAGGCCTGATATTCTTGACAACAGGTAATTGTTGGGATACTGGCGTGTCATTATTTTTGCCTTTGTCAAAACGTTGAAGCCTAATCTTAAGCCTATAGCCAAAACTGAACCTATGATGAAATTGAATCCCCAGATTATAGGAGAAAGACTTTTTGAAAGTCCGGGGGCAATTGCCGCCAATAAGCTTGTCGCACCGAGCGATAACAGGTAAGTGGCAAGATATATTATCAGGATGAGCGCGAACTGGACCGAAAGCCTGTCAACTGACTCTGATATGGGGATCTCGTTTTCGCTCTGAAAATCCTCTACTGTCAGCGAACCTGAAACATAAGCCGTTTCTTTCCTTTTTATATTTTTTCGCCTGTTTATAACGTTAATGTAGAATATGCCGACGACACATGCGCAGACAAAGCCTGCCGCGGCAATCGAAAGCCCGAAGGACTGACCTCCTCTAAAACCAAGCTGTTCATAAGTTGAACCGACATTATTGGCCTGGCCTGGTCCCTGGCCATATCCCATAGGCAGTAATATTCCCGCAGCCTTGAAAAAGTCAGGCATAACGGTATAAGCAAGCACGATTGAAATTATCAGACCAATGATTCCCTGGACCAGGTATGTGCTTACTATCAGCGCCCCGCTTTTCAGTCCTGCGAGGTTATTCTTCTCACGCTCATCGTATTTTTCCGGGACCCTGAGAGACAAGGCAATAAATCCAATCCCGATAGTATGATAGGTGACCTTCTCCAGGAACTCAAGATCCATCGGAAGGATGTTCGTCTCTCTCAGGAACAGGGCAATAAAACCACCCAAAACTGCCGTTGGGATCATGGCATTGCGAATGAATTTTAATTTACGGACCAGGACATTGGCCAGCAGCATGATACCTGCAAGTATACCAACCTGGATCATAAAGTTCCATAAGCCAGTATTTTCAGCCGAAAAATCCATGACATCCTCTCCTCTGTATCAGGTTACGATTCCTTCTTTCAGGTATTTTATCAACTCACGATATTTCAATGCGTTTCTCGGATAATCGCACTTGATTTCATATGCCTGCCTGTCGTGTGTCGCAAAGGCTATAACCGTCTGTTCTATGATCTGCAGATCCGTTATGTCCTTTAGCTCAAACACAAATTCTTTATCATCGGATTTAAAGACCAGGCGGTTATTGTACATGGCAAGGGTTCCTTTCCCGATTATGCGGTTTTTGCCCCAATCCGCCTTCCACAAAGTCTGATCGGCATCAGTATATATAGGCTCGTCAGGAGACATATTCCTGATCCTGTTTAGGTTATCTCTTATATACCCGTCCTGATACCTGCACCAGTCCAGGACAGTTTCGAAAGGCGGCTTTTCATCGTTATTTGAAACAAAATAACCGTAAGTGTTATATTTTAGATCAAGACCGCATTTGCAGAACAACCTGTCATCCTTGCTTTTCAGCGTATCTATCCCATTGCATTTCGGGCACAAAAACAATGCTGTTTCAAGATACTCGGCAAGCCTTTTGCCTTTGTATTCCACCGGATTCTTCTTCTGCTCTTCATACTCGTTAACATACAAATCGTTCTGAATAGCGGAATTGATTTCTTCCCAGGTCATCTTCTTCAGTTCCTCAACGGTATATTCCCTAACTACCCTGCCCTTCATTATGCCTTTGCGCAGGGTTTTCGACCAGCGCGGACTGGTGAAATATCCTCCTTCAAACCGGAAGGTTATAAGGTTGACTCCGCTTCTTTTTATGAGTTTTCCCGTAGCGGGAAAAATCCTTTCTGTCTCTCCGCTGAATGAACGGTTTCCTTCTGCGAACATACAGACATTTGCCCCGGCTTTGAGTCTCTTCAGGATCTCCCTTGCCGTGTATATCTCCGTCGTTCCCTTGACCCGGGGAATAGGCGCAACCATAAAATGGATGATTTTGCTTACCAGTCCCCACCTGAAAATATGTTCGCTTGCGACAAAGTAAGTATGGTCAGGAAAAGCCATACCGATAAGAAATGGATCATAATCGGTATTGTGATTTGCCAGTATTATGTATGGACGACCTGAAGGTTTCGCTTTTTCATAATGATAGTTAAGCTTTCGTTTCAGGATCGGACCAAGGAATATCTGTAATGCTCTGAATACGAAACGGTGCCAGCGTAAACCTTTCATCATCTACCCCATTTCATATAAAGCCGGACTTTGATAATGATTATATTGTATTTATTATCTCATAATTTTACAGTAATAATCAATTTATATTTTTTTATTCGTTGATATGTCAATATATAAAAAGCCTCTGCCTTAGGGCAACGGCTTTTATTATGTACCTTCCTCCGACTGTTTTTTAATGGAAGCAGGCTTTCTGATATGTGTTTTTGCAAGCTGCTCCAGACTGTATTCATATTCACTGTTGGCAAAGGCAGTATAGAGTATATCGATAATATTCAGTTGTGATATCCGGGATGACATGGCGCCGCTTCGGAAAGTGGATTCATTGGCGGCGGTATAAAGCTTATAATCAGCCAGTTCGGCAACCGGCGAAGCAACGCAGCGTGTGATCGCAATGATCGGAGTCCTGTTCTCTTTCATGGTTTTCATACATTCGATAACTTCATAGGTTTCTCCTGAATATGAAAACACTATACCCAGGTCCTGGCTGGTAGAGTTGCGGGCCTGAAGATATTGTGAATGCCAGTCGTCGTTGACAACGCACGGCTTGTTAAGCCGCAGGAATTTTAAGTATGCATCCCTGGCCGCGCATAGCGATGCCCCCATTCCGAAGAGAAGGACCGTCCGGCAGTTGCGAACCAGTTCCACGCACTTCCCGAGCGTTTCCGCATCCAGCAGGTTCTTGGTGTCTTCCAGCGATATTATGTTCTTGTAGGTTATCTTCTCAATAATATCTTCCAGGCTGTCGGAATAAGTGATTTCTTTTTTCTCCTCTTCCTTGCTCTTTTTTCTAACAGCAAGCTCATAGGTCACAGCGCGCCGGAAGTCCTTATAACCTCTGTAACCGATACGATGACACATCCGGATGATGGATGAGGGTGACGAAAAGGTCCGTTCTGCCAGTTCATGGATTCCAAGTTCCATTACCCTCTCCGGGTTTTCCAGCAGGAAATCTGCAATGGAACGCTCCGTTGGACTGAAAGCCTCCTTTTGCTCCCTTAAATATAGTAATGCGCTTTTCACTTCCATACCCCCATTTCAGAAATCTGAACCATCCAGTATTCTCGCTTTGACTTCAAGGATACTGCCCGGCGCCATCGACAATTCATCCACACCCATGTCTATAAAGCTTTTCGCAAGGCTGATATCCGCTGCCAGTTCCCCGCAGATGCCTACCCAAATTCCGGCCTTGCGGGCGTTTTCCACCGTCATCCTTATAAGACGCAAAACAGCTTCATGATGAGGTTCCAGGAATGGTTTGACAGCAGCATTCTGTCTGTCCACGGCAAGCGTGTATTGTGTCAGGTCATTGGTGCCAATGCTGAAAAAGTCCACCTCAGTTGCCAGCTGGTCACTGATGACAGCAGCGGCAGGGGTCTCAATCATGATTCCCAATTGGGTTTTTTCACAGAAAGGTTCACCCTCCGCCTTAAGTTCGGACCGTACCTGTGCGCATATTTCCTTGATTTTTCGTACCTCGTTTACCGAAGTGATCATCGGGAACATTATTGCAATATTCCCGTGGGCGGCAGCCCGGTACAAAGCCCGGAGCTGGGTCTTGAAGATGTCCGGCTGGGTAAGGCAGATTCTTATTCCCCGCATGCCCATGGCCGGATTCTCATCTTTTGGCAGTTGGAAATAGTCGACTTGCTTATCAGCTCCAATATCCAGGGTGCGGATAACCACCATCCTGTCCCCCATGGCCTCAGCCACTTTCCGATAGGCTTCATACTGCTCCTGTTCGGTTGGATAGCTGCTGCGGCCAAGGTAAAGGAATTCGCTTCGGAAAAGGCCGATGCCGTCCGCATCGTTTGCCTGCACGGCCGTAAGATCTTTTGGAGAACCGATATTGGCGCACAGGAGTACGCGGCGGCCATCGGGAGAGTATACTTTACGTCCCCGGAACTGTTCCAGGTATTTTTTCCGATCATGTTCGGCCGTCATCCTGCGCTGAAGTTCCGCGAATGTGTCCTGATCAGCCTCCAGATAAACTTCACCCGCTTCTCCGTCCACGAAAACCTCCTTGCCCTCATACTCCTCCAATAAACACTCTCCCAGTCCTACTACCGCTGGGATTTCCAAAGTACGGGCAAAGATGGCGGTATGTGAGTTAGACGACCCCCTGGAAGTAATAAAGGCAAGAACCCTGCTGGTATCCAAACGGGCAGTTTCACTGGGCGCCAAATCGTCCGCCGCTATGATCACAGGCTCCGTCCATGCAAAGTCTTCCCCGGCTTTTCCTGTTAGGATGCGAATAACCCGCCTGGATACATCCATGACGTCAGATGCCCTTTCTTTCAAATATTCGTCGTCCATTTGGGCAAACATCTCTGAGAACTGCAAAGCTGTCCTGTCTACGGCATACTCTGCGTTTGCTTTCTCTGAGCGGATGATCGCATTGACCGATTCGCAAAAGTCCTGGTCCTCCAGCATCATTTGGTGTGTTTTGAAAAGGAAAGCCTGATCCTCCCCAAGAATGTTTTTTGTCTCATTATAAAGCTGCTCAAGCTGCTCTATCGCTTCATTCCGGGATTTTTCAAAACGCAGGATCTCAGCCTCAGGATCTGATATCTCCAGTTTTGGAAATGGCCTGTCATCTCTCTTAAGAAAGCGGAGCCTTCCGAACGCCAATCCCCGGGACACACCTTCACCATGAAGTATTATCATTGGCCAGACCGCCTTTCCTAAAAGTTAGACATGAAAAACTCCTTCAGTGTATTCATAGCCTGATCTTCATCCGGTCCGTCTGCTGTGATTGTAACAGTATCTCCGCATTTGACGTTCAGGCCCATAACAGCAAAAAGACGTTTAAGATCCGCACTTTTCTCCCCCTTCGTTATCTTTACCGAGCTTTGATATTTCTGCGCTTCCTTTACCAGCAGGCCTGCTGGTCTTGCATGAAGTCCGTTGGGATCTTTTATTGTGTATTGAAACTCTTTCATGATCATAACCTCGCCTTCGTTTACCTTTGATAACCGCAAAACAATCAGGAGAATTATTCATTTTTCTTAAGAATCATCAGGACATCGCCATAGGTTACATAATTCTTGCTGGTTTTTTCTATTATAAACTCGTCATAATTGCTTATCACAACAGGAGTGGTAAGTTCAAAGCCGGAGGCTCGTATTGATCCGGGATCGAACTCCAGAAGAAGATCCCCCTTCTTCACTTTCTGTCCTTCCTCAACATGGGATTTAAAATACCGGCCTTTAAGTTCAACGGTATCTTTTCCCACATGGATAAGGATTTCCGCGCCTCCGGCAGATGTAATGCCTACAGCATGAAATGTGTCTATCAGGCTGCTGATCTCTCCGTCAACGGGTGAATATACCTTACCTTCCGTGGGCTCCACGGCGATCCCGTCACCAAGGACCTTATCGGCAAATGTCTGATCAGAAACATCCTCGACGGGAATAACTTTTCCTGTCACCGGGCTTGCAATGGTCTCGCAAAATTCTGAAGATACGTTTTCTTCTTTCGCTGGTTTTCGGGGAAAAAACGACTTGAATAAATTCATCAGATATTCAACTCCTTTAAAGGTAATCGACTGTCAGCAGACAATACCCAAAACGAGCTAAAGTTAATCATGATTGGTTCGGACGGTAAAAAGACTAATATACAGGTTCATAGTTTGCTTGATTGTAAAATTCAGTATACTAAACTTTATTTCATTAGTCAAATTAAAGTTATGGAACTTTGTTTCACTATTATGCATATTGCACAGTTTTAATAAATATGAAAATAATTTGTTCCACAATATTACTAAGAATTAAGCTCAAAATTATCAACCGATGAAACAAAGTACCATATTTTATTCAATCAATTGACGCAAATGAAATAGTTTAATACGATTAAGCCAGAGCTAAAGTTGATACCTGAAGCAGCTATCTGTATTGTTTCGGACGGAAGGACACGGTTTGCACAAGAATTATTCAATTAACCGCTTTGGTATGAAGGGAGCAACTCAATTGAGCATGGATCTTCAGAAATTAACAACAGAAGCCCGTAATCCCGACACCATGGACCTGGATATAATGTCCCCTCTTGAAGTGGTTACGGTAATGAACCGGGAAGACGCAAAAGTACCTCAGGTTATCAGTACCCTCCTGCCACAGATCGCCCAGGCTGTAGAATGGGCAATCTCATCCCTAAAGGCCGGAGGGCGCGTATTTTACATCGGCGCCGGTACAAGCGGACGGCTTGGCGTACTGGATGCTGCCGAGTGCCCACCTACTTTTGGCGTTTCGCCAGATCTTATCGTAGGTCTTATTGCCGGTGGCGAAAAGGCTTTCATAAAGGCGGTGGAAGGAGCGGAAGACAATCTCGAACAGGGTAAGGAAGACCTTGCAGCTTATAACCTCTGTCCCAATGACCTGGTTATAGGTATCGCCGCCAGCGGACGTACCCCGTATGTGATAGGCGGACTGACTTATGCAAGGGAAACAGGCTGCCGTACTGTTGCCATTTCATGCAACAAGGATTCGGAGATAAGCAAAGTGGCAGATCTTGCAATTGAAGCCGTGGTAGGTCCCGAGGTGCTTACGGGTTCAACCCGCCTGAAAGCAGGTACCGCGCAGAAGCTTATTCTGAACATGATTTCAACTGCCGCAATGGTAGGTATAGGCAAGGCCTATCAGAACCTGATGGTCGATGTGGTGCCTTCAAATGAAAAGCTTTGTGTAAGGGCTGAAAAAATAGTAATGGAAGCTACCGGAATAGACCATGCCACAGCCAGGGCAAAGATAACTGAGGCTGAGGGCAGTGTAAAAACAGCTATCACAATGATTTTGGCAAACTGTTCGGCAGAAGAGGCAAGGGAACGCTTAAATCGCGCCCGGGGCCACGTACGGAAGGCTATCCGCTGATTTTACGCAGCATCGGAATGTTGACATCCAGCAAACAGCATATGCCGGCTTTTTGGTCCTGAATGGGCAGGGCCTTTGAAAATAAATATTATGAAAAGTTGAGGTGTGTGCAATGACAAATCAGGAACTTTCCAACAAGATCTTGGAACTGGTCGGCGGCAAAGATAATGTGATCAGTGTCGCCAACTGTATGACCCGTCTTCGTATCGAACTGAAAGACCCCTCTGTAGCAAAGATAACCGAACTCAAGGCAACCGAAGGCATTCTGGGTATAGTTGAAGGCTCTCCTTTGCAAGTAGTTCTTGGCCCCGGAAAATCCCGAAAAGTCTATGACATTTTCGTAACCGAAGCCGGACTTAAGGGCGTAGACGCAGAAATCGACTGGAGAGCGAACAAGGAAGCTATTAAATCCACCCAGAAGGATTCTCCGATAAAACAAGCTCTCCGCACCATCGCCAGCATTTTTATACCCATGATACCGGCCATCATAGCAGCAGGATTGTTCAACGGTATCGCAAGCCTTTTGGGTCAGCTTTTCCCGGAAGCAATAGCATCCGGCAAAGGAGCTATTTTTGTAATTCAGAACCTGTTCTCACTGTTCGGCGCCTCATTCCTGAGCTACTTCGCTATTTATACCGGCATTAACGCAGCCAAGCAGTTTGGCGCAACTCCTGCACTGGGTGGAATGATCGGGGGTATCTCCATTGGTTCCCAGATAGTTACCATATCGACTGTACTGGGGCTTTACAACGCAGAGACACCGCTCAAATCCATTCTGACTACCGGTAAAGGCGGTATAATCGGTATCATTATCGGCGTGTGGATCCTTGCGAAGGTTGAAAACTTCATTCGCAAACGCGTTCCCGATGTACTGGACCTGATCCTTACTCCACTGCTTACGATCCTTACTGTGGGCTCCCTGTACGTATTTGTTCTGATGCCTGTCACCGGGTGGATTTCTGACGCATTGGTATGGTTGCTGTCATTTATTATAAACTCATCCAACCCTGTAGTATCAGTCATTTCGGGCTACATACTTTCTGCAGTATTCCTGCCCATGGTACTGCTTGGACTCCATCACGGACTGATTCCCATATATTCGATCCAGCTTACTGAAATGGGCGGCGTGACCCTCTTCCCCGTTCTTGCAATGGCAGGTGCAGGCCAGGTTGGCGCTGCCATCGCCATCTATATCATGGCACGCAGAGTCAAAAACGTACGTTTGCAAAAGACAATCATCGGCGCATTGCCCGCAGGCTTCCTTGGCGTCGGCGAACCGCTCATATATGGTGTCACCCTCCCGCTTGGCAAGCCTTTCGTTACCGCAGGCCTTGGGGCCGGTTTTGGCGGCGCGTTCGTAATGCTGATGGGTGTTGCCGCCAATGCCTGGGGTCCTTCAGGACTGGTAGCGATCCCGCTTATGCAGACTCCCGCCATGATGCTGTATTACTTCATGGGCCTGGTAATCTCCTATATCATGGGCTTTATAATAACAACCCTGGGAATAAAGAGTCAGGATGTGGCAAATGTTTGATAGTATAGGTTTTTCAGTTTATCTTTCATCGTTTGAAAATCAGCGAAGTACGCTTCTCCGCTCGGGCGGCGGTACTCCGGTCTTTCTCTCCCTGCACATCAGCGAGGAGTTCAGGCCTGACTACTGCCGCCTTGCGGAGAACATGTGCCGCATGCTGTCAGGCTCCGGGTTCCGTATCATAGCAGACGTTTCTGCCAAAACTGTGGATCAGTTCAATGAACCTGACCTGGTCCGGCTTGCCGAACGTCTTGGACTGTGGGCTTTAAGGGTGGATTACGGATTATCCGACGATGAAATCATCGAAATTGCCCGCAAGATGCCTGTTGTACTGAATGCTTCCACTGTTTCCGCCGAATCGGCGAAAAAAATCGCCTCGGCAGGAAGCCTGGTCATGGCAATGCATAATTTTTATCCCCGGCCGGAAACCGGGCTGGATGATGAATTTTTCCGTTCACGGACCCGGGAGCTACGGGAAGCCGGGTTAAAGGTCCTTGCATTCATTCCGGGTGATATAAACCTGCGAGGACCCATCCATGAAGGGCTGCCTACTCTGGAACGGCACCGGGGACTCCCCCCGTCCTCATGTTTTGCCGATCTGTACCTTAACTTTGACGTGGATGGCATTTTTGTGGGCGATCCGGGCATCAGTGAACGGGAACTCATGCGCATAAACCGTTTCTTCGATGACGGCGTGCTGGAGATCCCCGCTGAATTGGACGAGGAGTACAGCAGTCTTTACGGAAGGATCTTTACCTGTCGTCCCGATTCTCCCTCCTGGATGGTGCGTTTTGCCGAATCAAGGACGTACTCCTGCTTTGGCAGGAAAATCGCGCCGGGTAAATGCACGGAAAGAGTTCCGGGAAGCATTACTATCGATAACGAAAACTATGGACGTTACTCCGGTGAAATACAGCTGATCCGTTCATCTCTTCCGGCAGATCCACGGGTAAACGTCATCGGAAAAGTGAAGGAAGGCTATCTCCTGATTGTAAACAGTATTCGCAACGGAGAACGATTTGTCCTTACCCGGAACTAAGCTTTCCCCAGTCCTGTGCGGTCCGCGGATGTGAAACCGTGGACTGCATTTTTATTTCCATGTTATACTCTATTGAAGATAAATAGGTCGGCGATGCCATGTACATTTTATAAAAATACCTGTATGCCTTATGACATCATGGAGGAAGCAATTAGTATGAAGTTCAGAATGATTGCGATGGATCTTGACGGAACAGCACTCCAGAATGACCAGATCTCTTTTTCTCCCCGTTTGGCTGCCGCGCTTTCTGAAGCCCACCGAAGGGGTATAGCCGTTACGCCTGTAACCGGACGTCAATTTAATATTTTGCCTCCAACGGTGCTTCAGGGAGAAGCCTGGGCAAACCTGATCGTATTATGCAATGGCAGCGAAGTCCGCCGCCTGCCGGGCGGAGAACTGCTTTACTCCCACTACATGTCCGGTTCAGACGTTCTCCCTATTCTGGAGATCGCACGGGAGTTATATTTAACCATAGAGCTATCCTCTGCCGGCACGCTCTACTTGACCAGGGAAGACTGGGATACCCTGCGTTCTCTTGGCACCCGGCCTTTCCATGTGGGGTATGTCCTGGAAAACTGGGGATGTGAAGTGGATGATTTAAAAGCCTTTTGCATGACCGGCGCCAGGTTTTTTGAAAAGGTGAACCTGCCTTATATCCCTGACGAACTTAAGGAAAAAACCGAAAAGCTTTTGTCACGTCTGACGATTTCAGCTGTCTGGTCCGGAGATAACAGCATGGAAATCACACACAGGGATGCGACCAAGGCAAACGGTCTCTTGACAGTCTGCCGCCTGCTGGATATCGACCCTTCCCAGACTTTCGCAATCGGAGACAGTGGCAATGATATCCCCATGCTCAGGGTTGCCGGTTTCGGAGTCGCAATGGGAAATGCCCCGGATGAAGTTAAACTTGCCGCCAGAGCCGTCACATCTCCACATTACGAGGACGGGGCGGCCCTGGCCATAGAACGTTATGTGCTTCAGGATCGGTAAACAGTCTCTCCTGTTTTTCCATCCAGCCATTCTTAATTTTCTTCGCCCTGACGGCAATATTCTTATGGGTTTACTTTTTTGCGCATAGCCGCGTTAAAGGCACATAGTACCTGGAATACCTGTTACCCTTTCTGTCAATCAGAGGACCCCTGGAGTCCCTCACCATAACCGTAGCCCTCTTATTGATATTTGAAATAAAACCTTTCAGGCTCCTGCCCTTATATTCAAACTCAACGGCATCGCCAATTTTCAACCCCAGCCTTTGGTTTGCAATTTGCTTATTGGTGGGCAGTTTATGCCAGCTCTCGGTATGTCCGAACAGGTTGTTTGCCAAAGCCTTGAACCTTTTCCCTTTACAGTTGGATCTTTTATAATGAATAAACTCAATCACATGGCAAAGTTCATGCTCAAACACAAGCTGCAGCGCTTCCAGGCTGTTTTCTGTTTCAATTCCGCAGACCGTTTTGCTTCCTTCGATAAGGCCATATTGAAAGAAGAAATCCACTCCGATCCTTATTTCAATTTCAAGGTCTTCCGGTTTTATCCTGCCTGCATTTTTGGGGCATATCGTAAGGCCGGCGCTTTTTGTCATTCGCCGGGAAAGCGAGAACTTCAGTTTCCCTCTGTAATTTTCAGAGAACCATCCTCCAAAAAAGATCCGGTCATATAACCGGAACAGCAGGCTGATATCATCAGTTGACATGGCGCTGACAGTACCTGTCTTGATGTTTTGGGAATGCAGCATTACCAGGGCTGCGATTTCCCTGCGCTTGCTCTGTGTTTCATCCCTGGTATATTTCATATTCAGTATGTTTTGCATCCTATGTTTTTCTCTCCGTAACAGTCCATGTTTACGCCCTGCGGCTAAGTACTCAATTGCCATTCTAGATCAAGTTCGCCGGTAAATCAAGTTATGTTTCTTTCCCAAATATTCAGAAATCATCTGTAGATCCAGCCTTGGCCGGATAAAACCCGGAATAAAAAATAGGATGGCATGCGTATGTATGATGCCATCCCATATGAGATTATCCTGGGGATACCCCCTGTCTGGGGATAGGGCTGAAATAATTATCAACGGTTAGTCTATGAACTCCACCCGGACGTTTCTGATATAAATATCAGCCGTGGAACCTTTGTTTCCCATATTGAACTCAAGCCTTCCGTAGTTGTCATCCCTTTCTGTCATGGTAAACTCGTAGGTATAGGTCTGCCATTCTGTTGACAGGTCCAGCAATGTATCCGGAAAATACCTGATCCAGTTTACGTTGGGGGCGGATACGCACACGATCATGGTCCGTGGTTCCGAAGCGCGTGCTTCAAAGGTAATGCGATATTTCTGACCCCTGTACATCGGAAGTTCCGGCTGCACGAGTTGTACCGAATAATCCACCGTGCCTTCTTTCACGGTTTTGATTATCATGGTTCCGTCCTTTATCTCTGCAGAGCCCTCGCCGCCCTCGAACAAAAGGAACTTCCAGTTGATATCGTCGCTCAAGTCCTCTGCTTCGGCAAAATCTCCGTTGTAGATCAGGTTCCCGTCCTCCAGGGGCTGACGGAATTGTTTCTCGGGTTTTTTGACATTTGTATCATAATACGGTTTCTGGTATACACGCACATAATCTATTTCAAACTCTGCCTTTGAGAAATCCGTGGTCGCATCAGGGTTTCCGGGCCAGTCGCCGCCAACGGCAAGATTCATCTGGACGAAGAATGTCTGGTCGAATGGAGCCGGATAGGGTTTTTCCACACCCGCTGCAGCAGTGAACCAGTCATTTACCGTAAGTATTAACTCACCGTCTATGTACCATCGCATTTCACCAGGTTCCCATTCTAACGAGTACTCATGGAAATCACTCGCAAAGGTTGAACCGTCTTCCAGCACTTTTGTGCCCTGCTGCATCGAATGGGGCTCGCCATAATGGACTGTGCAATAGGCGATATGGGTCTGGCTGCCCAAAACCTCCATGATATCTATTTCACCGCATTTTGGCCACTGGCCGTAATAGCTTTCATCGGTAGGCATCATCCATATGGCCGGCCATAAGCCTTTACCCTCCGGAACCTTTGCGCTGACCACAACTTTCCCATACATGAAATCCGATTTACCCTGTGAGTTCACCTTGCCGGAAGTATAATAGTCCTTTCCGTTCTTCTGTGTCTTTATCGCCTTGAGGACGAGTTTACCGTCCCTTACGAAAATGTTGTCCGTCGATAAGGTGTATTCCTGCAGCTCATTGTTGGTCCAACCCGGATCACGGGCTTCCATGTTCCATATATCCGTGTTCAGGCTGTCCCCGTCAAACTCGTCATGCCACAGCAGGGTGTAACCTTCATATTGCGGGATATCGATATTTTCTTCCTGTTTGTCAGGAGCAGCCGGCTGGTTAGATTCTGACCCAGGGGTTGGCTGAGCAGCAGCCAGGTTATCGTTGCCATTGTCAGTAGCGTTTTGGCTCCCGCATCCCGCCAGGATGGTTAAAGCGAGCAAAAGACTGCAAAGGATTCTTAAGACTTTCGCATGCTTTTTCATAAAAGATACCTCCCTGAAAACATTATTTTATCTTGTCAATAATGTAATAAGGTCATCTCTTATAGGGTCGTAGTGCCGGTCGATCAGGCCGAAATCCATATTCTTATATGTCCATACGGCGCAGCCGATGTTGAATTCCCTGAAAACTTTGTCTACATCCTTAAACCAGCGCAGGGTATCTTCAGCAGGAGCCTGGTCGATGACGCCGAACTCGCCGCAATACAATGGAACTCCCGCATTTTCCGCGGCTTTAACAGCTTCCATGACCATCTCACGGATAAACTCGGTACCCATGGTCCTGGATTTTGAGTTAAGAACAGCACTGCCCTGTATGCCTAAATCAGCGGAATGCCACTTGTAATAGGCCATCGACTCGGGATAGAAGATATCTTTCTCCTTATCGATCTTTTCAACCCAATAGGCTTTTTGGTGAGTAAATATCAGCGGTTCGTAAAGGTGGAAGGTAAAGATAATGTTATCTTCGCTGGGAATTTCAAGATACTTCAATGTACTTGCACTGTTCCAGCAGATTCCTCCATAGATTATCGGTCTGTCCTTAGCAATCGCGCGGATGGCTTTTACTGTTTGGCGGATAAGATCATTCCATGCAACCGTATTTTCCACTTCAACAACTTCATTGAGCAACTCGAAAGCCACATGGCTGCAGTCGCCGTACTCATGTGCTATGGTTTCCCAGAGCCTGATAAACCGCTGCTGCAGCCCACGATGTATGAAAAGATTGTTTTTTTCAAGATCGCCGGCGTTGTTGAAATCATAGCCAAAGGCCTTGTGAAGGTCCAGGATCAAGTCCAGTTGGTATTTCCGGCACCAGGATACCACGTTGCTCACATACTGGTAGCCGTCAGGTCTTTTCATTCCTTCTTCGGTTTCCAGTACTTCATGGTCTATCGGAAGACGGATGTGATCAAATCCCCATTCCTTGATTTGCCGTATGTCATCTTCTCCTATAAAACTCCGGTAATGTTCCTGGGTATGAACGCATTGTGACAGGTAACCTCCGAGGTTGATACCCCTGTATAGCCTCATATGACAGCCTCCTAAAGCCTTTTGATACTTTTATACTGGCATAATCACCCCTGTGAAATATATCATTTTTATTTCATATTTGTTGTTTTTATGATATTATTCAATTGGACATACATGGTTCAGAAACAGGAAAGGGTGCCAGCCATGAACAATATGGACAAAGAGCTGTTTTACAAGGAGTTTGTCCGGCGCGAAAGCAATATACTGCGTGCCCCTTACAACCCGGAACTGGAATTCTACTCTGCCATCAAGGCCGGAGATGTTGAGAAGACACGGCAGTTATGCAGAGAATCCCTGCTTGATAAACCGGGACTCGGAACGCTGTCTGAGAATTACCTTCAGAACATCAAGTATCACTTTGCGATTACTGCCGCGCTGGTAGCAAGGTATTGCATTGAAGGAGGCATGGAATTATCGGTCTCCTATGACTTGAGCGATTTTTATATCCAAATGGCGGACAAATGCAAAACGCCTGAGGAAGTGGCCGCATTGCACCCCGTCATGTGCCTTGACTACGCCAAAAGAATGAGAAATCTGCGGAAGAAAAAGATATGCTCCAGACACGTGGCAAACTGCATCGATTATATCCATGATCATTTGCACATGCGAATTACGGCTGAAAGTCTTGCAAAACTTGTAGGACTAAATCCTTCCTATCTCTCACGGTTATTTAAAAAAGAAACCGGAACGACCATCAGTGAATATATCCAGGCCAAGAAAATCGATACTGCCAAAAACATGCTTGTTTACTCCGATTACAGCCCGGCCCAGATCTCCTCCATACTGGCATACCCCAGCCAGAGCTACTTTACCGAGGTCTTCCGAAAGCGTACGGGCCTCACGCCGCTAAAATACCGAGCAAATCACTTCCGAATGACTGAAATAGGGCATGATTCTAAGCAATAAAAATCGATGAAAACTGATATTTCAGGAGATAAGGGGAGTTGAACCCTTATCTCCTGAATGCCATGTCAATAAAATACTAATAGAATGAATAAAACATCAGGTGTGGCAGTTTCCTGCCAAAGCATCAGCCTATTGTACCCGGACAAGTTGCCACTGTTGGTTATAGCCCCCATGATAAGTCCATTGGATAACAGATGCTCCGTTGTCAGTTCGATTTTCGGAAACATCAAGTGCCTTGCCGCTGTTTCTATTTATTATCTTATAGTACCCATTTCCTAAATCGACAATAACCCATCTTTGGTTGCTTCCGCCATTATCAAACCACTGAATCACCTTTGTGCCGTTGGCGGTTGATGCCTCATATACGTCAAGCAATTTACCGCTCTTTACGCATTTTATTGTATAACCGTTGCTAGTACTGGTTATAACCCATCTTTGATTGCTTCCGCCATTATCGAACCACTGGATAACATCTGCCCCGTCAGTAGTCAATCCCTCATATACGTCAAGCAGCTTGCCGCTGTTACGGTTTATAATCTTGTATGTAGCACCGGATACAATCCCGCCGTTTCCGCCGTCACCGGTTCCGGGAGTAATGTAGATACGGTATCCTGAACTATTATTGCAGCCTGTTAATGTAACTGTTATACTTCCATTCACTACCTGATAATTGGAGGTAGATATTGTAGTTGGCCCATAAGACACAGTATCCTTGCTTACCCAATCGATCTTCTCAACTGTAACTTTTGCAGTGGATCCAATCCATGACGGGATATTAGTGAATGTTGCAGAAATGGTTCCGTCGTTCTTCCCGCCGAATATAAAACTTATGTACCTGGCATTGGAGTCCACACATGCAGCCCCGTCAACCAAATCGCTTGCATCATTGGGGGGCGTTACATAAACCATGTTTCCAGTCATATCTCCATACCATTTATAGAAATACCATCCCGCACCTTTCTGTGTATCTGTAGCAAGAAGACTTCCCAATCTGCCCGGGTACTGAACAAACCACCAGGTAATACATGCACTGTCTACTTTGTAACGCTCAAATTTACCAATAAAGCGTGCTGAAGAACCCGGCTGCCCTTCAAGCGCATGATCCGCATCGCAATACTCGTTTATACTTAATGGCAGTTCACTTATTCCCAGTGATTTTTCCAGTGCCCTGTAGGCTTTAATATTATTTGATACGTTCTGGATTCCACTTAATTCATGCCAGCTCATTATATCCGGCAAACAGTTGTTTGCTTTGCAGTAAGTCAGGAAATTTCTCATTCTTTCATTATGGTAGTAGCTGTAGCAGGGTCCTATGATTTTGGCTCCGGGATCGTTTTGTCGTATAACGTTATAAGTTTGCTTCCACATCTCTTCAAAGCTGCCGTTGGCATTGTTCCAGGTACCGTCAGGCTCATTCCATATCTCGTAACCATAAAAATTATTCAGACCTGAAGCTTTCTTGTCGTTTATAAAGGATACGACCTGATTCAGCCAACTTGTCATTCCCGGCCATTGGTACGGCCAACCTGGAAGCATGTCAGCCAAATCTACCGATACCCTTGCAGAGGGTATGCTTAAAAGCCTTTGTGCAACAGGTATCGCAGCAGCATTATTGTTATGTTGGTTACCATAACCTGTCCGTGCAGGATTTCTGAACACATAGGGTTTAAGCGGAGCAACCAGTCCATTAAGATCGGCCGGTTTATCTACTGTTAATCCATATAGGGAACCGCTGGCACAGTGGGTTACAGGCCTCAGTACGTTTGCACAGTCCACTACAAGCTGGTTAACTGCAAACACAGGTGTTATCAGCATTGTACCGATAATTAAAGCCGCACACAACATGATTGACAAGCATCTTTTTTTGGTCAGCTTTCCCATAATAGTACAACCCCTTTCCATTAAAATATTTTCTTATTATGGTCCTCCCGCACAGTCAGGTCTTTCATATGAGCTCTTTTCTGACATCATATTAAGTTGTTTGTCCGGGTTAAAATTCATGCGAAGCATAGAATTGCGTGAACAGTTAATATAACTGTCGCCTTCAAAAGAAAGCACGCAGAAACATAGTTCAGAGCACTATAATGAAACTCATGTTGGTTTAAAACTGTCAGAATGTAATTAATTACTATAATATTTCTAATTTGTTATAGGTAATTAAAGAATGGAATTATGTGAACATTGATTAGAATAATGTGATTTTTTTACAGTCCGATGCATTCACAAGCATTCTTAACCATTTTCAGTTCTTCAGGAAAAATGCAGTGCTTTATCTCATTCTTCTCGACTGCAGCAATGCACTCATCAAGGTCCATCCAGAGTACACTATCGATCTCATCTTTTTGAAGTATGAATTCTTCCTCGTCCATATCCCGCCACAAAAGGAATACCCGCGAATACTGCCTGTCATGAAAAGGTTTCCCGCGGAAACAATCATCCCAGATTACAGTCCTGTCTCCGCAGTACACAAGTTCATCGTCAGAAGCAGTAATGCCGAGTTCCTCCTGCAGCTCCCTTATGGCAGATTCGGCAAAATCCATTCCTGCGGGGATATGACCGGCGCTTGAAATGTCATAACACCCTGGGAATGACTCTTTGGTTTCACATCTTTTCTGAAGCAGCACCTGCACCTTGCCATGTTTTTTTCTGATAAGCCATACATGGGATGTCCTGTGCATTATGCCGTTCTCATGAGCTTTTTCGCGTTCCACCGTTTGTCCTGTCGGATTGCCCTTTTTGTCAACAACATCCAGGATTTCCATTTTCATGGCACCTACTTAACCACAATTAACTCATAGTCCCGCGTACCCAAGCCGATTTTCTCAGCGTGTTCCAAACAGGAGCGCCATTCGGATTCGGGCGTGGTGTTGATAAAGTGGTCATGATGGTCGACAAAGTCCGGTTTAGCCATGTTTTCGGTAAGGATGCTTCCCGGGAGCGGCGCAGCTTTCAGACATGCGTCTGCACAGGCCTGATCCAGCGCCAACGGGTCAAAGGATGCAAACATGCCTATATCAGGCAAAATAGGCACGTCATTTTCTCCATGACAGTCGCAGTATGGGGACACATCCACCACGAGGGAAATATGGAAGCAGGGACGGCCGTCCACCACTGCCTTGGCGTATTCCGCCATACGATAGTTTAGCTGCTCGACAGCAGCATCGTTGTCGAATGAGATGGCATCATAATTACACGAACCAAGGCAGCGACCGCAGCCCACGCAGTTTTCCTTATTAACAGACATCTTCTTTTTGAGTTTGTCAAATACCAAAGCATTGTTGGCGCACTCTTTCAGGCACCTGCGGCAGCCTCTGCACAAATACTGGTCAATATGCGGCTTGCCGTTACTGTGCTGATCCTTTTTCCCGGCACGGGAGCCGCAACCCATGCCTATGTTTTTGATAGCCCCGCCAAAACCAGTCATCTCATGCCCTTTGAAATGGGTCAGACTTATGAACACGTCTGCATCCATAATAGCCCTGCCGATCCTGGCTTCCTTTACATATTGTCCTCCTTTAACAGGTACCGCGATATCGTCGGTACCCTTCAGTCCATCCCCTATCAGAATGGGACATCCTACTGTCAAAGGTGTAAAACCGTTTTCCCATGCGCATTCCAAATGTTCAAGCGCATTCTTTCGTTTGCCGGGATACATGGTATTACAGTCGGTCAAAAAAGGCTTTCCGCCCAGTTCCTTTACAACATCAACCACAGCCCTGGCATAATTGGGCCGAAGGTAGCTTATATTTCCCAGTTCACCAAAATTCATCTTAATAGCGACGAACTTGCCTTCCATATCTATCTGGCCGATACCAGCTTTTTTTATGAGTTTTTTAAGTTTAGCAGGCAGTCCGTCTCCGAAAGGCACCGTGCGGAAATCCGTAAAATATACCTTTGCTTTTTCCATTTCTGTTCGCCCCTTTTAGTTGAATTTATCGATTATATATATTCGCCTGTTTAATAACTAAGCTTCAGCTTACGATATAAAAACACAACCTCGGAAAAACCGATAATCAACTTTGTCAGCATACACCGACAATTATTTTATCACACTTGGAATAACTCTTATAGACTTGTTTTCGAGAATCGGAAAGTTTATATACTCAATCACTACATAAAGTATTGATTGGCCTTCATCCGCAACAATTGCATTTACGCTTATGTTAGTTAGCATCAATTTCCATATTGATATGGTACATAAGGTAGAAACTTTTCTCTTTCTGCTTTACCGAGAGCAATGAAAATTTGTAATGATCATCGTGCAGGTTAACGGTTATGATGGTTTTCTTTCCTTGCCGAAACCTTATACGTGGGGTGTTATGATACATTCCTGCAACTTCATCCAAATGTTTTTTGCCTCGCATCTTTTCCCCTTTCCAAAATGTGTTTATGTTAAGGTAGTTATCGCGTTGAATATGGGTACGACCACCATTGAGATCTTCTCTGCGCTGCTATTTATCAGGCTAAATAAACAGTATAAAATATATTATGACAACATATTATGACAGAAAGCTATACTTTTTTATCTTACTTTTTTATCTCAATATATTAAGAAGCAAAAAAACAATAGCCTTGAAAACACAATGTTTTCAAGGCTTTCGGACTGGTCAGACTGTCCAGAAAGGGTTTAGGCAAAAACAGGTTTTTGTAGTGCAATAATGTTAAATATATGATATAATGT
>ENA-OWOZ01001178-OWOZ01001178.1-bioreactor-metagenome-genome-assembly--contig:-NODE-1178-length-25857-cov-18.663693_pt1 | contig 25857 bp, 21 predicted proteins | sample MGYA00238140_ERZ651804 | MGnify/ENA primary metagenome ERZ651804 (study PRJEB26910, sample SAMN07631232) | bioreactor metagenome | isolation source: Switchgrass digestor | place: USA: Dartmouth... | reverse complement strand
CAACAAATATGACATTATGTTAACAGGGTCGAACAGTGGCAAAAGTCACTGATGAAATAACAATATTAATTGTACAAAGAGTAATAAATATTTAAATATAGATTTGGAAGATGGCTTTTTTAACTTAGGAAATCTAAAAAAAGAAAAAGTTTATATTACAGTACCATTTTTAAATTCAAAACCACGACTTCAAGGTGAACAGAATGAAATAGATAAGTATGAAAAACTTCAAGATTTTAGATACTGTCTGGATGAATTGGCAGGCATTATGGAGATGTTTGAATATATAGGTGAATATTATATAATACCATTGGCTTTAAGAAATGTTGGAGAATTTTATGATGAAAAAATAAGAATTAAATTAGAATTACCTAAAGACATAAATTTATTAATTCCCAATGAATTTAAACTACCTGAAATAGATGTTTTAGACGATTTTATTGGGAATCATAGCATTTTAAATTGTATATTAAAACATCATTCCGATAGTAATGTTGAAGAATATCCCGATTCGTATATTCCTATTCCGAGGATGAATATGCCGCACCTGAGTAACGAAGATTATCAAAAAGAGATTCAAAATAAGTATACGGATTATGAAAGATACTTAAAGGCACTATTTAGTTTTAAAGTATTTGATGATAATAAAGATTATAAAATTCTTGAATATGAATTTACAGAAATAAAGCCTAAGGAAAATATAGCGTTTCCTTCGTATATCCTAGTCAAATACAAAAAACCTTTTAATATAAGGTTTAAAATAACTTCAAAAAATCTATCTGATGTTCAGGATGGAGAATTGAAGTATATAATCTAATTAAAGATAATAGAAAAATTATTGAAATATATTGGATAAAGAACTAAATTACCAATTAATATATTTATTTTACTGAACGGATGAATGAGGATTTTCTTATAAAACAATATGAAACCATCAAAGGGGGTGGCTATTATACATGGCGGCAGGTACGGTTCAAGAGGTTATTACTTACAGGGCTTGATAAGTGTGTTTGAATCAGTAAAAGATAATAAGTGGACAAGTATACAGGTAGAACCAGAACAAGAGAAGATAGATATAATAATTGAATTTAAAGATAAAAGTACAAAGGCTATACAGGTTAAGTCTACAATAAATAATTTCTCAGGAACGCTTATTAAGCAAACATTAGAGGAAATTATTAATGCTAATAATACGGTATCTCATTATGAAGTCGTTTTGATAGGAAATTTGAATGATAATGCAAAAAAAATTATGAGTGAGATTGATTTTACTAAAGAATTAACTTTAGATAAAGATATAGATATTACTAAAAAAAGTATAAGTATAATAAATAAGCCCTTAGATTTGGAAGTGCTTACATCAGAAGTTAAACAACATTTAAATAAATATTTATCTCATCTAGGGTATGAGGTAAAGCCATATGCCGTAAAAGTATTAAAGGATTCTTTAGTAGGAGAGAATTTATTATTTTCCACTAATGGGAATAAGTTGCTTCGAGAAAATTTTGAGGATAATTTAATTGCATTTGCAGATTTACTTGCTAAAAGACCTCAAGACTATAGTGAAGATAGTCAAATAGACAATAACATAAGTGAAAAAGCAAAGAGGATATACAAAAGAAATAAGTTTATTAGAATAACATCGTTATTAGTTACAATTTTTCTTTTGATTAATCCTATTATTAAATTCGTTAATGGTAACTTGACTAAACTAGATATATTAGGTATTAGTGTTTTTATTGGTGTAATTATAGGCATAATACTCTTTTTTAAAATTAGCGATAATAAATTTAGAGAGTTAGAAAATGAAGATTTTGAGGAATACAAGAAGAATACTGATAATGTTGAGAATGAAATTTGTAAGATAAGCGTAATTGATAATGTTGATTATAATTATAATAGAAGAGAAGTTCATAGCAATATTACTTTTTATAACTTAACAAGCCATAGTATAGAATATGTAGAAGGAGAAGTACAATTTTATTATGGAAGTACAAAAGTATACTCAACACAGTTTTCGGAAAAAGATATTAATGGATATGAGAGTGTATTTTTATATGATAGAGACCTTGTACCTAATAAAGCAAAATATGATTGGAGTAATTTTAAAGTTAAAATAACTAAATTAATAACACAAGATAGAACTTTAATGAATATAACACTTTATAGTGGTAGTACCTTTAAAACTTACAGGACCTTATTAAATAGTTACTATTTACCAGTAATTTATGAATTATTTGGTTATGAATCATCATGGGCTATAGAAGTTATAAAAGAAAAGTATTGGGAAGTTAGATATTATATAAAATACATAAATATTAAAAGATTTTTTGTTTTATTAGGCTATGTACTAATTTGTTTATTCATATTAGCATTTAGTGTAATAGGAATTTATAATTTTCTATACATACCAATTGAATTGATTTTCAACTAAATATTTAAAAAGATATTAACTAAATAATAAAGAGAAGATATGGGTAGAATCAAGATTAATAAATATCTAAAAAGATTTTGATAGGTATAATGTTACTTTGAACATTAATAAAAATAATAAAGTCTTGAACCCTATCCCTATATCCCTTATCCCTGTATCTATGTCTAAATCAAATAAACTTCTTTTAAAATGCAAATGTTTAAATTGAAGTAAATAAAGTTGTTGTAGGAAACATGGTTTATTAGGGTCAAGGAAAGCCCTGTAGGCCATGTTTTTTAATTGAGTTCTTAAGGAGAAAAGGCATAAGGAATAAGGCTAAAACCTAGCAAAATCAATGGATTAGAAGATTGAATGGAGAAGAAAATGGATAGGAAAAATAGATAAAACTCTCCTTAAACCTTCCCCCCTAATACTCAATTTTACAAGTACTTTATTTTCATTTTTTGCCCTAAAATTTAAGTAATGTAAGGACTTTAGAAAGATAGGGCTAAGGTAATAGGGATTAAATGGGAAATTGGAAGAGAATAACAAGCCAGTATTTTCAAGGGGTTGAAGGGTGTTCGTGAAAGGAGTTTATTTACTTTTTGATGGGAGTTTGTTTTGATTATATATAGTTAGGATTAAGAAAAAAGGGGTAAGGAAAAAAGGAAATATTTTGGGCTGAAAAAAGAACTTAATTAGTTTTATCAAAATGAAAATAAAGATGTATTATGGTATTTGTATAGATATTTTTTAAAAATCTAAAGGCTCACATTAATAATAAAGTTATTTTTTATAAATGTAATTTAGTGTATAATGATGACATGAATTAAGGTTGTTTTGTAAGATAAGACGAATTAAATTTGAAAGCAGGTTAGAATTTATGGAGGTGAGGTATATAATGAAAAAAATATTAATACTTTTAAGTAGTATTTTATTAGTGATAGTATTACTAATTTCAGTAATTTCTTACTTAATTATAAGCAAACCATATACAGAAATTATTCAATTAAATTGGGATATTAAATTACCTAAACCCTGTAAAGAAATTTATGCGGTTGACAGTGGGGCAAGTTTTCAAGGTGATGGGGAGCGGTATCATATATTTGAATACAAGAATGAAGATGATATTAACCTATCTTTAAATTGGGAAAATAGCAAAAATATAGAAATAGAATTAGCAATAAAAAAAGTACTTAACAATCTAAATGTTTCACGAGAAAATATGCCTAATTTTGAAGATAATTATAAATACTATTCTAAAACTAAAAAGGATTCATCAAAGATATATTTTGTATTTTTTCCTAATATTAAAAAACTTTATGTAATTGAAGATATTTGTTGATAGGGTTGAAACTATTTTAATTCGTATTCTTTGTAAAATATGAGGTATAGACTTCAGGAGTAAAGGAGAAACATGAGATGGGAAAATATTTGGTACATTTTGGAATAAAAGAAGGACGTGAAACGAAAAGTGGAGTGATGGTTCCAGTCAATTATGATTTTTGGATACCCTTATTTTCATATTTCATAAAAAAATGTACTCATTTTAGAGTTGATTGCTGGGAAGATGAAAACGAAGCCATTGAAAGAGCAGGAATTTTCGGACAGGCTGTTGATACTGATATAGATAATATGAGAGTTTTCCAGGGCCAAATAACAGATAAATTTATGCAAGAGTTACTACATAATCCCTTTGATAAAGAAGGAAAGATAAAATGGTTTAGTATATTTCTGATGAACGGGAAAGAGCATATTATTTTATCGGAACATTATGGAAGCGAATTTCAAGCAGAAGGGTTAACTTATGATGATGTTGAATACATACGTTCTACAATACCGAAAGATTTTACTTTTTATGTATGTTAAAATCAGGAGGGAAGATTATGATGAAAACAGTCTATTTGCAAAATTGGGTGCTTAAGATAGATGCTGAAAGAACAAAGAAATACTATGACAGCATAGCAGTTGAAGAAGGCTGCTTATGCATATACTGCAAAAACTATATAAAAAACTGTGAAACTTTTTCAAAAGAAGTGTTGGACTTTTATACAATGTTAGGGATTGACCCCAAAAAAGAAGGGGAATTTATGGAGTTTCCTGCTGATACAGATAAGCATTTATATATGGGGTTTTATCATCTGGTAGGGGAAATAATTAAAAGACCCGGTAATGAAACAAAAAAGTGGGATGACTTAAATATTATTGAAATTGATAATGTGAAGTTTACATTCACTGATGATTTAGACCTTGTACCAGAGAATTTTCCAAAACCAGTTATTCAACTGGAATTTGAAGTTGTGCTGCCGTGGCTACTGGAATAAAAATGCATATATAAAAATCAATATACATGAAATGTATTTTTAAGATTGAACTTATTATATACTGATGACAGAAATTAAAGTTTTTATATAAAAATATGAAATTAAAAATTAGTGTTTTATATGGGGGGATTGGATTAAAAAGATTTAAGAAATTAGGGATAATGATTGTTATTATTTTAATTTTATCAAGTGTGTCCATAATTATTTCAATGAATAAATTTAACACACTGAATCCTATTAAGAGTGGAATGGAAATTGCCAAAATAATGTTTACTAATGCAGAAATTGTACAAATTCAAAAGTATCCACAAGTCTATTTGGCTAAACCAGATAATGCACAGCAGACATTGATTAATTTTATGGAACAGCGAGGATATAAATATTTAGAGGATGAACGAATGGCTTCTACATTAGTATTTGGAAATGAAACATCTAAAAATTATATTGAGTTTTTTGTTAATGGTTATTACTCAAAATGGGTATTTAAGGAGTAGTAAAAAATATAAGTACTAACAGAAATTTTATTGAAATAAATTAGATATTCATTACAAATAAAGTTCATAATGTGCTGATATTACTTATAGTCGTAGCATTAATTTATTATACTACATCATTGATTTATTGTATAAAAATGGATTTAAGTAGAGGTGATACCGTGGCAAAGCATGAGTTTGGAATAATAGATTTTTTTGAAGAAAATAAATGGTATAGCGATTATGAACCTGAAAAATATAATTGTATTTCTGTCAATGATGATTTAATAGAAGAATTAATTAGAAAGTATAATGAAGAATTAATGGCAATAAAAACATATTTTCAGGTTACAACACAGCCAGGAAATGGATTGGATTATTGTGGGGTAACGCTCATCCCGCCAGAATCCCTCAAACAATTTAGAGATGTTATTGTAAAGGCAAATAATCACTACAAGTCACAAGAACTCCAACTTCTCACTGAAAAAATAACTGAGGCTATAAGAGAAAACAAATATTTAATTCACTACGGAATATAACAACAGTATTCTTCAAACAACTAAAAGTTAAGATATAATAAACCCCGCAGTATAAATATGATAACTCCTTATTTACTGTGGGTTTTTGTTTTTAGAGTTAAGAGGGTTAAGGTACAAGGATTAATGAGATTAGATGTTCCATTAGAATTTTAACTAGAATATTTTGCTATTGCAATCTTAACCCGTTAAACTTATACCTATTCCTTATTTTTATAAGTGTTCAATCATAATAAACTCTGGTGACTAATAATAAACATTGGTGAAAGATAATAAAGTTTGGTGAAACTCCGTGAGGTGTATGCAGGAGAAATCCTGTAATCCTTCACGGGTTTTTTATGCCTTTGAATCAACTACCCCGGTGTAATCAAACCGTATGGGTATCCAATGGTTGTAACCAACACGAAGGAACAATCAACCCTCAATCCCATTTCCGCTGTAGACATACCCCATTTAACTCTCGCAACTCCTTATTCCACCTGCGGTGTGGCTACCCCCCACACAAAAAAATATTTAAATAAATAAAAAAGAGGCAGTGGGTGTAATAGCCCCGGAGTGGGAAACAGAAGCGGTGTGTAATCGTGGCGGAGGTCCGTAGGTGGTTATGTGTTGGGTGTGATTACACCTGTGGGGGTAACATTACGCAAGAATCGGATGTGTAGGCTGCATATTGGGGTAATTTTCACCAAACTTTTTTATGATTTTTTATTACTATATTTGTAAATTTTGGTGTGTAGATGGAAGGAATTTGAGGTGTTTTTTCACCAAACTTTATTATGATGGGTAAATGTGGAAAAAGGGTCTGATAACAGATACGGCAAGGGTTAGAGCCGGGTTTTGGTTCCACCAAACTTTATTATGATTCAACAACGTTAAAATAAGCTTCACATAATAATAAAGTTCGTTCAAAGTCCCGCAGTAGATTCAGGAGAAATTCTCGTTTACTGCGGGATTTTATTTTTAAATCTTTTGCAAAATATATTGCATGTCTTATCTTTTTTATACCTTTAATGAAAAAATTGTAATAAATTTCCGATATAGGTGAAGCCTGCAAAGGGTTAGGTAATTAGGAACACAATTTAAATACTAACACAGTAGGAAGCATTGTTATTGGAATACCTCCACTTGATGAACAAATAAATATTATTTTTTTTCTTGAAAAAAATCTAATGAAATAGATGCTTTGGTCGCTGATAAGGAAAAAATGATTGAATTATTACAGAAAAAGCTACAGGCGATTATAACTGAACTAGTTAAAAAAGGGCTTAATCCGAAAATTGTGTTGGTAATTGGGGAGCATTATAGAAAACTTCGTATATCGTCTTTTGTTTCGTATTTAAATAAACTTTATAAAAAACTTACAGAGTATCTTTATACATTGAAAAATTTAAAAGATTGTTCCCATTAATAACATATTTTTGATAAAATATTTATGTATATAATGGAAGAAAGGTGAAGGAAAAGTGTCATACAAAGTGACTATTTCGGGCGGCACTGTTTTAGAAAAATGTATACAAGATGTTCAGTTTAATGTTTCTACTCCAGGTGACTATAACAGTAAGAATACAAAAATTAAGAACTCAATAAAAATTACAGGGTATATTGACACCGATGAGAGTACTGTAGTACTTTATCACTGGGCATTACTACCGGCAACTAATTCTGACTGCTATAAAGAAATAATTGTAGAGCAATATAAGTCAGGTAAGTTGTTGCGGAAAGTTTCTTTTTCTAAAGCTTTTGTAGTAAAATATTCAGAAAGTTATTCTAAAGATAAAGGTGTAGAAATTTTACTTTGTACGTAAAGCAATTGAGTTATGGTATGAAAACGAATGGCTAAAGATATACATATTTTTCGGACATAGCAGCATAACTTGGTATTGTTATGATGTGGAAAACAAAATATATTTAGAATTAGATAAACCATCTGGTTCAAAAGGACGAGAATATAATTCTTTTGATGAACTTTTAGATAAAGCATTATTTGATGCTTTACCAAGCGAAAGCAAAAAAAAATTTATGTAAAGCCAAATGAGTCTAAACTAAATTGCGCGTTGTATTACAAGTATCAAATTTGCAATGAAACGCCTCTTTGTCCATTTTAGGGGATATGATTAATTCAGTGTATCAGATTTTTGCAATCCTTCTTTGGTAAGTATAATTTTGGTTGATAAAAATATTTTTAACAAATGTTTACTGGGGACTATTCGGGAGGCAGTCCCGGTAACAATCAGATTCTACTTTGAACTTGGTTAAAATGAAAAAATTTTATTTTTGAATTAGAAAAACTGGAGGTTAATCATATTAGAAAATGTAAAGAGAGTTTCGAGGCAGTATACAAAAAATACAAAATTGATCAGCCTCTGAATTATTCAAAAGAATTACAGTTGAACTATTTATTAAAGGATGGGTTTATATGGATAAAAAATATACAGAAATTAACTCTAAAGTTATTGATAAATGGGTAGAAGAAGGCTGGGAGTGGGGACAGCCCATTAGCCATGAAGTATTTGAAAAAGCAAAGAATAACAATTGGTTTGTGCTGTTAACACCTACAAAGCCTGTTCCCAAAGATTGGTTTTGTGATATGAAGAATGCTCAAATTTTGGGATTGGCATGTGGAGGCGGTCAGCAAATGCCTATTTTTGCAGCACTGGGTGCAAAGTGTACGGTACTGGATTTTTCTGAAATGCAATTACAAAAAGAAAGGGAAGTTGCAGAAAGGGAAAATTATGAGATAAAACTGGTGAAGGCCGACATGACAGATCCTTTGCCTTTTGAAGACGAGTCATTTGACCTGGTTTTTCATCCGGTGTCCAATTGCTATATTCAGGATGTTTTTCACGTATGGAAAGAATGCTACAGGGTTCTGAAAAAAGGGGGAATACTTTTGGCAGGATTCGATAACGGTATTAATTATGCTTTTGATGATGAAGAGAAAACGGTAATTCGAAAACTGCCCTTTAATCCGTTGAGAGATAAACAGCTTTATGAGGAATCGATAAAAAAAGGTTGGGGAGTTCAATTTTCACATACAATAGAAGAGCAAATCGGTGGACAATTAAGAGCCGGCTTTATACTTACGGATATATATCAGGATACAAAGGGAACAGGCAGACTTCATGAATATAACATTCCGTCATTTTATGCAACAAGAGCAGTCAAGCAGTATGCTTTTTAACAAATTTATCTGATATAATTCCGAGTTTGACGGTTGCAAAACAAAAAGCTTGAAAACTTTTTTTAAAGGTAAAATGTATTGACACATATAATAATTTAGTATAATATAATTAATCATTAAAATTTAATAAACGGTGATGGAGTTCACCTGAATTGCATAATGCTGATGACTCCTACAGGAATAATTATAATAATGTCCCTGTAGGAGTTTTTTAATGTTAGTGAGGAGGTTATATTTAATGGCTGCAAGTTTGGCAATGATTTTATTATTGGGGTTGCCGGCGAAAAGGGTGTTTGAAAAACTAAAATTGCCAGGTTTATTGGGAATGCTGTTATTAGGTGTCTTTATAGGACCTTATGGCCTCAATATACTTCAAAGAAATATGCTTCAGATATCATCGGATTTAAGAAGTATTGCATTAATAATTATTTTATTAAGAGCAGGACTTGGACTTAATAAAGATGTTTTAAAGAATGTCGGTATTCCTGCATTAAAGATGAGTTGCATACCCGGATTAATCGAGGGTTTGTTTATTGCATTGGCCTCTGTATATTTTCTTGACTTTTCCTTTGCTCAAGGCGGAATGTTAGGCTTTATTATTGCTGCTGTTTCTCCTGCTGTTATTGTGCCTTTTATGCTTAAGTTAATGGAAAATAACATTGGCACAGAAAAAGGGGTACCGGCTTTGATATTGGCCGGTGCATCCATTGATGATGTCTTTGCGATTATAGTTTTTAGTGCATTTTTGGGTTTAAACAGCGGTACTAATATGAATATAGGCATACAACTGATAAATATACCAATCTCGGTTTTATTAGGTATTATGGCAGGAGTAATTCTAGGATTTGTTCTCATAAATATTTTTAAAAAATATAATATTCGTGATACAAAAAAGGTATTGTTATTACTTGGATTTTCTATATTACTCAATCAGTTGGAAGCCGTATTGAAGACGAAGTTACAAATAGCATCCCTTTTGGGAGTGATGACTGTCGGTTTTATATTAACGGAAAAGCTTCCCGATATAGGCAGGCGACTGTCTGATAAACTTAATAAAATATGGATATTTGCAGAAATTTTGCTGTTTGTATTGGTAGGAGCGGAAGTAAATGTAGGTGTGGCCTTAAAAGCAGGTAAAATAGGGGTAATATTGATTATAATAGGTTTAATTGGAAGAAGCATAGGTGTTATTATATCTTTATCACATACAGATTATAATTTGAAAGAGAAATTATTTTGTGTCATTTCATATATTCCAAAAGCTACAGTACAGGCTGCAATGGGTGCGGTACCTTTGTCATTTGGGGTGGAATCGGGAGATGTAATCTTGGCAATTGCAGTATTATCCATATTAATTACTGCACCATTGGGGGCAATTGGAATTCATTATTCGGCGGAAAAGTTGCTGATAAAAAAATAATAGTATAAGTAAATATTTATTTAAACTTTTTATTGAAGCAAAAATAGAAGTTACCATAAATCCGGTTTTAAAAGGAATAATGGGACGATGCCATAATGAGTCTTAGCAACCGTGAAATGACTAAAAGCCGAAAATGCGGTTTTACCCAATACCTATAATTCGCATTTTCAAGGTTATAATTTTTCCTTGTAATTATAATCCTAGAAATATAAAATAATTTATATCGTTCCATCTGATAATATATGAAAGAAGCGAATTTTATGATAGAAAACATTACATTTAGAAATGCTGAAATTAATGATTTGCCAATTATTGTCGATATTTATAATTCAACTGTTCCCAGCAGAAGGGTAACTGCTGATACTGAACCTGTGTCAGTAGATGATAGATTGAATTGGTTTAATGAGCATAATCCTGAAAAAAGACCTTTGTGGATTATAGAGTATGGAGGTGAAATATGCGGTTGGGCAAGTCTTCAATCTTTTTACGGAAGACCGGCTTTTGATGCAACAGCCGAAATAAGTATTTATCTTCATGAAAATTACAGAGGCAAAGGAATTGGAAAAAAGGTTTTAAACAAGATTATAGAAGAATGTCCAAGATTGGAGATTGATACACTGCTTGGATTTATCTTTGCTCATAATGAGCCTAGCATCCAACTGTTTGCAAGTTTTGGTTTTGAGAAGTGGGGCTTATTACCGGGGATCGCAAAATTCGATGGAATTAGACGTGACTTGCTTATTATGGGTAAGAAATTATTTTGATGCTCACTTTGTGAATTTAACATCCAAACTTATTATGCAACAAGAAAGGTCAAGAAATATGCTTTTTTACTGATTTATCTGATATAATATTGATAATGTACTTTTATAATATTGATAATATACTTTTATTTTAGGTGAGGTTAAAATGGCTTTGTGGATAATATTCATTAGTGCTTTTTTAGTAGGCTTTTCAGGAGCATTGATGCCCGGACCTATGTTGGGAGTAACAATAGACGGCAGTTTTAAAAAGGGATGGAAGGCAGGTCCTTTGATAGTATTAGGGCATGGAATACTGGAATTATTACTTGTAATTATCATGACCTTCGGACTTAAAGATTTTTTTTCAAATAACAAAGTGGCAGGATTTATCGGACTGTTTGGCGGTGCTTTTCTTACATGGATGGGCTATGGAATGATAAAATCCGGTATACATAAGTCAGTTTCTTTGGAAAATCAAAGTGCGGGTAACCGTGCTTTAATGAGCAATCTTGTATTGGCAGGAATTCTGGTGAGTGCTACCAATCCTTACTTTATTATCTGGTGGGCGTCCACCGGTATGGAATATGTTCGCCGGTCATACGATTTAGGGTTGATTGGGGTTTCGGTCTTTTTCGTAGGACATGTTTTATCGGACTTTGTATGGTATTCGGCGATTTCTGCGGCATTTTCCGGAGGAAAGAAATTGATAAGTGATAATGTATATCGCTGGATTATTCTATTGTTAGGTATATTCATTATGTTATTTTCCATATATTTTATTGTAAGTGGCTGGAAAATGATATTTTTTTAATTTTAATTGAGATTTATATAGAATTAATGTTATAATAAAATAGGTAGTATATTTGAAATAGACAAGTAGATAAAAAATACTTGACATTATGATGATATATTAATATATTAAAATTAGATTAGTTTGTTTTGTACCACAGTATCCGTAATTATATTTCTTTCTTCGAAGCAGTATTCTCAATATTTATAAATACCACATTCCAACAATTTTATATTACGTTGTTTAGAATGAAGCTTAGAAGCTTTTCAAACTAATAAATAAAAATACTATAAAGGAGGTGTACTCTTATATAGGGTGAAGGATCCCTGTATTTATTAGTTTGATCCTTAATTTATATGCTGTTATATTTTCTTATAATATTCAATATCAGAAATGAGAAGGGATATTATAAAAAATATAATGAATAAGCTTCTATTTCTAATGATTTATATTAATTAATGGGAGGTAAAGTTATGAATTTTAAAAAAGTGTTGTGCATGACAATGGTGTTTGCTCTTGTATTGTCACTTCTTCCATCAGTTGTCTTTGCAGGACAAGACAATTCTCCAATACTGCCGGAATACAAACATGACCTTTTATATGAAAGAACTTTTGATTTAGGTCTGTGCTTTCCGTGGCATATATGCGAAGACTCCGGAGGAAAATGTGATTTTGAAGTGGTTGATGTTCCGGGCGGCGGAAAAGCGTTTTCCATTATCATTAAAGATAAAGGGCAAAACGCTTGGAGTGTCCAGATGAGACACAGAGGTATTACACTTGAGAATGGTCACACCTATACAGTAAGGTTCAAAATTTGGGCGGACAAGCCCACTCAGGCTTATGCCAAAATAGGTATGATGGGAGATCCGTATACTGAATATTGGAACAACGACGGTCAAAAAATCAATGTTACTACTACACCGACTGTAATAGAAAAAACATTCAGAATGAACGGTGCTACCGACGATACATGTGAATTCGGATTCCATTTAGGTGGACAAAACTGTACAGGTGGAACACCTAATAGGGTATATCTTGATGATGTATCTCTCTATGACCCGCAATTTATAAAACCTGAAGTTTATGTATTGCCGTATGCAGATGTACGTGTTAACCAGGTTGGATATTTGCCTGGAGCAAGCAAATATGCTACCGTTATTACCAACTCAACCCAGCCTATTAAATGGAATCTTAAAGATTCTTCAGGAAAAGTGGTTTTAGAGGGTAACACAAAGGTATTTGGATTGGACGAAGATTCACAAGATTATGTACATTGGATTGATTTCTCCAGTTTCACAACAGAAGGAAAAGGTTATTACTTTGAACTTCCGACTGTAAATTCCGATACCAATTACAGTCATCCTTTCGATATCAGTAAAAATATCTATTCACAGATGAAGTATGATGCTCTCGCGTTCTTCTATCACAAGAGAAGCGGTATAGAGATTACAATGCCCTATGCAGGAAGAGAAGATCTTTGCAGACCGGCAGGACACGTTGATAAAGGGGAAAACCAAGGTGACGGAAGTGTTCCCACATGGCCGCAAGATGACGAGTATGCAGGATATCCTCAGAAGAGCTATAGGAAAAATGTTATCGGCGGATGGTATGATGCCGGTGACCATGGTAAGTATGTTGTAAACGGTGGTATTGCCGTTTGGACAATGCAGAACCAGTATGAAAGAGCTAAAATTATGGGTAAAGCTAATGAAGGAGAATATGTTGACGGCGGTATGAACATTCCTGAGAACACCAACGGTTATCCTGATATTCTTGATGAAGCAAGATGGGAAATCGAGTTCTTCAAGAAGATGCAGGTAACGGCAAGTGAAGATGCTTCCATAGCAGGAATGGTTCATCACAAGATACATGACTACAGATGGACAGCATTGGGTATGATGCCTCATGAAGATCCGCAACCCCGTTATTTGAGAGCTGTTAGTACGGCAGCAACATTGAACGCTGCAGCAACTCTTGCACAGGCTGCACGTTTGTGGGAGGAATATGATCGTACATTTGCTCAAGACTGCTTGGAAAAGGCAGAAATAGCTTGGCAGGCAGCACTGAAAAATCCTAAAATATATGCAGAGTATACACCGGGAAGCGGTGGACCGGGTGGAGGACCATACAATGACGACTATGTTGAAGACGAATTCTACTGGGCAGCATGTGAGCTTTTCATAACCACCGGTAAATCCGAATATAAGGATTACTTGACGAAGTCAAAGCATTATCTTGAAATGCCTTGGAAGATGGGCGATGGTAGCAATGCTAATGGAGAAGACAGCGGATTATGGGGCTGCTTCACTTGGGGAACTACAGCAGGTTTAGGAACTGTTTCCTTGGCATTGGTACCGAACGATTTACCGTCATCAGAAATTCAAAAGGCAAGAAATAATATAGCTAAAGCTGCTGATATGTGGCTTGCTAATATTGAAAAGCAGGGATACAGATTGCCAATGTTGCAGGCAGAGGATGAACGCGGCGGATATCCGTGGGGTTCCAACTCATTCATAATAAACATGGCAATTGTTATGGCATATGCTCGTGATTTCACAGGAGACAATAAATACTTTGACGGAATACAAGAAGCTATGAGCTACTTGATGGGAAGAAACGGAATGGATCAGTGTTATATAACAGGATACGGTGAACGTCCGCTTACAAATCCTCATGACAGATTCTGGACACCGCAGACAAGTGCAAAATGGCCTGCACCTCCGGCAGGAATACTCGCTGGTGGACCGAACTCTCGTTTTGAGGACCCGACAATTACTGCAGCTGTATTGAAGGATACACCTCCGCAGAAGTGCTATATCGACCATACTGATTCATGGTCAACAAACGAGATAACTGTTAACTGGAATGCTCCTTTGGCATGGGTTACAGCTTATCTTGACGAGAACCAGGAAGGTGGCATCGTTACCGTAAAATATGGTGATGTAAATGACGACGAATATGTTGACTCTTTAGACTTATCAATATTGAAGAGATACGTTCTCCGTAAGTATAATGGAGAAATTAACTTAAAAGCAGCAGATGTAAATAAGGACGGAGGAGTAGATTCATTAGACGTATCCATTTTGAAGAGATTCATTCTCAAAAAAATAAGAGCATTACCATTTGAATAATAATTAAGATTAGTATATTTAGAAAAAATGATAATTAAAGGCTCGGGGTATTGTTACCTCGGGCTTTCTTTTATTTCATGAGAAAGTGTATTATTTTTTTATTTGCTCACTTTTGTTGTATATGAAGTCAAGGAATTTCTCAAGAAATTAAACAAAGAACTTGATATTGGTATAATATTCTAATATATTTAAACTGTAGGTTTGTACTATTTACACTGCCATACCACATTATATCTCCAAAGCAAGATTCCTATCTTTCGACAATAATCATTAAAAATAAATATACAAAGCAGTTTGAAATGAAGCTCTGTAAATTTTCCGGCAATAAATCGGTCTTTAAAGGAGATTATAGAGGGAGGTGAACTCTTACTGGGGTGATAAATCTTTTATTTATTAGTTTGGAGCTTCGTTTCTAAAATATATGATTGTTTAGTGGGAGGAGAGAATATGAAATTTAGAAAGTCTGTGTGCTTTGCGGTCATGTTAACATTTTTATTGACATGCTTGCTACCTTCAACAGTTTTTGTATATGCTGTGGAAGACGATTCTTCAGAGTTACCGCCTTACAAAAATGACCTTCTATATGAAAGAACTTTCGATAGTGGCCTTTGTTATCCATGGCATACATGCGAAGACAGTGGAGGAAAGTGTGACTTTGAAGTGGTTGACGTTCCTGGACAACCCGGTAACAAAGCCTTTGCTATAACAGTTCTCGATCCGGGTAAAAACAAGTGGAGTGTCCAGATGAGGCACCGTGGTATCACCCTTGAGCAAGGCCATACATACACCATAAGATTGAAGTTATGGGCTGAGAAATCCTGTAAAGCTTATATAAAAATCGGACAGATGGGTGATCCCTATGAAGAATACTGGAGCAATAAATGGACAGCCTATAACCTTACAGCCGGTAAAGTATTGGAAATTAATGAAACCTTTACAATGACTGCACCGACAGACGACACATGTGAATTTACTTTCCATTTGGGAGGAGAAATGTCCGGGCCTGTACCCTATAGGGTTTTCCTCGACGATGTATCCCTCTACGACCCTGAATTTACGAAACCTGTTATAGAAGAATTGAAGCAGCCTGACGTACGTGTTAACCAGGTGGGTTACTTACCTAAAGGTAAAAAGGTTGCTACCGTAGTATGTGATTCCAATAAGCCTGTCAAATGGAATCTATTAAATGCTGCAGGTGTTGTTGTATTGGAAGGCTATACTGAGCCTAAAGGTCTTGATAAAGACTCCCAGGATAATGTTCATTGGATAGATTTTTCTGACTTTACTACCGAAGGAATTGGTTATAGATTTGAGCTTCCGACGGTTGAAAGTGTAACAAATTACAGCCATCCTTTTGATATTCGTTCAGATATTTATTCACAGATGAAATATGATGCTTTGGCATTCTTCTATCATAAGAGAAGCGGTATAGAGATTACAATGCCCTATGCGGGAAGAGAGGATCTGTGCAGGCCTGCAGGACACGTTGATAAAGGGGAAAACAAAGGTGACGGAAGTGTTCCCACATGGCCGCAGGATGACGAGTATGCAGGAATACCTCAGAAAAATTACTCAAAGAACGTAATCGGCGGATGGTATGATGCCGGTGACCATGGTAAATATGTGGTAAACGGTGGTATTGCCGTTTGGACAATGCAGAACCAGTATGAAAGAGCTAAAATTAACGGTCTTGAAGACTGGGGACCTTATAAAGACAGCGGAATGAATATACCGGAGCAGGACAACGGTTTTCCCGATATTCTTGATGAAGCAAGATGGGAAATAGAGTTCTTTAAGAAGATGCAGGTAACAGATAAAGAGGATCCTTCCATCGCAGGAATGGTTCATCACAAGATACATGACTATAGATGGACAGCACTGGGTATGATGCCTCACGAAGATCCTCAACCCCGTTATTTAAGACCTGTCAGTACAGCAGCAACATTGAACGCTGCTGCAACTCTTGCACAGGCTGCACGTCTATGGGAAGAATATGATCCCGTTTTTGCCGCAGATTGCTTACAAAAGGCTGAAATAGCATGGAAGGCGGCATTGGATCATCCTGAAATATATGCAGAGTTTACACCGGGAAGTGGTGGACCGGGTGGAGGACCATACAATGATAATTATGTTGGCGACGAATTCTACTGGGCAGCATGCGAACTCTATATAACCACCGGTAAAGACGAATATAAGAATTACTTGATGAGTTCACCTCACTATCTTGAAATGCCTGCGAAGATGGAAGGTACAAACGAAGACGGCGGATTATGGGGCTGCTTCACATGGGGAACTACAGCAGGATTGGGAACTGTTTCCTTGGCATTGGTACCTAATGGTTTACCGTCTTCAGAAATACAGAAGGCAAGAAACAATATAGCCAAAGCAGCTGATGCATGGCTTGATAATATTGAAGACCAGGGATACAGGCTGCCAATCAAGCAGGCAGAGGATGAACGCGGTGGATATCCGTGGGGTTCAAACTCATTTATTCTTAATATGATGATTGTTATGGCATATGCTCGTGATTTCACAGGAAATGATAAATATTTTGACGGAATCCAAGACAGTATAAGCTACCTGTTGGGAAGAAATGCAATGGACCAGTCTTATGTAACAGGATATGGTGAGCGTCCGCTTACAAATCCTCATGACAGATTCTGGACACCACAGACAAGTGCAAAATGGCCGGCACCGCCTGCAGGTATAATTTCAGGAGGACCAAACTCCCGTTTTGAGGATCCGACAATAAATGCGGCAGTATTGAAGGATACACCTCCACAGAAGTGCTTTATCGACCATACGGATTCATGGTCGACCAACGAAATAACTGTTAACTGGAATGCTCCTTTTGCATGGGTTACGGCTTATCTTGACGAGCAGTACACCGACAGCGATACTGCAAGGGTAAGTATTGATTCGCCGGTTGCAGGAACAAGGTTTGAGGCCGGCAAGGATGTTGAAATAAGTGCAACCGTTAAAGCTGATGTTCCTGTGAGCAAGGTAGAGTTTTATAATGGGGACGAGCTTATTTCCAGTGACTCAAGTGCACCGTATACTGCAAAAATATCCAAGGCTCCTGTGGGTGCATATGACCTTAAGGCTGTTGCAGTTCTCTCCGACGGAAGAAGAATTGAGTCACCGATAACTCCAATTTTAGTTAAAGTAATTGTTAAACCTACTGTTACATTGACTTCACCCAAGTCAAATGTAGTAATTCACGGAAACGAGTACTTGAAGATTACTGCTACAGGTAGTGATAGTGACGGTAAAATTTCAAGAATTGAATTCCTTGTTGACGGGGAAGTAATAGGATCAGATAAGGAAGCACCTTTTGAGTACGAATGGAAGGCACAAGAGGGCAATCATGAAATAAGCGTTATTGCTTATGATGATGACAATGCTGCTTCAACACCGGATTCCGTAAAAATCTTCGTAAAACAGGCAAGAGACGTAAAGGTACAATATATGTGTGACAGCACTCAGGCATCCAACCAGGAAATAAAGGGTAAATTCAACATTATTAACACCGGAAACAGGGATTACTCATTAAAAGATATGGTATTAAGATACTACTTTACCAAGGAATCCGATTCGGAGCTGCAATTTAACTGCTATTATACTCCGATTGGTTCGGGTAATCTTATTCCGTCATTTACCGGTTCGGGTGAGGAGCATTGCCTGCAGTTAGAATTTAAGGATGTTAAGCTTCCTGCAGGCGGCCAGACCGGTGAGATACAGTTTGTAATTAGATACAAAGACAACTCGGTACATGACCAGTCGAACGATTATTCCTTTGACCCGACAATAAAGGCATTCACGGATTATGAGAAGGTTACCCTGCACAAAAACGGCGAGCTTGTTTGGGGTATAGCACCCGGTGAGCCACCTGTTATTGAGCCGGAAATAATTTATGGAGACGTTAATGACGATGAAAGCGTGGATTCCCTTGACGTGTCTATACTAAAGAGGTTCTTACTGCGCAAAATCAGCGACCTCCCGGGTGAAAATGCCAAATTGGCTGCCGATGTAAACAAAGACGGTGAAATAGATTCATTAGACTTAACGATTCTGAAGAGATTCGTATTGAGAAAAATAGACAAATTACCGTTGGAATAATTTAATTGATATATCCCCCCGCAGCAAACTGCGGGGGGATTTTTAAATTATTTGTCTGCCTTAATTGAATTATAAAATGCTGCAAAACCGCCAAACAATATTCCTGTTATGGGAAATACAATCCAACATATAGCCCAGAGGTCTAAAACAAAACCGCAGAATAAAAAGATACAGACAGCAAGGGGCCATACTATTCCGGCAACAGCTCCTATAACTCTTTCATTTTTTTTCTTTTTCGGTTCGTAATCCTCTATTTTCAAAAGCTGCTTATAAGCATTTACTGTACTGCTTCCGGTAATAAGTATATATACTGCGACAGCTATGATTAACAGCATGGGACATATACCGAACTCAGATATATTATCAAATAAGGAGCCGGCAAGTAAAACAACAACGGAAAATATGCAGAGGCTGACACCAATAATAATACTGATGCTTTGCTTGGCTGTAATTTCGTCCAATTCTTTTTTTAAGATGTATTATACATCCGATGTCAGATCAAACTGTCCGTCCTCAATAAATTTGAATTTTTGAAGCTTGGTCCCGGAGTATATAAACAGAACTACCGCCGGTATGACCATTAATAACAAAATTATTACCGGAATGGTTTCCCGGGTATTTTTCGGTAAGGTTTGCAAAATTAGATTGCGGTCTACAAGCAGTGATATTAGTATTAATAGCGACACTCCCAAAAGAATCAGTCCAACTCCTATTCCTATCAGTCTGGAAGTCTTGTTTTTTAGGGAAATGAATTTCCTTGACTCTTCAACGTCTATTAATGTGTAATCTCCTTTATTTTCTTCCGGATCTATACCCATTTCTTCCAACAATTCATTGACGTTGCCAAATTCGGAAATAACAATACCGATGGCTTCATTTTCCGGTTTTCCTTCAATTTTAAGCTCATGGTACCGTTCTTCCATATTGTAATACATCTCATTTTTTAAGCGCTCCATCTCTTTATTTTTCGGTAAATTCATAAAAATATTGTCCAGATAGCTCTTAATAACTTCCATTATCATCCAACTCCTTTACAAATTTATTAATTACGTTTTTGGTCAAGTTCCATTCTTTGCATTTTTCCCTGTAGTATTCAATTCCCTTCGGAGTTATTCTGTAATATGTCCGTCTTTTTCCCTGAGTCTCTTCACCGTAGTAGGATTCAATATATCCGTTTTTTTCAAGACGGGCAAAGGCAGAATAAAGTGTTGTTTCTTTTATGATGTACTGTTCGTTTGTAATGGTGCGTATGTTTCTCGAAATCTCATACCCATAGGAATCACCTTGTATAAGGAGACTTAGAATAATGGTGTCGTTATAGCCCCGTATTACATCACTGCTAATCACTAAGATCCCCCCTTTAATTACTACTACGTCTAACGTACTATGTCTGTCGTAGTAATTATAACATAATTACTACGACAGGTAAAGTACTTTTTAAATTTTTATTAATTTTGAAAATAAGAAAACAAAATAGTCCTAAAAAGGACTTAATTTAATAGTTTCAATGAAATATATTTTATATAAAAACTAGAACTTGCGTCCGCCGCCGCCATGAGTTCTTCCACTGCTGCTTCTATGGGTGCTGCTTCTGCCACCGCCTCCACCGGATGAGCTGCTTTCAATTTTGGTTCTAACTGTTGATTCCCTAATATAGCTGTCTCTGTTTTCCGTAAGAGCAAAGGAACCGTTCTCTTCATAGGTTTGATAGTTGATTGTAATCTTTCCTTTGCTGGAAAATGTTACGACTAAAGTGGCGATTACAGAAATAACAAGGGCAACAATATATACCGGAAAGCTCTTTATCATGGTTAAAACTCTATGAAAATAGTTTCTTTCGGTGTCCACTCTGTATTGATTGGATGGAACGCCGGAATTTGCATAGCTTTTTACATTATTGATAAATTCACAGCAAGCTTGATAGTAATCGCGTTTGGAAAGGTGTTGGGCTACATCATCCAATATGTTGTCAATTCTTTTATCTGTAAATATATCAATAGCCTTGCCGTTTGTAGAAATATAGGCCTCCCTTTTATCCATGTTAATAAGAAGCAAAAGACCGGAATAGTCACTTCCAACCCCATAGCCGTTATAATCAAAATAGTCATCGGCATAATCACGGGAGGACTTGCCCTGGGTATCATCGGTGATAACTATAACAGTGTCCAGTCTATAGTTATCTTTTATTCTTTCAATACTGCCTTGAAGATATAGAACCTCGGATTCTGTAAGATAACCCAAATTATCTATGACATTATCGGAGCTATATGCACATACTCCGAATTGTGCAACAAGAAAAACAAAGATAAAAGCAAGTAAAACAATACTTATCCTTTTATACAAATAAAGCACCCCCAAATACAGCTATTATCCATACAACAGCAAAAACAATCAATCCAAAAACTATTTGCCGTAAAGGGCTTATGGGGGTATCTCCCACGACCTTGCCGGTTTGACCGTTTATTATGAATATGTGGTCTTTGCCCCTGTATTTATTTATAAGAAGATAAATGGGCAGCATGGAATATGAGGCTGTGATATCCGACAGAAGAACCTGTTTACTGTTAACGGAATAAGAATTATAACCGATTACAGTGCTTCTCAGCCTTTTTTCCATATAGTCTTCAACCCGGCTTTTCATAATGGTTTCCGCTTCATTGGCTTCGACATCATATCTTTCAGCCATAAATCCGGACATATACTTCATTGAAAAATTTTGAATTTCGTTATAATTATAGGGCTCAATCATATGCATGAATTTGTCATCGAGTTTCTTGGAAGCATCCACCGGTATATTTTTATATCTGGCTTTACCCCTTCGCAAGAAATGATAATACTTGGTCTGGGTATATCGGTAGCTGCCGCTTCTCCATGTGTGTATAGTTTTTGCTTCTCCCTGGATAAATCCATCGGTTTCACAGCTAAAGAGCCAGAAAGGTGCATATATACCGGTTACTTTGTCGATTTCTTCTTTTTGCTTAAACTCTTTAGGAGCAAGTATACGCTTATGAATCCAATTACTATAAATTTGTTTGGCTTGGTCCTTTGTCAATTTGAAGGGTATAACGCTTTTTGGCTTAAACCGGCCGGAAAATCTGGATTTTATTATTGCTGCACTTTTGCAGTAAATACAGAAGGTGGCAGAGGTTGTGTCATCTGCTATCAATTCGGCTCCGCAGCTATTACAAATATACGAGTCCAGATCCGGCATATCTTCGTTAAGATGTTCTTCATGACTGTGTTTATCGAACTCATCCTTTGAATATTCAGCTAAGCAATAATGGCATTTCCAGCTTTGAGACGGCGGATCGAACTGTAATGACGCGCCGCATGAGGGACATTTATACTCTTTTACCGAGCTCATTTGATATCTCCTTTAAAATATATTGATTTCAATGCTTGTGTCTTCCGCAATACACCCGCAACGAAGCCTATAAGGTCGGTCGGAAGGCTCATGGATTTACAACATATTTTAATTGTACATTTTCAAAAATATGCTGTCAAACTGTAGTTTAGAAGTTTCAAAAAATTGTAATTTATTATTCATAATAATCGTTTTTAAGACCGATCCAATTTTAAGAAAGTATTTAAATTATCGGCTTATTGATCGATAAAATATAATAAAAAAATATGAAATGAATGTGGTTTACATAATGCTTGTATGGTGATTATTGTCATTAACATATATAAATATGTATGGTATAATATAATTAAACGGGACTAATATTTTTTCTTTAAATATCCGATATCCAATATCCAATATCGGAATTGTTAAGTAATAATTTTGCCCTTCTTGTGAATTAGAGTAGATCTTAAGAAACACATTATTTGTTTTTTTTTGATTTTCAGCGAGGAAATATTTATAATGGCATTTTTTGTATGTATTACACCTTTACATAGCAGTATGGGTATTATTCTAATTTAAAAAGGAATGTGTGGTTTATGAAGGCTAGGTTTCCCTTTAAAAACTATATCAGTAAAATAAATCTAAAAAATACAAGTATAAGCATTAAGCTTAATGTAATTATAAGTCTGATAATGATTTTGTCATTATCCGTTTCAATAATATATTCTTTTAATGTTGTACTGGGAATACTGATTGAGCAGGTCAAGGAAGCTACAGTGCAGGTTACGAGGCAAACCACATTAAACATGCAGTTGAAGCTTGAGGAACTTGACCAGTTGGCACAGGATTTAAGCAGGAATGATGAGATAGCGGGATTGGTAACGAATTTGAATAATGCTGAAGATGAGCTTGTGAAAGTCGGGTATGACAGTAAGATTAAGACGATATTAACAGATTATGCTAACCGGAACGGTGAAAAAATAAATGCTGTCTTATTGGTTTCCAATAATTATTCCAATTCAATGTCGGGGCAACAAGGAGTAAAAACCACTGTAGATATCAGTAAGGTCGAGAGTATCAAATCCTTTTTTGATAGTAAGGAAAATTCAAGATGGTATGATCCATATATGCAAGATTTAGACATATTGCAAGATTCTACCGGAATGGGAGGATATGTTGTTACCCTGGCAAAGGGTATTTTTTCAAGCACAAGCCTTAAAAGTCAAGGAAAACTTTTCTTTTACCTTAATTATAATAATTTGGCAAAGGTACTTCAGAATGTAAATATGAGTTATGACGGCCGTATTTATATTATCGGGAACAATGGCAATATAATAGTCAATCCAAAAGAACGCGGACATTTTGGGATGGATGTAAACAGTGTAAGTCAGGAAGATAAAGAAAGGCTGTTATACATAGATGAAGATATGTTTAAGAGAATTAAATCGGAAAAAGACGGAGCCTTTACCGGTGAATTGTATGGCAAGGAAGTGCTTGTAACTTTTTCAACCATTGATGTAATTAACGGTACAATGTTGGGATGGACAGTAGTAACTGTTACAGAGGTGGATAAAATTACGGAAAATGTTTCTAATGTTGCATTTCAAGCTATTATAATCGGCATAATATGCCTGATATTGGGAATCCTCTTTACGTGGATTATAAACAGGGATATAACCAAGAATATTAAAATTTTGGTTAACAGAATGGAAGAAGTGAGTAAAGGAAATTTATCCATTGATTATATTGCTGATGAAAGAAAAGATGAAATAGGGAAGCTGAGCAGAGGTTTTGCAAGAATGATGAAAAGCTTAAACAGCTTGCTTATAAGTATTAAAAGTGCTTCGGATATTACAGTTGATGCTTCTTCAAATGTATCAGCCAAGATTCAGCAAACCTATGCATCCATACAGGAAACCAATGCCATTCTGGAAACAGTTCGGGATAAAAGCAGACAACAAGGGATTATTGTAAAAGACGGAAGGGAAAAAATATTATCTACTCAAAATGAGATAAATAAAGCAAAGGATACAATGAAGAATGTTGATAATGTGATTTCCAAATCAAAGGATATTAGTGAAGACAATAAAAATGCTGTAGGATTGCTGAATGAAATGTCCCGGAACGTTAATACGGCTATGATTGAAATAAGTCAAAGAACAAAGGACCTTATTACAACATCAACGGAAATTACACGTTTTACGAAGAAGATTAAGGAAATTTCAGAGCAGACCAAGTTGATTGCTCTCAATTCAGCTATTGAGTCAGCCAAACTGGGAGCCGAGGGAAGATCCTTTCATTTACTGTCTGAAGAAGCAAGAACTCTTGCGGCAAAAACCAAGGAATTGTCCGGTAATATTGAATATATAATTCAAAATCTTATCAATAAGATTTATGACACCCACCAAGATGTGATAAAGTTGCGTGAAGTTGTGGAGAACGGTGAAGATTCGGTACAAAACATTACCGATAGTTTTGATAAAAATATTGCTTTCTTAAATGAAGTAACCCGTCATGTATCGGATATTCAGCATGTTTTCTTAAGCATTGACAGTTTTGTACAGGATATTGTTACAACAATAGAATACATTAGCACCAGTTCAGAGTCTAACTTGCAGGACATTTCCGATGTGAGCGTAGCAATGAGTGAACAGATGAAGAGTCAGGAATCTCTTTTAGAGGAGACGGTAAACTTGCTCAATTTATCCCAGGAGCTCAAGAAAAAAGCTCAAGAGATAAATTAATGCCGAGCTTAAGTTTTCGGTTCATTTTTTAATTTGAAGGCCGATTTAATATTTTGATTATACATAAAGAAATACAGTAACCTTTGAACAAGGCAGTGAATACTATACTAATGAATCAATCATAGTTATTTCATTAGGAGGTATTCGGTATGGAAGAAGGAAGAGGAGCAAGCTTTTTAGGATGTAACAGTGAGATTTTGTTCTTTATTCTTGTGTTCTTAATTTTGTTCTTTGGCGGATTTGATTTCAGATAGCGGCAGAGAAAAAACAAGTACAAAAACAGATATTGCAAAAGTCAGCTGTTATTTATTTTTTAACAGTACATACCCGGGTATTAAAATTGCATTCCATTTACGGAGTGCTTTTTTATTGCTTGAAAAGCAGATTGTTTTATATAATAAATATAGTGAATATAGTTGACGTAAAATTTTTTCAAGCAAATTTAAATTGCTTGACCTATAACGTCAATAAAACATGTTCGCGACCGAATTAATATATAAATAAAGATAGATTTATTCTTATGTCTATTATGGTTTTGATTCTATCAAGACCGTTATATAAATGAATAGTCTCGAAAAGTAACTGGAAAACCTGCTGAATGTTAATTAATGGGATAAAGTAACATTGAGAGACTGAC
>ENA-OWOZ01001177-OWOZ01001177.1-bioreactor-metagenome-genome-assembly--contig:-NODE-1177-length-25873-cov-3.696077_pt1 | contig 25873 bp, 19 predicted proteins | sample MGYA00238140_ERZ651804 | MGnify/ENA primary metagenome ERZ651804 (study PRJEB26910, sample SAMN07631232) | bioreactor metagenome | isolation source: Switchgrass digestor | place: USA: Dartmouth... | reverse complement strand
AGAGACGCTTACAAACCTGCATATAGAGTAATTTACAGAAATCTGCTGCCGGAAATATATTCATCCCAATAAACCCATATGTTCCAGCAGAATCTTCAGCCCAATAAGAACAAGGATTATTCCTCCGGCCAACTCAGCCTTTGACTTGTATTTTTCCCCAAAGATATTGCCAATTTTTACACCAAGCATGCATATTATGAATGTTACACTACCGATAATCAGCGATGCCGGCACGATTGCCACCTCAAGAAGCCCGAACGTCACACCTACCGCCAGGGCGTCAATGCTTGTAGCAACAGCCAACATTATCATATTCCTGAATTTAAGGGAAGGGTCACATGTTTCACAACCGTTCCTTGATTCGTAAAGCATTTTGGCCCCTATAAATACAAGGAGCCCAAATGAAATCCAATGATCAAAGGCTGCAATCCTGTGCTGAAACTGTGCGCCCAACAAATATCCAAATAAAGGCATCCCTGCCTGAAATACTCCGAAGTACAAACCAACGATGCACGCATCCCTGATTCTGGCTTTACCCAGTGACAGCCCCTTACAGACCGACACAGCAAACGCATCCATCGATAAGCCTACCGCAATAAACAGCAACTCAACAACATTCATCCAGTGTTTTCTCCCAATCTTCTCCGTAGTTTCAGCCTATTTTTATTCATTTATTTACCAACAATTAATATAGCTACAGGCCATTTAAATAATTAAAAACTTACCTGCAGTTAGTTTCCCGCAGATAAGTTTCAATATTACTTCCTAATCTTCTTACACAATAATATAGTAAGATTACAAAACAGTCAAGCATTTGACAATTTCAGGATCCTCGCAGCATTGCCTCCCAGAATTTTTTCCATTTCATCTTCAGTCAGATTCAGGGACCTGATATTGTCAACTTCCCTTTCCTGGTCTTTCCACGGCGAATCAGTTCCAAAAAGAATCCTGTCCGCTCCATGTTGCTTTATAAGCTTTTCCATGCCTCCATTTCCCAGGATATCAAATGAGTAGGAAGTGTCAAAATATACATCTTGTCCCACGAGGTATTTTTCTACCTGATACGTATTTTCGTAACCTCCCATATGGGCTGCAATAATAATACTTCCCGGAAATGCATCCAGCACCTTCCTCAACCTGCAGGGCGGACAATGGTAAGGCGGAGGATAACCTATATCCTTGCCGGCATGAAAAAGCATAATCATGCCAGCCTCTGCCAGGGCTTCATATATTGGAAAAACCTTTTTGTCATCCACGTAAAAATCCTGGTAATCAGGATGAAATTTTACGCCTTTTATTCCTGCCTCCCAAAGCCATTTAATTTCCCTTTTCCAATCGGGATAATCAGGATGTAACGTGCCAAAGGCAATGATACTTCCATTCTGCATGCTTACAGCCCACCTGTTAATTCCGGTAGTCTGTTCCGGTTTTGTAGCTATAGGCTGCAGGACAGAAAAATCAATTCCGGCCTTTTTCATGGAATTCTTAAGGCAGGCAACCGTGCCGTCTGTAAAAGGAGAAATCCCGCCTTTTTCCGCCAAAAGAGGTACCGCCCTGGGGGCAAGGTTATCAGGGAAGCAATGAGTATGAATGTCGATTACCATGAATCCAGTAAACCTCCAATAAAAATAAATTCAGCAACTGTAAAAAAAGTTAACCGGGAACTTTATACCTAGTATATGCCATTTCTTAACGTCAGTTCAACACTTTAAATCAAGGGGACAGTTCTTTTGAAATACCTTTAGGGGAGATAATGAAATTAAGTCCCCGTAATACTTCTTGAAAAAGCGAAAATCACGGCGGGGAGAAAGCAAGAATTATAAAAAAAATATTGACAAATTTGTCTTATTGTATTACTGTATTATTGTATTGTATTCTTAATACAATGATACAGTAAGGAGTGATCAAATGCCTTGGGAAGTAAACCCTGACCGGCCGATCTATTTACAGTTGGCGGAACAATTGGAGCTCAAAATTTGTTCAGGAGTTTATCCTTTGGGTTCAAGGCTTCCTTCCGTCCGCGACCTTGCGCAAGAGGCTTCAGTAAACCCCAATACCATGCAGCGTGCCCTTGCCAAGCTTGAAGAAGACGGACTCGTGTACACCAACCGTACAAATGGGAAATTTGTAACGGAAAACAAGGATATTATTCAAAAGGTCAAGGGAAAAATTGCACAGGAGCAGGTAAAAAATTTTTTAAAAAAGATGGATGAACTGGGATTCACACATACAGAAATCCTGTCTATTATTTCTGAAATTTTAAGAGGAGGGAAACAATGAATAATATATTGGAATGCAGAAACTTAACCAAAACTTTCGGAACGCTAAAAGCCCTGGACAATATAAACCTTGACATACCCCGCGGAAAAATCATTGGTTTATTGGGCCCTAATGCCAGTGGCAAAACAACATTCTTAAAAATATGTAACGGGCTTTTGACTCCCTCAAGCGGAGAAATTACAATAGGTGGCTATAAACCAGGCATTGAAACAAAAAAAATAGTCTCTTACCTGCCGGAGAAAACATACCTGAACGACTGGATGAAGGTTTCAGACATAATATCCTTTTTCAGGGATTTTTACGAAGATTTCAATACTGATAAAGCTTATGACATGTTGGGCAAATTGGGCATAAGGACTAATGACCGCCTGAAAACCATGTCAAAGGGCACCAAGGAAAAAGTGCAGCTCATTCTGGTTATGAGCCGGGAATCACAGCTTTACCTGCTGGATGAACCTATCGGCGGAGTCGATCCCGCATCAAGGGATTACATCCTTGACACCATTTTGCGTAACTACAATGAAAACGCCACTATAATTATATCCACGCATATTATATCAGACATTGAAAAGATACTTGACGAAGTAATTTTCATAAAACAGGGAAATATCGTTCTTAACAAAACAGTGGACGAAATACGGGAAGAAAACCAGAAATCAGTCGATTCTTTATTCAGGGAGGTATTCAGATGCTAGCTAAATTGTTAAAGTATGAATTCAAGGCAACATCAAGAACGTTTATACCACTTTATATAGTCTTACTGGTCTTTGCGGTAATAAACAGGATTATTACTCCAGAGAAAATATTAATATCCAGCAATAGCTTCATTATCAAGGACATTTTGGCCGTTGTCGGCATAACCCTTTATATTGGTCTAATTCTCGCAGTTGTTGTCGTTACACTGATCATCATGATCCAGAGATTTTACAAAAATTTGCTGGGCAATGAAGGATACCTTATGTTCACACTGCCCGTTCAAAGCTGGAAACTAATTGCCAGCAAGGTTATTACCTCCTTGACCTGGAGTGTGCTCAGTTTCTTCATCACAATTACTTCTCTTGTTATAGTCATCGGACCTAAAAACATAGTCTCCGGTATCCGGGATATGCTTGCATTTATACAGAAGTCCATGGGAGGAGCAGGATTTGTCATTCTACCCATATACGGTCTATTAGCGGTGGTATCGTCGATTTTAACTGTTTTTACTGCAATCGCCCTTGGGCAGCTTTTCTCCAGGCACAGGGTTATTGCCTCTTTCGGTATGTATTGTGCAATTTATGCAGTGTACCAGCTGTTAATGCTATTGTATATGCTGCTTGTGGGAAACAACATTGCACCTACGTTTTTAAAAGGAACGCCGTCGATATGGGACTTAAACCTGTTTTCACTGCTCTTTATCCTGTTTGAATGTGTGAGAATATCCATAAATTTTGTAATAACAAATAAAATATTGAAAAACAAATTGAATCTGGAATAGAAGCGGAAAGGGCTCAGTTGCTCATAAAGCCGGCTTTGTTGGGCCGCGCAGGGAAAATCCTCCCGCGCGGCCTTTACTTCATTTCACCACCCTTATAATCCTTTAAATACACATCTTTACCAATATTATCTAGACCATTCACACTCTTTCGGGTGTTATTAACTGTTTCATTATTTGCCATAGGTTTTCACATATTAGTTATATCAAATTTAGGAAAAAAGTTATTCGTTTCCGGCTTAGAAAGATAAAAAGTTAACGTTTTTGGTTATATTGCACAAAAACAAAATATGATATTTGACAAAAATTTATATAATTTAATATCAACTTGAATTATTCAACCTATTAGAAAATATCAACTTTTTATTCAGACCGGGTAAAAATATAATAAATGCGAGAAAACAACACTTTATATTTTTTCCAGGCACTAAAAAATTTTTCACAAATGAACTGCAGATGTGTCCACTTACGTAACCACTAAAAATATCCGCTGAAAATCTTCTGATCAGTTACCAAACTTAAGCAAGTCAACTGTTAATTTAAGTTATATGAATAGGGGGGCTACCATTGGCTGTACAAAATGAAGTAACACTCTACAAAAAGCGCAGTATATGGAGCAGGTATAAAAGGGATGTGTTAATGAATTACCAGCTTTATATCATTATATTACTGCCGCTGATATGGTTATTCATATTCCGCTATATACCCATGTATGGTGTACAGATCGCCTTTAAAAACTTCCAGGCCAGCAAGGGTATTTTAGGAAGTGAATGGGTAGGGCTTTACCAGTTCAAAAAGTTTTTCAACAATTACATGTTCGAAAAAATCATAACCAATACAATTACCCTCAGTTTATACCAAATGATCGCGGGTTTCCCATTCCCCATAATACTGGCATTGGCACTTAATAATACCCTTTATCCTCGTTTCAAGAAAACGGTGCAAATGGTCACATACATGCCGCACTTTATATCAACGGTAGTAATGGTTGGTATAATACTTCAGTTAGTTCATCCAAGAATAGGCTTGATAAATAATGCGATAAAAGCCTTGGGCGGAACACCTATTGACTTTATGGCAAAAGCCAAATATTTTCCTTCCATTTATGTTTGGTCAGGCGTATGGCAAAGCACCGGATGGGGTACCATTATTTACCTGGCTGCTCTGGCAGGCATAGATCCGGAACTTCACGAGGCGGCGGTCATTGATGGTGCCTCAAGGCTTCAAAGGGTAAAATATGTTGATTTACCTGGTATATTGCCAACCATTGTAATCATCCTGATACTTAATGCCGGTAACATTATGAATGTCGGTTTTGAAAAAGCCTTCCTGCTGCAGAATAATCTTAACCTGGATACATCCGAGATTATTGCCACGTATACTTACAAAATGGGATTGGCTTCCGCAGCTTCAGACTTTTCATATGCTTCGGCAATAGGCTTCTTTAACTCGGTAGTCAACATGATTCTAATACTAATAGTAAACTATATCGCCAAAAAACTCGGCGAAATTAGTTTGTGGTAAGGGGGGCTGAAGAATGGCACAGGTACAGGTACAACCACGTATCAGAACCAATAACAAGATTCGATTATCGTCAGGAGACAGGGTATTTCATTTTTTCAATGACGCATATCTGCTTCTTGCCCTGTTAATAGTACTTTACCCTATTATCTATATAGTAAGTTCATCCTTCAGTTCACCCCAGGCTGTAGCCACCGGAAGAGTTGTCCTCTTCCCCGTCGACTTTTCATTAAGAGGGTATGAAGCCGTATTCAAGCACGAAGGCATAGTACTGGGATACACAAATACAATCTTTTATACAGTAGTAGGGACTTTTGTTAACGTGACAATGACAGTCCTGGCTGCTTACCCCCTTTCCAGGAGAAGAATGCCGGGCAAACAAATCATCATGTTCCTGTTTACATTCACGATGATATTCAGCGGTGGACTCATACCTACCTATATACTTATCTCAAGGCTTAAACTTATAAACACCAGGTGGGTTATGATAATTCCCAATGCTATCGGTGTTTTTAACATGATAATATGCAGGACATTCTTTCAAACCAATATACCGGAAGAGTTGGTAGAGGCTGCCCAAATCGACGGATGCGACCATATACGCTTTATGTTTGAAATGGTTTTGCCTCTTTCAAAACCGATCCTGGCAGTAATTGCCCTGTATTATTCCGTAGGTCACTGGAACGCATATTTTGACGCATTTATATATCTATCCAATGAAAAGCTTTTCCCGCTCCAGATAATCCTGCGTGAAATCCTGGTGCTCAACCAGATCGAGCAAGCAACAATCATGGATCCTCAAATAATGCAGGCACGCCAGGGGATGTCAGACCTTCTGAAGTACTCGCTTATAGTTGTATCAAGCGCTCCATTTATGTTTATTTACCCATTTGTTTCCAAGCACTTCGTAAAAGGTGCTTTGACAGGTGCTATCAAAGGATAAGGTTACTGCAACGTATATGTCCAATGTATAGCTATAAATAAGCCTCTTATGTTAAGAAGGCATATTTATAAAAAAAAACAGAAGGAGGTAATAAATATTATGAAAAGGCTTGCTGTGCTTCTGCTTTCGATTCTGTTAGTTGTAAGCCTCATGGCCGGATGTGCCGGCAAGAAGGATACTGCCGGTGATACTTCCACAGGAACAGGTACAACAACTACAACACCCAGCACATCGGGTGGCAAAACCACAACTACAAGCGGAGATGATATAGTAGTCTCCGAAAAAGGTGTATTGCCTATTGTAAACAAGAAAATTGACATCACCGTTTTTACTGCCGATAACCCGTCTGTAGAGAATTTTGAAACCAACAAACTGACATTATTCCTGGAAGAACAGACAAACATTCATGTCATCTGGCAGCTTGTAGCTGCAAAGGATAGGGACCAGAAATTAAACCTCATGTTGGCAAGCGGCGAAAAACTCCCTGACGTAATCATGGGTGGCATGGACAACGCAGTTCTCGTTGAATACGCAAGCCAGGGTTCTTTCATTCCTCTTAATGACCTGATTGAGAAGCACTCCGTATATCTTGTCCAGTTGTTTGCCGAATATGACGGATTGGAGAATATGATAACCGCGCCTGATGGAAATATCTATTCTCTGCCTAATATAACCATGTCCATACCCAACTCATATCCACGCAGGATGTGGATAAACAAGGTATGGCTGGATACACTGGGACTTGATATGCCTGAAACTACCGAGGAGTTCAAGGAAGTTCTTAGGGCATTCAAGTACCAGGATCCGAACGGAAATGGCAAACAGGATGAAATTCCAATGATGGGCGCTACCAACGGATGGCATACAACATTTGACCGCTTCCTGATGAACTCCTTTATTAAGTACAATGAAGGCTTTCCTTACAATCTTGATAACGGCAAAGTAACCGCTGTATATGACAAGGAAGAATACCGTGAAGGACTCCGTTACCTCAAGTCCCTGGTTGATGAAGGTTTGTATGATCCTGTAAGCTTCACCCAGGACGCAGACCAGTTAAGACAGATCTTCGAGAACGAAGAGATTCATATTGTAGGTTGTATCCCCGGTGGTATGCCGACAGCAAATATGGCCGGCGACCGTTATAAGCAGCTGACTGCAGTTCCGCCGCTGGAAGGACCGAATGGTGTACGCTGGGCTAATCATGAACCCTGGAACTACATCCTGTACCAGAACGTAATGGTAATTACCAAGGACTGCCAGTATCCTGATGCAGTGTTCAAGTGGGGCGATTACCAGTATGACACTGACGTTTCCATGCGTGCACGTCTTGGTGAACCGGGTGTTGACTGGGTAGAAGCCGCTCCGGGCACCGTAGACCTGGAAGGCAATCCCGCCCTGTTCAGACCTATACTGCTGTGGGGTCCTGTACAGAATTCCCACTGGTATCAACGTCATCCTTCTCATGAGAACTTTGCTGACAAGGGCGAGCGTTCTGATGATCCGTATGAACTCCAGAGGCTGCTGTGGGAAGCTACCTTCAACTGCTACAAGCCATACACGCCTCCGATGGATATGTACGTACCCGACAAGATGCTCTACTCTGCTGAAGACAGCAAACGTATGAACGAGATTAACTCCGTGCTCAGAACCTATGTCAATGAGTGCAGAGACAAGTTCATAACCGGTGTAATGGATCTTGACAAGGATTGGGATACTTACCTCAACGAATTGAAGAAGATCGGTTATGAAGAATATATCGAAATCATCCAGAGAAGATACGAGCAGTTTTTGGCTGACTAATATAAATCAGGTATAAATACAAAGCCCTCTTTAAGGGGGCTTTGTATTTATTGGGGCAAACAGAAAATATTTAATAAACAATAAACTATGGGTATTTCATATTGATAGGTATTTTTGAAAAGGTATTTCAAACAATAAGAATTGTGAAAATTTAGGTATTTCATATCAATAAAAGGGAGCATAATTCATATGCTCCCTTTATTGATATATTTTTATGTTGGCATAACCTTTTTAAGCCTTTTTCCTGGGGTCGATGGATATCTTGCCCTTCATGTTGAGCAAATCAGCAAATGGTCCGGGGTAGCATTCACCGTCATGTTTATTGCCGAAGAAATCCATGTTGACGTGCTTGTAGCAGGGAACTTTTACGACGTCTTTTTTAAAGTTGACGCTGATGGTCAGTTCCTCCGTGTCAAGCTCAATGTCGGCATCGGAATAGTTACCATTTATCTCCCAGTTGAAATATCTCCTTACAGATGGCAGGTCCAGTGCCATAACAGGGTCAGGATTCAGTATCTTGATAAATCCCCACGGTACCTGGATATACAGGTTTCCGTCGGCATAGTTGTGTACATTGTCAAAATCAATGGCTGATTGCCTGCACTTGTAGAAAATGTTGTTCAGTATCCTGAAATCCCTTTCTGTACTGCCTCTGCCGTCAATCATCCTTAAGGGTATGGTATATGAATGGAAACCTGCCTGGGTCGTCTGCATAATGAGATTGTTTACAATGGTGACATCATCGCTTCCCAGGGAATAGATGCCATTGCCTTCCTCGCCTCTCTTATCCATGGTCTGCCAGTTGTTCTCCCTGAGGTCCTTATGGGTGTACAGCAAGGCTCCCACGTCACAGATAATATTGTTGTCCACCAGGTTGTGGAAGCGTGTTCCTTCAAATATAATGGCGCCGCGCAGTGTATCAGGCATATCAACAAAGACGTTACAGGTTATCCTGCAGTTTGAATTGCTGCAGTCAAGCCACAGCCCATCACACATCTCCATTTTCCTTACCACGTTTCTCCGGAACATCATGTTTTTGGCTTCGTGAACCTTTACCCCGGCAGACTCCCAGGAATAGTACACCCTCTGCCATCCGATATTTTCAATAAGGTTATCCTCAATAAGCATGTTTTCGCTCTTAATGGCTGCAATACCGCAAACCCCGCAGTCGCTTATTACATTTCTCCTTATGATATGATGGCTGAAATCAGGAGGCGGAGGACACGCGTTCCAGCATTCATTGCCTGCGTCAATACCCACGGAATTGGCATGGCGGATAATATTATCCTCGATAATCCAGTGATGGCCCCTGTAAGTTGACAGCAATCCTTTCTGAGGCACCGGGTTTCCGTTTCCGGCAAATTCCAGGGTAAGCCCCTTAACCCTTATGTATCCCAGGTATGGTTTTTCAGGAACAAATACCTGTTCCTTGGTGGTAATTTCCACCACATGGTCTGCAGGGTTGCCGTCGTCTTCAAGCCTTATGTGAAGGCACAGACCGTCTTCTTCAACCCAGAAAGATCCCTTATGGCGGCCCAGCTCCCTGAAATTTCTAACCTGTTTAAGCCTTTTGCCATCAACAAACACCATACCTCTCCTATAGGACAGTATCGGGTTCATGGTTCTCTCATCAAAATGAAGGCAACTGATGTCATATATGGCAGTGGCAACGGCAAATGGATTATAACCGTTAAACAGGGAAGGATCCAGTTTTTGCATCCAGACTTTCGGGTCTCCGGGTGGTTTCATACCAAAGAAACTCAACGACCATCCCTTTGATTCTTCCCATTTGCTGCTGTCCAGAATGGCTGAACCCTTTATTACAACCTTTTCTCCTTCGGCTGCTTCATAGCTTATCATTTTCTCCGGGCTCGTTCCGCCATAACGGGGACGGACACATTCATAATATACACCCTCCCGTATTACAACCCTTTCACCAGGCTGCAATATGGACGCAGCTTTTCCTATTGTTTTAAAAGGCCTTTCCAGTGTACCCGGTCCGTCGTCGTCTGCGTTTTCATTTTTATTATCCACATAATAGGTTTTTGTAAAGGTAAGAGGTTTTTCCCAATGTTCAAACTCCGTACCATCTGCCAATTGGTTAATGGAGTTTATATCAAAACTCATATACTCATCCCCTATACTTGTTATTTGTCAAGTTTTCTGGGGTCAATGTTGAATACGAATTTTTCTCCGGCCTTAATGCCCGGGAACGGGCCTGCGACACGGTTTCCTTCCACTTTATTGCCGAAAAAGTCGGTACATACCTTACTATCGGCTTCGATTTCCGGTAAATCTTCTTTCAGAGTTATTTCCAAGGTTAAATCATCGCTGTTAATGTTAATTTCCGCGTTAAAGGTACAGCCATTCAGGTCAAATCCGCAAAATTCCTGCCAAGTTTCAAGGTCCAGGCACATTTCAGGTTCAGGATACATAACCCTAAGATACCCTGGCGGCATCTTGCCGTAAGCATTTCCGTCAAGCTTATTGTGCTGATTGGGCAGGATAATGGCAGCTTCACCGCAGTCATAGAATATGTTATTGAAGAATTTGTTGTCTCTTGAAGTACCGCCGCGTTTAGGCATTAACCTGAAGGCCACCACTTTTGCAAAGAAACCGGATTTCCTGCATTTACCAATAAGGTTATTCACTATTCTCAGCCTGTCAGTGCCTTCCAGGTAAATTCCATAACCGTTGACATACGGCAGTTCGGTACTTTTATACCATCCGGATGATCCTGGCTCTTCGGGCACTTTGCTCCTGTCATACCTTCCTTCCACATTCCAGATAATGTTATTGTCAATCAGGTTTTCCACATCACGTGTACATTCAATGAAAATGTGCTCCCTGGAATCAATGCCATCGACAAATACATTCGATGTAATTCTGTTATTGTCATTTCCTACGTCAAGCCATAACGCGTCGCATCCGTAACATTTCCTGAACACATTTCTGCGGATAAGGCAATTTTTTGCATGATGGAACTTAATACCGCCCGCTTCCCAGGAAAGTTCCATGCGCTGCCAGCCTGTGCCTTCTATCAGGTTATCCTCTATAAGTACGTTACGTACTCCCAATCCTGCAATACCACATACGCCGACATCTCTGATTATATTGCGCCTTATAATGGTGTAACCGACAATCTGTCCTTCAATGGGTGTACGATGCCAGCATTCATTGCCGCAGTCAATGCCTACGGCGTTTGACCAGTCTATTACACAGTCTTCAATAATCCAGTGATGTCCTCTGTAGCAGGAAATTGCTCCTCTCTGGGGAACAGGAGCTCCCGTGGCGGCATGGGCCATGGTTAGGCCTTTTACGCGTATATAGGACAGGAACGGTTTTTTAGGAGCAAAACACTGTTCACGGCTGGTCAATTCAATGGTATGGTTTCTCGGATCATCGTCATTGGGAAGGCGGATGTGCACCTTTTGTCCGTTGGCTTCAACCCAGTAAGTATTGTCAGACATACCGAGCATATAATATAACGGCACTTGTTTCATGGGTTTTCCGTCAACAAAAACCATACCTCTGCGGTTCAAATACGGAGTCATGTCTGTTTTACCATATTCGATGAATAACCTGTCATGGAGTATGTTTACGGCACAGAACGGATTATATCCCTTGAAATCTTCAGGATTCAGTTCAATTTCCCAGATTCTTATATTTTCTGGGATAGGTTCATTGAAACGGAACCTGCGGAGATTCCAGCCTTCGCTGGGCTTAAAGTCCTTTACTTCAACAGAGGCCTTGATTATTACTTCCTCACCATTATATGCCTCGTAACTGATCATTTTTTCCGGGCTTTCGCCGCCCATGGCCGGCTGTACAGTTTCACGGTAAACTCCGCCGTGTATAAGCACCCTGGTACCAGGTGTCGCAACTTGTGCGGCTGCATTAATGGTTTTGAAAGGCCTGTCCTCAGAACCGTCGTTGTCGTCCGAAGCATTGGGGTGATTGCAGTCTACATGCAAAACCCTGTCATACTTCGCATCTACTTCCCAACTTTCAAATATATCCCCGCTGGGAAGTACCGCCGTAAAGTCATCAGTTTTTCTCATAAGTTTTCACACTCCTGTTATTTTGCATATTTTTGAAATTAGGAAATGTACTTGAGATGCTAAAACTTCATAACAACAGATAAAAACCTGTTGTAACCTTATGAAACGGCAAAGGTTCATATAAGTCCTTACAAGAAGCATGTAAATGTTAAGCGGACATTCCGGTAAATCTTATGCAAGTTACCTTAAGTTGCTATTTACTGCTAATATTATACTATACATTGAGTTTAAACTCTATTACATAATTATTAAGAAAAGGCAGGAGTGTGGGGTGCACACTCCTCAAACCTGTAACGAATACCGGCCTATTCAAGGCAACCGTTCACAACAGCTCTTACACGGAGGTGATGGTATTCTTCCATGTTGGGATCCATCTGATGCATATAAACAAAGGACAAACCTTCTGAAGGATCAATGGATACATAGGTACCAGCAGCTCCGGTCCAGCCGAATTCGCCCACGGAACCATTGGAATGACCTTCGGCCAGGCTCATCAGTGTTCTTACACCAAGGCCATAACCATAACCTGCCAGATAAGAATTTCTGAAATCCTTTAACTGTTCATCGTTTAAATGATTGGCTCTCATTAAGTCAATGGTCTTTCTCCCGATGATTCTCTGTCCATTGTAAACACCGCCATTTGCCAGCATCTGTGAGAATATCAGGTAGTCTCTCACAGTTGAGTAAAGGCCTGCACCTCCGGATTCATAAATGGCATCGGGTTGATGATATACGTCCAGGAAGCCTTGTATCCTTGTCATGGTTCCGTCTTCACTTCTCCTGTAATGGTTAGCCATCCTGGATTCAATGTCGCCGCGGAAACGGTATCCTGTATCTTTCATGCCCAGAGGCTCAAAGATTTCTTCCTGCAGGAACTGTCCAACAGTTTTGCCGGAAATAAGCTGGATCAAACCGGCGACAATATCATGGCCATATCCGTACAGCCAATGGGTACCCGGCTCAAAAGCGACAGGTACACTGCCCATGGCGCGCACTTCGGTCACAATATCATATTTCCCATACTTCTTAACAAGTTCTTCCCTTACTCTTGCCATTTCTCTCGCCGTATAGGAATTACCGAAGGGATATGGCAAACCAACGGCCATCATAAAGGCATGTTTAATCAACATAGGATTTTTTGCCTTTCTTATTTCAACATTGCCGTTTGGTTTGGTAATGACAACGTGGGTGTCCTTATATTCAGGAAAATATTCATACAATGGCTCATTGAGCAGAAATTTTCCTCTCTCAAAGAGCATAAGGGCAGCTGTGCAAATAACCACTTTTGTCATGGAAAAAAGACGAAAAACCGTGCTTTCGGTAACAGGCCGCTTCTCTTCAAGATCGGCATAACCGAAATATCCTTCATACAAAATTTTCCCGTTTTTGGCCACTGCGCAGCCACAGCCTGCCGGGCCGTTTTTCACAAATTGCTCCAGCAATCTGGAAAGGTCATCAAATGTAGCCATACTCTCAACTCCTTATCCTTTAAATACCATTACAGAATTCCAGGCTTTACATTAAGCTTTCGCTCAATGTAAAGCCTTTTTTCATTGATAAAACAGTTATTGTAAGCAGTTATTTCTTAAGACGGATGACGTTCCACGAAAGCTTCTTTGTAACGGCACAAACTTTCCCGTCCTCCATCTTTGTATCAGGATTTATTAACGGTATAATAGCATTGGGATTTTCATAAGTATTTCCCTTATCCAAATCATCAGTATACATCTCAATATGCTCGACTAACTTATACCCTTCAAATCCTCTGACATCGAGACTTACTTCAATGTCATCCTCAGCAGCGCGGTTGATCATAAAGATAACCAGTTCATCCTTGTCCTCATGATGAACAGCTGCAGCTTCTATTGCCTGTACATTCTCGTATGCACGGCACTGGCACGAAGCTGTAAGGGCAAATTGCTGGGTATTAAATGTAGGACCGTCCACTACGGGCAGGATTGACATACCTTCACGGGCCCACTTGTTCATCTGGTAATATGGGTAGTATGCCGCATTCTTCCATACATGCTGTCCGTCAAAGGCAATGGCGCCACGAAGTCCTCCTGTCATACATGCTATCTTGACACGGTCGGCATGACGGATGAATGTGAGAATAATGGAAGACAGGCTAAGAGCGCTCAGCATCTGAGATGACCTGAAAGGCATTCTTCTTTCAACATAGTTTTCAGGATCATGCCTTATAAAGATGTTTTCTTCCCTTGGACGGAACTGGGAATAATCCTTGGTAACGTCCTGCCATCCTCTGCGGCCGAACAGCACCTCTCCCTGCCTGCCGAAATGGGCACCGTATTCATCAAAGGATATGTACATTTTCCTGGGGGTCCTGATCTTCGCCTGCAGGTAATCACATGTGGCTATGGTTGTCTTGATGAAATCCTCGAATACAGATGAGGCATTCAGGTAATTGGCAATATCACCTTCAGGAGCCGTGTGGTAATGGTGAATGGAAACATAGTCAACAAAATCATAACATTGCTCAAGGGCTGCCATCTCCCATTCCGGGAAATGCCTGTGATGGTCTGAGGTGCCGCAAAAAACGGTTTCAGCCTTATTGTCAATCCATTTGATAATCTTTGATACTTCCAGGGTACGAATTCCAAAACCCACAGGATCTTTTTCCCATGAGCCTATCTGCCAGTGGCCGTCCATTTCATTTCCAAGATACCATGTCCTGATAGGGAACGGTTCAGGATGGCCATACTGCTTTCTCAAATCCGACCAATAGGTTCCCCCGCTATGCCTTGTGTATTCCACCAGGTGCATGATGCCACGCATGTCCTCTGTACCCATGTTAATGGTGTACATGGGATCCGTATTGGCCCGCATGGCCCATTCAATGTATTCATCATGTCCCACTATATTGGGTTCAATCTGGAACCACGCCAGGTCAAGCTGAGCTTTCCTGTTTTCCCGCGGGCCTATGGACTGTTTCCAGTCCCATCCCGAAACGAAGTTACCGCCGGGAAACCGGAGAGCCGGGAGGTCAAATTCACGGACTGCATTCAGAATATCCTGCCTGAAGCCCAAATCATCTGCAGTAGGATGCTTGGGATTGTATATGCCCCCATACACCGTATTGCCAATGGGTTCAAGAAATGCGCCAAACAACCGCTTCTCCACTTTGCCTATCTTGTAATCAGGATGCACGGTTACTTTTGCCTTCTTTAACATATTATCACTCTCCATGTTTTATTCAGTGGTTTTGATATGCCAAGAAGTAATGGTTAATTAACTGCAAATTCTGTGAAAGTTTTATTTTTTCTTAAAATACTGCCTTACCAGGAATTTCATAATCTCACTGGGTTCTTCCCTGACAAATTGGGGTTTATCCCTGAATGCCATTCCATATGGCTCTTCCGGAGTATACGGATACCAATGGGGCATTTCTTCGCCTGTGGAATCGACCCCGTTCGGATCACCGGACCTTATGAAGTTGGCCCAGTAATTGCACATCTGCCGTGCAAGGTCGTAATGTTTGCCTACAAAAGGCCTCCAGCACTTGGCAAGAGTTTCAAAGAAGAACCAGAGGTCCACGGAGTGGAATGTGCCTGGGTTATCCCATCCAGGGATTTCTGCATCAAAATTATAATAGTAGAGAGGTGTATTTGCCCCTGTATCGGCATTGGCCTGGCCCACAACACGGATTGCATATTCTATGCTGTTGACGGAGGCCTTTTTCAGAATTTCATCCAGGTTACCGGATTCATAGCCGCACAATGACAGGAATTCGCCCGCATCTCCACCGTATAATTCTTCTGCCAGGGCTTTAAATTCGTCAAGAGTCTTTACCTGGGGAACAGCGAAAAATTCCGAAGAGGTATGTCCAAACAAAATCGGCACATTCAGCCGCTTGTTTTCAACAACACGTTTAAAGGCGTCGCCTACGCAAAAGGCATTATCCTGGACAGTGCCCCAAAATCCTTTATATTCCAGTGCCTTGTCCCTGAGATAGAAAGCGTCAAGTTTACGCGCCTCTGCAAGGGAAGATACACCTAAAAATTCGAAAAATTTAACACCTTCCTGTTCAGCTTCCTCAAGAGTACGGCGGTATCCGGGAAAACGTCCTCCTGGGTATACCCTGCTGGCTATACCACTTTGTATGATTGCCCTTTGGAACAGTCCTTCTTCATTCTGGGGTGAAGTAAGCTGGCTCATGACACTTCCGCCACCCGCAGACTGGCCACCTATGGTGATATTGTCGGGATCTCCTCCGAAAGCTGCAATATTGCGCTTAACCCAACGGATACCAAACTGCTGGTCCAGATTGCCAAAGTTTGCCGGGGCGTCGGGTGATTCTGCAGTGATTTCAGGATGGCACAGGAAACCAAAGACATTCAGACGGTAATTGACCGTGACCACCACTATACCCCTGCGGGCAATACGCTCCCCATCAAATTCCATTTCCGCAGTATGCCCCACCTGGAGCCCTCCACCGAAAAACCACACAAATACAGGCAGTTTTTCATCAGGACTTTTTGCCGGGGTCCAGACGTTTAAATAGAGGCAGTCCTCGCTCATTGGAATTTCCGGATCAACCATCCATTCCCTTGTGTAGATGTCATTTTTGTTCAGACCAGGAGTTGCCTGCATGGAAATAGGTGCAAAAGCGTAAGCCTTGTAAACACCGTCCCAGTTTTTGGCAGGCTGCGGCGCACGCCAGCGGTTTTCCCCTACCGGAGGAGCTGCAAAGGGAATTCCTTTAAAACTTGTTATACGGGGGTCAGCTGCCGGCAGACCTTCAACGATGCCATTCTCAATTTTTACCCTTCTTAGCATTTATTCCTCTCCTTTCAATAATTGATATTTATGAACTAATAACTACTGAACTATAATGATGCTGTATCCAGGCCTTACATGTTAACCATAAAATGCTCTCAATTACTGAATGTCGCCAATATATAATTTTTGGGTGTCGTACCAAACTTGGATTTAAAGCAACGGTAAAATGTACTTGCATTCACCATGCCTACTTTGTTCATAACGGAATTAATGCTTTCACCTGTTGTTTTAAGGAGTTCTGCCGCTTTGCTTAACCTGTAGTCTGTAATATAGTCGGAAATGGAAATGCCGCAGGAATTTTTGAAAATGCAGTTCAGATAATTGGGCGAAATCCTGATCCTGCCGGCAATAACAGCCAGGTTTAGATTCGGATCAGTATACTCATTGCACACAATATTCTTCACGATTTTGACCAGTTCCGAATGCTTTTGAATCGTATTCTCCTTATCACAACAATTCCTGACCAATTCTTTAAGGACCTGCAATAAATCGTCTATGGTCTGGTAATCTACCGGGTTTATATCATAAATGCCGATATAGTCATCGCTGAAATTTACCTTGTTAATCTCGTTAACCGTGGTACGAATCGTGTTACAGAGGTGTACCAGGGAAATTACAATATTGTTATAGCTCATTTTCTTAAACCCTGCAGTAATTTTGTCCATATAATATACTACTTTCGGAAAATCCTGCCTCTTAATGGCCGAAACCAGTTTTTGCTCATCAGCAAACGGATAGTTAAGGGATGTGTTCTTTAAATTGTCTTCCACCAGTTCATTGGTTATTATCGCATCATCACCATAAATGAAGCTGTAATTGAGATACTGCCTTAACATGAAATAGGCGTCTGACAATTTGTTTACGGAATTTACAGGTTCACTTATGGCTGCTGCGAAGGAAACGGCATATTTACCATACATTTCGTCCTGTACTTTTTTCACTACCTTGTATAAGTTCTCTTTATATTTGTCTGAATTTCCCGCATCTCCTGTGTTTATAATAGCTACAATGCTGCTGTTTTCAAGGTCAATAACATCATTCACATAGTATTGGCTTAAATTCCTGATAAGGGAATCCTTAAGCCAGGTACCCAACTCCTGGGGTACATTCCCGTTGGAAAAATTCGTATTTATTTTTATAATTACCAGCATAAATGCACTGTTCATATTTATATTGAACAACCCGGAGTTGCTGATATCCCGAATTTCGTTTTTCGTAACTGTACTGCTGTTTATGAGTAATTGGGTCAGGTAATACTTATACTTTATGTTTCCGGCTGAATTTATTTCCCTCCTGAGCAGGGAAATTTCATCAGCACTGTGGATATAATAATTTTCCAGGAAAAGTAGTTCATCAAAATGCCCATGACTGTCATTTTCATAGCCGAAATAGGTTCTGACTGTTTTGACCAGTTCATCAAAAGGTTTATATATATACCTGGACATTAGGAGGGATAAAAGGAGAGCAAACAGAACAATAAAACCTGAAATGAAAATGACAGTCGTCTTTACCTGGTGAACACTGGCATATACACTTTCATAAGTCTGGACTTTATATATAATAAAACCTTCGTTCTCAAGGTAAATATAAGAAAGAAGGTTTTTTGCCCCGTCAAGGTAACAAGGTATCATATCAAATTTATTATTTCTTTTGATATTCCCTATTATTTTTTTGAAATATAAATTGGTTAAGTCAATGAAGTTCTGGTAAGAGATATTGTTATCCACGTTTACAAATTCACGGTTGGAAGCCATCAGAAAATAGCGTACATCTTTTGCAGGATTTAGCTTATAGAAATTATCTAAGAACCATTGGGGATATATGTTTAAAATAATAGCTGTATCAATGGAGCCACTGTCATCTGTATTGTATAGAAAATACGAAAATACATCAATGAAAGTTACGGTATCAGGATCATTTGATTTTATTTTCCGCAATATAGGTGTAAGCTGAGGAACTTGGTTATAATAATGTATTGTTTTGAGCAAATACAAGTCTATAACTTTCGAGACATTGTTATCAAAGCTTGCATAAACGTTTCTGCCATGATCAGTAAAAATATAGACCGAGTGAATATACGGCGCGAATATTTTCATTTCTGTGGAAATATCACGTAACTTATACTTAACTGTCTCCAAATCCATCTTCCCCGGTTGACTTGCCATAATTTCCCTGATATTGCGGTCTTCGTAGAGAAGTTTAAGAAAGCTGACTACCAGGTTATTGGTATTCTCAAAATTCTTTTCTATTTGCATCAGCATTTCCATATCAGTTTCATACTTGCTCTTTGAAATATTATTTTCAATATAAAAATAGAAAACAAGTCCGGATATTATCACAAGGAAAACCAATGTGGAAATTGTCAGATAAAAAATCCTTTTAAAATAACTGTGACCTAACCATTTCCTAATCCATTGAACCTTTTTCATAAAAGCCTCCGGAAAGGATTGTTTTTAAATACCTGCCAACTACTTTATTTAAGGTTGAAGTGACTACCGCGGTGTGATGACTTGTACATACATGTTAATTCAATTATACCGCATTCAAGTATAGCATGCAATTTAAATAAAAATTAACTAAAACGATTTATTATTATATATGCCAAAATTTACGATGATATTAAATTTAATCAAACAATCCTTTCCGTTACAATTCCTTACATCAATTTTATTATTGGTATTTTGTAATCAATACCCGAATTGGAATACATGCCTATTATTTTGCAAAATAATCATATATGCGGTTTCTTTTAGTTCTCTCCTCCCAGCTCAGTTTTTCTGCCTCAGAAATTTCGTAAACTCCAAAAGTATCAACAAGTCTTGATGTTGGTTCAATCTCCACAAATGTGCACCATGGCAGCCAATGATAATGGCTCTGCAGCGTCTGGCTGGTAAAATTACCGCTTTCATGGCCCAGACCCGGCATAATATACCCAATGCTGCCGTCTACGTCGTTGGACTGACGCGTGTTTTTATAAATAAACTCGGCAAAATCAAGATAATGCTTGTCATTTGTTATCAGGTACAGCCTGTAATAAACGTATGCACAGGCTGCCATATATACATCAGCTCCACCGCCTATTGTAATAATGCTTTGACCACTGATAGAATACTTGTTGAAGGGATGCTTGGGCCAAAGTGTCCGCACTGGGAACTTCCACGCATATGTCCACGTTTCTGTATAGTCGGCTGCTCCTACGGCAGCTTCAAGCCACTTGCCATCACCGGTAAGGTCGTAAAGGGCAAGAAATCCGAATAATGCATAAATACCTGCCTCTTTATCCTGGATGTCCATGTTGTCACAGGTTCCTCCACGGTATTCCAGGTTCAGGTAAGCATTGTCATAGGACCATTCACCGGCTTTTATAGCTGAGTCTTTATATTTTTCTTCACCGGTTACCAGGTAAAACTCAATAAGGAAGCGAATTACACTGGGGGTATTTGATTTTGACTCCATGCGTATGGAGCCGTCGGTATTGTATGCGCGGTAAAAGCTTCCGTCTTCATTTTGATTGGCTACCAGCCAGTCAGCGGCCTTTCTGCAGAATTCCAGCCATTCGGTGCGTTCATCGCCTTTTTTATGCATATAGAGATAAGCATATAAAATTGCTTCCAGACCGTCTGCCAACATACGCGTGTAATGCGGGTATGGCTCGAATCCCTTTATATTGGGGTTATAACACATATGAGGCAATCCTGAATCAGTCATAGCGGTTTTTGCCCAAAAATCAATTATGTTTACCCCTTTTTCAAAAGCTTCAGGATCATTTTCCATGTCACCATAACGAAGCAGCAGGTATCCTATACCCGGTTGCTGGCCAACAAAGCCAAACTGGAAAGATACACAGGAGATATCCATATCAGGCAATTGGCAGGCAAAAGGTAAACCGTAAGAGTCACCATATTTCCTCGTATATTTTTTCAGGATCTTCATGCAGTTGTGATAATGTAGTTCATTATCAACATCAAACAGATTGTCGCGCAACCGTTTATAGGTAATTCTCCAGATATCTCTCATCATGGGCTGAAAACCGTTATAGCATCCAAAGTTCAAAGCAACGGTATAATTTTGCTCAAAACCTGCTTCCACAGGATGGTTTATCCTTTGGAAAGATTTTACCTTGCCTTTATAATCAAGGCCTGCATAGTGTCTTCTTCCGGGCATCTGTCCTTCACAGCCGGGATATACATAATCTATGGACAACCCGTCAACCTTTGTGTCTATGTCTTTACGCACTGCAAAACCGTAATACATATAATTCAAAGTCGTGCTCTCCGGTTTGCTCATGCCGATTGCCCCTATGGTGAATCTGGGATCCACGATATTTTCCGACGGCACTATATCCAGTGACCTCATGGTTATATCCGCAGCCCAGCGTGAAATGGATACCATTTCCCCGGACATTATGTTTTGCATTGCAAACAAAGGCAAAGCGTAACAGGTTTCCATGCGCCAGAAATATTCACAATCCAGGTCCTTCCCCATGGCATATTCCGGCGCAAACTCATTTTGCTTGTACCAGACACCTGGCGCAAAATAATTATAGTCACGTATATTATCTGACTCAGCCGCAACCAAGGATATCTTGGTTGAAAAGCCCAGGTCATCTGCAGCCTTTAAAACTTTAACGTTGCGTTTAACCTTAAAGCCGGACTCACATAATTCATAAACATCGGAAAAACAGAATTCAGAACCTGAAGGTGTGGCCAGTACCCCTTTTGCCACAATGGTGTCATTAAAACTTTCAACTGTTTCATATGCAGCGTCATAAAATTCGCTTACTGCAAACACGGTTTTTACAGTTACAAACATTGGCCGCCTGTTGAAATAAAGAAGTTTATCATTCTTTTTTATTTCCAGGCCTCCGTTAACAAACAACAAAGTATAATCTCCATTAACCAGTTTCATTTCTAATCTCCCCCGCAATCGTATGTTCAGGCGCAGATAGTTTTATGCAATATTTTCAGGCAGTTTGCTCAAGTTTATCCCATTTGTCACCGTCAGGATGAGGGCATTTCCTAAATTCATTCAGGGCCCGAAGCTGAATAAAACAGCCACATTTCATGCATATAGCATCATTGAGGCATGAATCGCACTTTAAGCAAATATCCATTCTTCTCCTGTATTCATTGTCATTAACAATACCAACTCCGGACTTTATTCTGGCATCCACCAATTCCTCTATATATCCCGGCGGAACCTGCATTTTTCCCGGACAAGCCGTACATAATTCCTGTGTGCTCAATCTGTCTCCACCTCCAGGGACACAATGGCACACGGAGGCAAATTGAATTTCAATAAGCCGTTTTCGCACGTAAACCCATGGAATGCTCTTGCAACAACATTTTCAGGATTTTCAAATGTATTGTGAGCCGTTACTTCGCCCACAAGAATTTTTCCAATTGCTTTGACGGGAACTTTTCCGGAAAATGCGATACTTCCTTCAGCATTACTCTCGGTAGAAATGTTAACAATGGATATGGTTATTTTTCCTTCTGCATTCATGGAAGATGAAATGTCCACATGAGGAAGGCCCCGTTCTATCTTTTCAGGTTTTTCTTCCCATTCTACAGGGATAAAGTTAGAATCCTGGTGGCCTTTAAGCAGATCAAATACATAATAAGTCGGGGTTTTAATCATTTTACTGCCTTCGGTAAGGATTATCGCCTGCAGCACATTAATTGTCTGGGCCAGGTTGGCAAGGCGGATCCTGTCAGCATACTTGTGGAAAATGTGAAGCATAAGCACCGCACATAGAGCTGAACGCATGGTGTTCTGCTGGTACAGGAATCCTGGAACCGTATCCGGTTCATTGTCCACCCATATTCCCCACTCGTCAACAGCCATCATTACCCTTTTTTCAGGATCATAATAATCCATGATGCTTATATTCTGTTTGAACAGTTCTTCCTTTTTCAGTGTGTTAATGGCTGTATCATACCAGCTTTTTTCCGAAAAGACAGTACCATGAGATTCTTCCCCTGGTTTTACATAACAATGTATGGAAAGCCCGCCCATATCGCGGCCGGCTATTCTCATAAGGGTTTCGGTCCACTCAACATGTTCTGCGTTTGAACCGCCGGCTATTTTTATAATATGGGGAGTTTTCCACCAGTCAGTTTTACCCATCAGCTTGTAATTTCTCACGTAAGTGGCATATCTGCGGAATTCATAAGCGTAATATTCTGCCGTCATTCTGCCGCCACAGCCCCAGTTTTCGTTGCCTATGCCAAAGAACTTGATATCCCAGGCCTTATCCTGCCCGTTCTTCCTCCTGAGCTGGGCCATAGGAGAATTGCCGTCATCCGTTAAGTACTCAATCCAGTCCCTCATTTCACGGACGGTACCACTTCCCACGTTACCGCAGATATACGGCTCACAGCCGATTTGCGTGCAAAGGTCCATAAACTCGTGGGTGCCGAAATGATTGTTTTCAAGTACACCACCCCAGTGTACATTAACAATAGGCTTGCGCTCAGATTTTGGTCCTATCCCGTCCATCCAGTGGTAATCATCTGCGAAACATCCGCCGGGCCAGCGTATATTCGGCACTTTAATAGCCTTCATGGCTTCCACGATATCTGTCCGGATACCGCGGACATTGGGTATGCTGGAATCTTCCCCTACCCAATAGCCATCATAAATGCAGCGGCCCAGGTGCTCAGAAAAATGCCCGTATACATGCCGGCTGATAACCGGCCCCTTATTGCGCGTATTAATTACAGCTTTCATTAAGCCAGGCCCCCTTACTTATTATGAAATAATGGTTTCAACAAGAATTTATCATAAATTCTAGATATTACAAAGCATAAATTTGAGTTTATGTTACTATTGTTAAAAATCAAGCCATTATTTCACAATAAGTTGTCATTTCAGGACTATCCTTTTATGGCACCAATTAATACTCCTTTTACGAAATATTTCTGAAGGAAAGGAAATACACACATTATTGGCAGCATTGCAACAAATACCGCGCCCATTTTCATACCTTCAGTAAATCTAAGGTCAGTTTCCGTCAATGAAGCACTAAACTGCCGGCTCGCCTGGTTCTCCATGACAATTGCCCTCAGTACAAGTTGTAAAGGTACAATGTTATTCTTACGTATGAAAATCATTGATAAGTACCATTCATTCCATCTGTCCACAGAATAAAACAGAATAATCGTTGCAATAATTGGCAATGAAACCGGTAAAACGATGCTTGCTAATATACGTAGCTCGCTTGCTCCATCAAGTTTGGCTGACTCTATCAATGAATCAGGCAATGTCATGAAGTAATTCCTCATAATTATTAAGTAAAAGGAGTTTAATCCAGCACCAAGCAAAACAGCCCATATGGAGTTGATTAGTTTTAATTCTTTCATTAGCAGGTAAAGGGGAATAATACCGCCGTTAAACATCATTGTAAATACAATGAAGTATATGAAAAATCTCCTGAAGGGTAAGGGGCGGCTCAGTCCATAAGCCATGGTAGTAGTAAGGAACATATTAATCGGCACACCTATTAATAAATAAGTAAGTGTTGTCCGGTAACCTGTCCAGATACGTCCATCCTGAAACAGGGCTATATAGTTGTCAAGTATAATATTTTTGGGTATTATTAATACCCTGGCATCCATGTATTCCTTCTGTGTTGCAAATGAAACTGCTAACACGTTAACGAAGGGTATAATAATCATTAATGCCCATCCTGTTAACAGGATTAATAATATTAAATCCAGTAATTCGAACCTATTTGTAAAATTTCTCCTGCTCTTTCTTGATTTTACCTGCTCCATGCTAAACATCCTTTTCTCCAAAGATTATTTACACCAGTTATGGTCAATATTAATTATTATGCAAAAAGGCCTTCCGAGCCGAGCATTTTCGTGATGCGGTCAGCTGTAACCAGGAAGATAAAGTTAATGACCGATCTGAACAAACTTACAGCTGTTGAAAATGAGAAATCCGCAGCAGATTGGAACGTAATGCGGTAAATATAAATATCCAGAATCTCACCTGCTTTTGCAGTTGCCGGATTACTAAGGTTAAATATCTGGTCAAACCCCTGGGTCATAATATTTCCTATTTGAAGAATAAGTAAAACCACAATTGTACTCTTTAAGGCGGGAAGTGTAATATACCATATTGTTTGCAGACGGGTTGCTCCATCAATCCTGGCAGACTCATACTGTTCCGTATCAATGCCGGAAATAGCAGCCAGGTAAATTATCATTGTCCACCCACCTGATTTCCAGTTTTCAGTAATGTATAGCAAAGGTTTAAATAATTCAGGATCACCTATAAAATTAACATTTTCCCCACCAAGGATCCTAATTACACCATTCACTATGCCACGTGAACTAAGTAAATTGATCATTACTGTGGCAACTACTACCCAAGATAAAAAGTGTGGGAATGTGTAAATGGTTTGTAAAACCTTTTTGAATTTGTTGACCCTTACTTCATTAAGCATCAGGGCCAGGATTATCGGGAAGGGAAACTGAAACAAAATTCTTCCGAAATTTATGGTTACTGTCCTGACTATTGCTTCAAGAAAAGCCGGATCTCTGAAAACGTATTTATAGTTATCAAAACCTATCCAAGGGCTTCTGAATATACCAAGATTTGCTTTATATGTTTTAAAGGCCAAAGACAGTCCATAAATAGGCACGTAGGAAAATATAATATACCAGGCAATACCCGGCAGTATTAGAAGGTAAATTTCTCTCCATCTCCATATATCTGTTAACAGGGATCTTTTTTTAACTAAACGGTTTTCCATACAGAACTCCTCTTATCCTTGTAACTTATTTTATATTTTGAAATAATCAGCTGCAGTAATATGGGTGTTTACTGCAGCTGATTATTTATTTTTTAAGTTAGCCTGTTATCTGAGCTGAGAATTTAACTCTTCAAGAACTGGCTCAATCAAAGGCATCTTTGATTCAACCCAATTTCTCCAGTTGGTTTCAATGTCACCCTCCATTAAAACCAGGCTGCAGAGTTCGGTGT
>ENA-OWOZ01001173-OWOZ01001173.1-bioreactor-metagenome-genome-assembly--contig:-NODE-1173-length-26050-cov-4.993416_pt1 | contig 26050 bp, 22 predicted proteins | sample MGYA00238140_ERZ651804 | MGnify/ENA primary metagenome ERZ651804 (study PRJEB26910, sample SAMN07631232) | bioreactor metagenome | isolation source: Switchgrass digestor | place: USA: Dartmouth... | reverse complement strand
CATCTTTCTTCCGGCTGATGAGTGCCGCTATCGAAATCAGCCTGTCATTTTGGCAGTTCGCTATGTTCTTTGCCACTTGGAATGAATTCCCTGTCCCGGAAAAATAAAATATCATAGCAACACCTCCTCAAACTTTAATTTTAATCACTTGAAAGGGGTTATACCGTAAAATATTCCGGCTTAATCCTTTTTATGTCTTTTAATAATTTCGTGTCTTTTAATAATTTCGTGTCTTTTAATAATTCTTGCTATTTAAAACCGCCTATGCATAATCTTGCCTAAAGCCTGCAAATCTATATTAACCAAGCCTGCTGCATTTTTCAAGCCTTGTGCAAGATAAGGGCAGGATAGGGAACTATTGAAAATATATAACAAATATTGTAAAAAATCAACAGATTTATTGCAGCGCTTAAAAATTTAAAACGGCAAACAGTATTGCCGTCTAAACCTCCCAATTGGAGTGAAAGCAGCTTCTAAGCATTAATTTTAAAACAAAGTTTACCCACATAATGATTATCGAGAGCCAAATGGTGCTTTATAAGCATCTTCTATTGGCTTTTTTGCCACAAAAAAGCCTCCTATGATTTTATATTTTATCATAGAAAGCTTATTTTGCAAACTTTTTCATACTCTCTATTTACAGTTGAAAGTTCAATTTGCAAATGTGGTATTCTTAACTTTCCACTTCTCTAAAGCGATTCCCAGCCAGAAGCTATATATTCCCAATGTTATGATGCAAAGAAGAAACCACTTAATCCAATTCCCGAACAAGCCCACTGCTGACCCGGTAAATTTAAGCCTTTTGCCTTCAATTACAGTATGGTTTATCTTCCAGCCGTAGACCATAAACAGAGCCCAAGGATAGCAGATGCCAAGTGTAAGTATTGTAACAAGAAAACCAAGTATTTTCCAACCTATAAGAGACAGCAAACCTCCATCAAAATATGATGGCCCTGTCACATGTTGCTGCAAATTTTCAGTTACAGATCCCATAATACAGCCTCCTGACTGATAGTTTTACCCAAATTATATATATTATGTAAATATAAATAAATATGGAGGTTAATTATGAAATTAAGAAGTATCTGCGTTTTTATATTGATTATATGCTTAAGTTTCAGTTTAATACCAGTTACAGTATCTGCTGCTTCACCAACTGCAACACTTACAGTAGATGGAGATTTAATTGGAACTTATACATCTGTACAAGAGGCAATAGATGCGGTTGCGCTTGAGACAGGAACCAATTTTGTTATTGAAGTAGCAGCAGGAACGGTTAGTGATCCGATAAATATCTTGCAGCTTCCGAATAAAAATGTAGTTTTAAAACCACAGCCTGGAGCATCTGTTACATTTACAAATACAATTACTATTGATGGAAATGGAAACTTAAACAATCCGGAAACTCTATTGATACAAGGCTTTACTTTTGATTTTACTTCAGGGTCTCCTGAAAATTGTATTTATTTTAATTTGATCCCGCCAAGAGTAGGATTCAGCTATCCTCATAATGTAACCATTAACGGTTGTACCTTTAAAGGAGTTTATGATACTACTGTGGCAGTTCAAAGTATTCCAGGAGGTTCAAGAAACCTTGCTATAATGAATTGTACTGCTACTGATATGCATAGTCTTGCTCAATTTAAGGCAGTATCTGGTTATGCATTGATTCAAAACTGTGTTTTGGAAAATTGCGCAGGCGGAGTAAATTACTACGGAACTGGAAATTTAGTAGTTGACAGCTGTAAATTTAATGTAACAGGCTATGCGGTTCGCAGTGGGCAAAGTTCAGGTACAATTTCTGACTCTGGTTCTGTAACTGTAAATAACAGTATATTAAATTCAAATTCAGCAGAAGATGGTACAATTGTATTAAGAGGCGACAGCACTAGGTATATCAATATTTTGCATTCTAATATAACAAATAATAATGCAAGCGGAGCGGCTATAGAAAACCTTAATATGGCAAGCCAAGATCAATATAGAATTAATATAGTAGAATCAAATCGAACAGGAGGAATTCTTAATATTAATCTTTCTACTATAAATACAATTGATGATCCGAATGTACCAAACGGACCTGTTAATATAAGTGGTAATGGTTCCAATGGAACAAATATAATAATTTTATTGCTCCAGATTTTACTAATAATGGTACTCGTTCTGGTCATTGTTATATTAGCTTGTGTTATAAGGTGCATTATCAGATTCTTAGGCGCGTTTTGGAGGAAACGTCGCAGTAAAAGAGAAGTCAAGGATAAATCATAAAATAAAAAATATAAATGTAAATCAAAAATAACACTCACTTAACGGTGAGTGTTATTTTTATGAATAATAATTGTGTGAAATATAAAAACATTATATAATATATGTTGTATTAAGTTTGTAAGCTTAACAAAAAATTATTTCCTACCAAGCCTTTCACATACTTTACTTTTATTCGACAATAAATATTAATAATTGATATAAAGGGATATTTTTGATTTTACAATTGAAGACATAATTCTTTTGTAGTATACAAAAATCAAGATGGTATAATCTAAGAGGGAGAGATTAATTTGGCAATAATAGATGTTGTTAAGTTTAATGGTATACCTAACCGTAATTGGCTGGTTTATCGTTATCCGGGAGATAGTTTTGTTTACGGAACCCAGCTTATTGTCGGTGAGGGCCAGGTAGCTGTTTTTGTAAAGGGCGGAAAGGCTCTTGATTATTTTACGGCAGGTACTTATACTCTTAACACAAACAATATTCCCATTTTAAAATCGTTTATTAATATCCCCTTCGGTGGGAGAACCCCTTTCACTGCGGAATTATTTTTTATAAATGCAACATCAAAGCTGGACGTTTTATGGGGCACCTCTGATCCGGTCAGTTTAGTTGACCCCAAATACTTGGTCAGGTTGAGGGTACGTGCATTTGGAAGATTAGGTGTAAAAATATCCGATTACAGAGTATTTTTAACTGAGCTTATAGGTGCTGTAGGAGATAACGAGGTCGTAAAATATGACACTGTTATGGACTATTTTAGGGGTGTTATAGTTACAAAAGTTAAAACTGTTATTTCAGATTTTATTATCAATCAAAAAATATCCGTTCTTGAAATATCCCCTAAAATTGAAATGATCTCGGATATCTGCAAGAAGCGAATTACTGAAGAGTTTGATCGTTTTGGCCTAAATGTTGTAAATTTCTTTATTGAATCAATTAATTTCCCTGATGAAGATTTCGAGGAAATCAATGAAATACTGGGTGAAAGAGCTGCTTTTGACATTATTGGTGATAATCGTTATAACATAAAACGTTCGTTTGATGTTATGGAAACCGCTGCCGGAAACGAGGGAGGAGGAAACTTGGCTTCAGCCGGCATAGGTCTGGGCATAGGTACAGGAGTCGGTGTGGCAGTGGGTAACTCGTTTACGAGAGCGGCAGGCAGTATAATTAACACGCCGGCTGAAGCAGTAACTTGCAGAAAATGCGGAGCATCGAACCAGGAAGGTACCAAATTCTGTTCCAACTGTGGCGAAAAACTTATAGTTTCAAAAATTGAATGCTACTCATGCAAAGAATTAATCGACGATAATGCGAAATTTTGCCCAAACTGCGGTGCTTCTATGAAAAAGAAAACGTGCCCGAACTGCAATAAAGAGAATGCGCCCGGTACAAAGTTTTGCTCTGAATGCGGAACAAAATTGGAGGGTTGAAAATGAATAAGGATAATTATTCGATTTCCAAATTATTGAGATTAATAGGGTGTTTCGTGTTTGATATAGCAATGATTATTGCGTTTTTTAAAGCTTTTGCTTTTTTTTCAATACTTGCTCCTGTTAAATCAGTCCTTATGCTAATTGTTCTTCTTATAGGTCTGGCAGCTCTAAATTGCGCAATCCTTATTCCGGACATGCTGCTGAAAAAGTTAGGAGTTGCATTTACGGCAGCAATTGAAAGCTTGTTGATAGCTTATGCTGTTGCGGCTAATATTATTTCGGTTTATTTGATTAGCGGAAGTGTTGTTTGGTATATAGTTTGGCAGCTCATTATTTTGTCCGTTCTGATTGTTTTAATTTCAATAATCGTATCTTTTGCGGGACGTGAATCGGAAAATATTAAGGAAGCTGAAACAGAAGAGATTACAAAAAGCCAGATTAACTTACAGATACTAAATATAGAAAATGCTATTATGTCAAAGGAAAACAGTGAAGATATATCTCAGATAAAGAATTCCTTCAAAGCCCTGAAAGAACGTATTAATGCTTCAACACCATTTGGAAGAATCACCGGCAATAGTGCGGTATTGGATATTGAGAACAGGATAAAGAAAAACTTGAAAAATTTGCAATCCATGCTGGAATCTGCATTAACTGATGAAAGTATGGCTGAAATAAACAAATTGCTTGAAGAAACCAGAAGGCTTGTTATAAATAGAGAAGCGTTAAATATAAGATAAAATGGCAGGGAGGAGATGCTTATGAGCGGAAATAGAACTTGCCCGGCGTGTGGAGCGCCGATTTCATTGGATACAAGTGAATGCAGGTATTGCGGTGAAAAATTGATTGTCAGTCAACCGAAAAATAATACTTCCCAGACACAAAATGAATCACCGCAATCACAGTATACACAGCCTCAATATCAAACTACATATGTTACTTCACAGTATACCCAAACTACATATGTTGCTCCTAAAAAAGTAAAATCGTTGCAGGATTACTCGCTATTTTCTTTGGAGGAATCGGGGCGCATAAATTCTATTTAGGAAAAGTATGGTCCGGTATTTTTTATCTTTTATTTTGCTGGACGGCAATTCCCACTATTGTTAGTATTTTTGAAGGTATTAAATATCTGGTAATATCTGAAGAAAAGTTTTATAAAAAATATGTATTAAGATAAGTTTATTTAAATTAATAAAGAATTGTTATTTCTCTAATCACAGTAAAAAACTGCAGGCAATTTTACAGCAAGTTCAGTTACTTTTAAACATTTAAAGTTATCCGTTTTATAATAAAAATGAGTGACAATATCAAATAATATTACTGTTTTAACTTTAAATAAAAACCGTTGAAAGATCTTGATTAAAAAGCTTTTGGCGGTTTTTATTTTATGCGGTTAAAATTATAGCACAGCTTTAATTTTATTTGATAATATACGAAAAATCACTTAAGAATATGTGTTATAATTGAAAAACGTAAAGTATTGATAATTAAGTAAATGCCGGTACAGGCAATCTTTGACAAATGTGATAATATGAAGATAGTAATTGATAGAATAAATTGTATTTAAGTCCGAAGAAAAATGAAATTTCATAAACGGTTCGATGAGTTATCTTGATTTGTAACAGCAGATAGGATTTATAAGCTTTATAAAAAGAAATGAATAAAAGCAAAATCAAAGAATTTACAATAAGTAAGCTAGCAAAGGAAATATTATAGGAAATGTAGTTGTAAATAAAATATGGTCATAGATTTGAACCAGGGAAAAATCGTACAATTGGATGAGGTAGAATATGAAATATAAATTATCGTTTTTAATTATGCTAATATTTATCCTAACAGGATGCAGCAATATGGGGACAATAAATTCGCATGTTAATACGGCAGATACTAATGTTACTGAAAAAACAAAAGTGTCCTCAGATGCTTTAGCAACGGATATAATATCAGATGAAAAACCGGCAGATGAAAAACAAAATTACAGCAGTAATTTGAAAGTGCACTTTCTGGATGTTGGACAAGCAGATTGTATACTGATAGAACTGCCTAACGGCCAGAAAATGATCGTGGACGCAGGGAATAATGATGATAAGGATACGATAATAAGCTATATTGATTCACTGGGCATAAAGAAATTTGATTATTTGGTAGGTACACATCCTCACGAAGACCATATAGGCGCTTTGGACAGCGTTATTAATTCATATGAGATAGGCAGAGTTTATATGCCGAATGCACCCTCGAATACTAAAACTTTTGAGGATGTGCTGCTTGCTGTGAAAAACAAGGGACTTAAGATTACTGCTCCAAAACCGGGATGCTATATTCTTGATGATAATAAGGGCATTTCTGTGCAGGTTCTTGCTCCAAATAGCAGCAGTTATGAAGATCTAAATAATTATAGTATTGTACTGAAAATAAAGTACAAGAATACTTCGCTTTTGCTGGCCGGTGACGCTGAAGAAATATTGGAAAATGAAATATTAGCTAAAGGGTATGATGTAAAAGCTGACGTTTTAAAAATAGGGCATCATGGTTCAAGCAGTTCCACAAGCCTACAATTTTTGAAAAAGGTAAGCCCTAAATATGCGGTTATATCAGTAGGGCAAGATAACAAATACGGGCATCCGCATGCCGAGACTTTAGAAAAATTAAATTCGACGGGTGTACAGATTCTAAGAACCGATACTGAAGGCAGCATAGTTATAATTTCTGACGGAAGCAAGATATCAATAGATAAAAAATCCTCCCCTGTTAAGGAAAATGCTCCGCCTGATACGGAATTAGAAAAGCAGGAACCAATAAAGCAAAAAAGCTCCGTATATATTGGGAATAAGAATACAAAAGTATTTCATAGAGATACTTGCAGTTCCCTGCCGGCTTCTAAAAACCGGGTGGAATTTACTACCAGTGATGACGCTGTTAATGCAGGATACAAAGCCTGCCAGAATTGTAGACCATAGCGGAGGGCTGATATGAAAGGTATAATTGACAGAATTGAGGGTAAGTATGCCATAGTCGAACTTGAGGACAGAACCACGATGGATATTGATATTTCCCTTTTGCCAAAAGATGCAAAGGCAGGAGATGTTATATATCAGGAAAAAGGAATTTATATAATAGACAGGGAAGAAACAATAAAAAGAAAAAAGATATTAAATGATTTAATGAACGAATTGTTCGAATAGAATGATTTCATTTACTTTAGCGTATATTTGATTAATACATAAGTTTAGAAAAATTTGGAAGTATTGATTATCAAAAAGGTAAATGCAAAGCTGATACCTGAAACTGATCCCATTCATCATGGAATCAGATATGACAGGAGGCGTTTGGAAGCAGGTGATAGGGGTACGGATTTTAAGTGTATGATTCCTATATGCCTTGAGGGAATCGGCTCTTTTAGTTTTATTTCATACAGTTTCGAATCTTTCAGTTCGTCGAGGATAAAATTCCTGATTACGCAAGCAACGCCAAAGTCAAATATGGCAAATTGCACAAGCAGTTCGCAATTTCCAAGTTCTATTTCGGGCTTAATCTTTATCTGATTCTGAGCCAGATATTTGTCAATATAGACTCTTGAGTTGCTTTCCTTTTCAAGAAGCAATATTGGGTAATTTAGTATCTCCTTTATCGAACGCTCTTTCATAGCCAGCTCTTTATATTTTTCACCCACAACAAAGCAATCCTGGATTTCCATTATTTTTATAATTTCCAATCCCTGATCATCTACCGGCAGATTGGCTATACCGATATCTATCTTACCGTTTTTCAGCATGTCTATTATAACGGGAGTTGTATGGTTTGCTATGTGAATATGAATCCCCGGAAAAGCATGATTGAAGTTTTTTAGATGGGGGAGAAGGTAGTGTTTGCATATGGTGTCGCTTACCCCTATGGTAACTTCTCCTTTTTGCAGTTCCTTAATTTCCGAAAGTTTTTTTTCTCCAAGTTGTATGAAATTAAACGCCTGTTCTATATATTGATAAAGTATTTTACCTTCTTTGGTCAGCTTTACTCCTTTTGGAGTGCGAAAGAAGAGAGCGCAGCCGCTTTTTTCTTCTAATTGCTGGATTGCCCTGCTGACTGCAGGCTGTGTTATATATAAAACCTCTGCAGCTCTTGAAATGCTTCCTTCCTGAGCTACTATATAAAAGGTTCTGTAAAGTTCCGTATTAATAATCATATAACTTAAATTTATACCTCCTATGCTTAATATGCATTTTATTTATATTAATAACTCTATTATAATATAAAACAAAGCAGCACACAACGATAACCCCCCTTAAAATAACAAAAGGGTATATCATTATGTACAGGAATGTTAAAAAATTAACATAATTTATACTTATAAACGTTAAAAATTTAACAAATTTGCCTGTTGACAGAGTGTGAAGATAGTGGTCAGTTAATAAATCAAATTTATTGCTGTTTGTAAGTTTAATTTTGATCATGAAAATTATATGTGAAAGTGAGGAGGATATTAATATGATGAATACAAAAACAACAGCTAACGGAATTATATGTGAGATAGTGGAAATGACTGACGATATTAAAGATAATATTAAAAAAGGTGAATATAAAGTTGAAAATATTGATCAGTTACACAGGCGTATGAATGAAATCAGAAAGGCACAGGAGATTTTTGCAACATATTCTCAGGAAAAGGTTGATGAAATTTTTAAAATGGCGGCACTTGCGGCCAATAAGCAGAGAATACCTCTTGCAAAGATGGCAGTAGAGGAAACAGGAATGGGTATTGTTGAAGACAAAGTTATTAAAAACCACTTTGCTTCGGAATACATTTACAATGCCTATAAAAATGTTAAAACCTGCGGTGTAATTGAAGAAGACACATCCTTTGGAATAAAGAAAATAGCTGAACCACTTGGAGTTATCGCAGCTGTGATACCTACGACAAACCCGACTTCAACAGCAATATTTAAAGCGTTGCTTGCGCTTAAAACCAGAAACGGTATTATATTCAGCCCCCATCCAAGGGCAAAAAGGTGTACAATTGCGGCAGCAAGAGTTGTGCTTGAAGCTGCGGTTAAAGCCGGAGCACCGGAAGGGATCATAGGATGGATAGATGTGCCGTCTCTGGAACTTACAAACGAAGCAATGAAAAATGCAGATATTATACTGGCCACAGGAGGCCCTGGAATGGTTAAGGCAGCATATTCATCAGGCAAACCTGCACTCGGTGTAGGGCCTGGAAATGTACCTGCAGTTATTGATAAATCTGCTGATATACAGATGGCTGTAAGTTCAATTATTCTGTCAAAGACTTTTGATAACGGTATGATATGCGCTTCAGAACAGGCAATTATTGTTGATGAAAAAATATATGATGATGTTAAGAAGGAATTTGAATATCGTGGCTGCTATTTTCTGAACGCTGATGAGACCGAAAAGGTCAGAAAGACAATCATGATAGACGGTGCATTAAATGCGAAAATAGTTGGTCAGCCGGCATGTGCAATTGCAAATCTAGCAGGATTTTCTGTTCCTGAAGACACAAAAATATTGATCGGTGAAGTTGAAAGCGTTGAGCCAACAGAAGAATTCGCCCATGAGAAATTGTCACCGGTATTGGCTATGTACAAGTATAAAACCTTTGAAGAAGCAATTGAAAAGGCGGACAGACTTATAAAAGACGGTGGATACGGGCATACTGCATCAATTTTTATCAATACCGTTCTGGAGAAAGAAAAGCTTGATAAGTTCTGCGATGCAATGAAGGCTTGCCGTGTAGTTATAAATACTCCGTCAGCCCATGGCGGAATAGGAGACCTGTATAACTTCAAGCTTGCACCGTCACTGACTCTTGGCTGTGGTTCATGGGGAGGTAATTCGGTTTCTGAGAATGTTGGAGTAAAACATCTTATTAACATTAAAACTGTAGCTGAAAGAAGGGAAAATATGCTTTGGTTCAGAACTCCGGAAAAGGTATATTTCAAGAAAGGATGCCTGGGTGTTGCCTTAAAAGAGCTTAAATATGAATACGACAAGAAAAAGGTGTTTATTGTAACTGATGAATTCTTATTCAGCAACGGCTATACAAAACCGGTCACAGATGCTCTGGACGGCATGGGAATTAAGCATTTCACATTCTATAAAGTATCTCCTGATCCGACTCTTGCGTGTGCAAAAGAAGGAGCAGAAGCCATGAGAACATTTGAACCGGATTGCATTATAGCCCTTGGCGGAGGTTCTGCAATAGACGCAGGAAAGATTATGTGGACCCTTTATGAACATCCTGATGTTGACTTCCTTGATCTTGCCATGCGTTTTATGGATATCAGAAAGAGAATTTATACCTATCCCAAAATGGGCATAAAAGCAAACTTTGTAGCTATTCCTACTACGGCTGGTACGGGTTCGGAAGTCACACCTTTTGCAGTAATCACTGATGAAAGGACAGGTATAAAGTATCCCCTTGCCGATTATGAACTTATGCCTGATATAGCCATAGTTGATGCTGATTTGATGATGAACATGCCTAAAGGGCTGACAGCTGCATCTGGTATCGATGCCCTGACACATGCGTTGGAAGCATATGTTTCAGTGATGGCTACTGATTATACAGACGGTCATGCACTTAAAGCAATCAAAAATATATTTAAATATCTGCCGAGCGCCTATGAAAATGGTGCAAGTGACCCAGTTGCCAGAGAAAAAATGGCTGATGCTTCAACAATGGCAGGTATGGCTTTTGCAAATGCTTTTCTTGGCGTATGCCACTCAATGGCGCATAAGCTGGGTGCTTTTTATCACCTGCCCCATGGTGTGGCGAATGCGCTTTTGATAAATGAGGTAATGAAATTCAATGCGACGGACAATCCAAGAAAAATGGGAACCTTCCCACAGTATCAGTATCCACACGCTATTGAAAGATATGCAGAAATTGCTGCATTCTTAGGAATAGATGGTGAGACTGATGAGATTAAGTTCAATAAGCTGCTTGAAAAAATCGACGAGCTTAAAGAAAAGGTTGGCATAAAGAAAAGCATTAAAGAATATGGCATAAGCGAAGAGGAATTCCTGGCAAACCTTGACAGGATGGTAGAGCAGGCATTTGATGACCAGTGCACAAGCGCAAATCCAAGATATCCGTTAATGTCTGAAATTAAGCAGATGTATCTTAACGCTTATTATGGAAAATAAGGCATTACAGTATTAAAAGTTTGATACTTTCAGATAGATAAGCTTATAATTAGGAAGGAACTGTCAGGCAATTTGTCAGGCAGTTCCTTTTGCTTTTAAGCTAGGTGGAGCGTTTTCTTTAACAGGTGAAGATTTCTTATCACCTGTTATTTTGCTGCCGTTAAAAATAATAACGATACCGCTGTCAATATCCGTTCTTATGATATGAGCACCAACCAAGTTTGATTTGGTTATTTTTTCAACATACTGATGCCCGTAATTGTTTTCTCGTATTTCTTTCATTTCAGACTCCCGTTACAGATTGCATTTCGAAGTGGTCTGACCTTGTATTGAAGCATTATCTTTGGCAGTAAATTTTACTTTAAATCAGGCTTTAAAGAATTTAACAGTATTTTATGAAATATCAGCATTTAATCTGTTTGCGTATATTTTAGATCGAGCATATCACTTATACCGGCAAGTAACATAATAATCCCCTGAACCTTGTGAGGCTGAACGATGTAAACGCCTCTTCCGGAATTTTTAACATCTTCTGTAACTAAGTCGGAGGCTATAAGAGGTTTAAGATGGTGATAGACCTGGCCTGTCGAATTATATCCGCACTCTTCAACTATCTGAGCCACAGTCATTGGCTTTTTCAGAATATGCAAAAGAATATTCAAACGGTCACCGTTTCCTATACAGCTCAATACCTTTTCAGCCATCCCGTTTTCGATAAGAGCAAGCAAATCGTCCGTATTTACCTTGTTCCTTATCCATGTAGACTGACGGCCGCTGGATTCATACACTCCTAAATACGTTATCGCGCCGCTTTGTTTAGTTTGCTCACAAGTATTTTCAAGGCTATTTAAAATGTACATAATATTAGGGTCCGGGTGCATACCTTTCATTTTATGAATTCGCGCTGGCGCTTTTTTCGGTTCAGCCGTGTTTTCTTTAGTTCCGGCATTTACACTTTGAATTATAAACTCTTGCAGTAATTTCTTGATCTCATTCATTTCATTTCTAAGTGAGTCAATTTCCGCCCCAAAATCTCTTTCCAAATTAATCACTCCTTTTACAATTATTGAATTACGTAATTACGTAATTTAATAATACAATATTATCCAATGTATGTCAATACATTTTGTATTTCATTTAAATATAGTAATAAGTTAACAAAGTAATTTCTCTCCTGTATTTTACAATCAATATTTGATTTTCTTATAATTACTAAATAATTTATTGGAACACGAATTTTACTTGTAAATTTAATATAGGACAGGGTATTGGAAAAATAGAAAAATAGCAAATATTATAGTATAATATGGAATAAGGAGGGGGATAAAGATGGTTTATAAATCTATCAGCCTCATAATTTTGGTATTATTCTTTATTCCGCCCTTATTTATCATGCTATCGCAAAAATTCTTTAAGGTCCGATAAATAAAATGTTGTTGCAATTGCCTTAAGTGAAATTTATAATTTTAGGTAACATTTAACTCACCAGGAGGTAACTATGAATCTAAATACAGAATATATAAAACCCAGAGTATTTGTACTGACTGATATTGAGAATGAACCTGATGATGCCATGTCCATGGTTCGTTTTCTTATATACTCCAACCACTGGGATGTTGAAGGCCTGGTTGCAACAACTTCAATACACCTGAAAAATAAAACTGCTTCATGGCGAATACGTGAAATAGTTGAAGCCTACAGTCAGGTCCGGGATAATCTGGAACAGCATGAGCCGGGTTTTCCAAAAGGAGAATACCTGTTATCTATTATCAAAGACGGAATTCCTCTCTATGGAATGGAAGGTGTGGGAGAAGGAAAGGATTCAGAAGGTTCCGAGCTTTTGATTAAAGCGGTTGATTGCGATGACCCGCGCCCTTTGTGGGTACTTGTTTGGGGAGGCCCTAACGTACTTGCTCAGGCTCTTTGGAAGGTACGAGCAACCCGTTCTGAAGAAGAACTTGACATATTTGTCTCAAGGCTTCGCGTTTATGCCATATCAGATCAGGATGATTCAGGCCCGTGGATGCGTAAGACATTCCCTGGATTGTTCTATATAGTAAGTCCCGGTTTCCATGCAGGAGGAGCATACCATTTCGCAACATGGAGCGGGATTAGCGGCGATCACTTCCATGGCCGTTTTACAGGTGCTGATTTCAGTATTGTTGACAATCCCTGGCTTGATGAACATATACGCAGCAAGGGGCCTTTAGGTGCAGCATACCCACAGGTTAAATTCCTGATGGAAGGAGATACACCTACTTTTCTGTATCTTGTAAACAATGGTCTTGGCAATCCGGAACATCCTAATTGGGGCAGTTGGGGAGGACGTTATGAACTTTACATACCGCCTACCCAAAAGTGTTTCCTTGAGCCGGAGACACGCCCTATCTGGACCGATGCTGCTGACGAAGTTCTTGGTGTTGACGGAAACTGGCATACAAGTAATAAGGCTACTATTTGGAGATGGCGTTCAGCCTTTCAAAATGATTTTTCAGCCCGTATGGACTGGACCATAAAACCTTATGCTGAAGCAAACCATCCTCCTGTGCCGAAGCTTGGGCATCCGGATATACTGTATGCGAAGCCGGGCGACAGGGTTGAACTTAGTGCAGAAGGTTCCTATGATCCGGACGGTGACGAGCTTTGTTACAATTGGTTCTATTATGGGGAAGCCGGTACATTTACCACATCACAGGCACGCACCGGAAACCCGGTTGAAATTCATGATGCGGACAAACAGCAAGCGTGGTTTACGGTTCCAACAGAACGCGTTTTTCGCACAGGCACCATGCATATAATTCTTGCTGTTACCGATACCGGTACTCCGGCGCTTACACGTTACAAACGCGTAATCGTAAATGTAGATTAATTAAAAAAGAATAAATATATAATAAAAAAACAGGATTACTCATCCTGTTTTTTGTTTCCGAACTTAAAGTAATGTAATATAATATAAATAACACATGGTCAAGCTTCTTTTATATTTTGCCGCTATGTTGCTGCAAATAAGAAATGAATTTTCTAGGATACAGAAGTAACAGCGAAAGCTTATCAACTTTAGTTGAAAATCTGCACTATATGTTACACCAGGATAGAGTTCTGGTATGTCCAATAACATACCTTATATTGAATGTAAATCTGAGTTATATAATAGATTTATCATAGGCAACAGACATAAATATGAATTAGACGACAAAATCTATATATATGATAAAATTAAAGAGTGGCTGTGTTCATTATTGTGAGGTGCAGACTAATGCGTAAGAATAAATCAGTATTTGTAAACAAGCTGGTATTTTCCTATTCTATAGTTATCATAGTTATGGTCTGTATATTTTTTATTTCTTTTTGCTATTATATTTATCAAACCAGTCAAGAAATATCATATTTAAATAATCAGGAATTAGCAGATAAAACAATGAAACAAGTGGAATCATTTCTTGATGATATGGACTATGTTGCTTATCTGGTTATGACTAATTCAACCTTGCTGAATACTTACAGCCAACTACAGCAAAACAAGGATTATGAAAATTATTTTGACAAAGATATAGTATTGAATATTGACGTTGGAAGTATTCTCACATCAATAAATGGTCACAAAAATTCAATATGGAGAATCAGTGTATATAATCAATATGGAGATTTTATCAGTTCAGGAGCGCTACCTGATAAAAACAAAGTTAAGGATATTTTAAGGAATTCAAACGTAAGTTATGACATGATAGAATTAATGAATTCTACTGATAAATATATTGTTTTGCCCCCACAGGCAGATAAATGGTCTAATATGTATAGTTCACAATATATAACAATTAAATGCCCTCTTATGAATATTTATTCCGAAGAAGTATATGGAATAGTAGAAGTTCAGGAAGATATAAAAAAGCTGATTGAAAAGATTGAATTTAGCGATATTCAAAAGATTAACCTGGAGATAACCGATCAGAATGGAAATCAAGTATTTAATAATATTATTGACAATATGAGCCGGAAAGAAATGAATTCAGTTACCAAAGAATCTGCTAAGTATGGATGGTCTGTTACATTATTTCAAAAGAGAACAGATATAATTTCTCTTTATAAAAATCTTATAGTAATGATATTCTTAGGATGTGTTTGTTTCACTTTGCTGGCAATAAGAGTTGTGTTTATAATAGCAAGGAAACTTAGTAAGCCGTTAATTACTTTAAAGGATACGGTCAGCAGGATTAACATTCAAAATATATATCCAACAGATACGCCACATTATAATATAGATGAAGTAAAAGAGCTTAATATTGCATTTTCTGCAATGTTAAACAGGCTTGTTGAATCAATCGCCCTTGAGAAAAAAGCAAATCTTATGGCTTTACAGTCGCAGATGAATCCTCACTTTTTATATAACACTTTGGCTGTTATCAGTGCAGTTGGAAGTGAAGCCGGAAATGACAAGGTGGTAAAATTATGCGATTCATTAACATCAATTTTAAGATATACTTCTTATTATGAGGAGACTAGCGTAACTTTAAGAAAAGAAATAGAAAATGCTGTTTGCTACCTTGATCTCATGAAAGGCAGGTATGAGAGTAATCTAACCTATTATATTGAGGCTGATGAAAATGTTATGGATATAAAAGTGCCTAAGCTAATAGTACAGCCATTGGTTGAAAATTGTTTCAAACATGGATTTGCTAATATAGAGTCTCCATATATTATAAAAATATCCGCTGGTATCGAGGATGAAAAATGGTATATAAAAATTGCGGATAATGGCAGCGGATTTACCAGTGCAGATAAGGAAAAAGTAGATAAAAAGATAAACGAATATTGGGACAAAATAAATAAAAATATGCTGGATTTAGAAACTGAAGGTATAGGCCTTATAAGTACTATAATAAGATTGAAATTAAATACCGGCAAGGATATTGACTATAGTATAGAAAACAATATTCCAACTGGATCTATAATAACGATTAGGGGGAAATTGTATGATTAGAGTAATGGTAGTTGAAGATGAACCACCTATAATGAGACAGATCGTTAAATTAATAAATGAGTACGGCGATAATATAAAAGTAACAGCAACAGCTGGAAATGGAAGAAAAGCATTAGAAATTTTAGAGGAAGAAAAAATCGATGTAGTATTTACAGATATAAAAATGCCTGTTGTTGACGGCCTGGAACTTGCAGAGCAGGTAAAAACGAAATTCCCTGATTTAATGGTTGTCATTATCAGCGGTTATCAAGATTTTCAATATGCGCGTAAAGCAATTCAATTCCATGTATATGAGTATCTGCTAAAGCCTGTATCAAAAGATACAATACGAGGTTTGCTTGCTAAGATTGAAAATGAAATACAACTAAAGAGAAATAAAGAAAAAAAGGAGAAGGTAAGAGATTTAATTAATATATCAGGTAATGTTTTAACTGAAGATAACCTGGGTTTTGCTCAGGATACCAGATATGCACTGCTCTTGGTTTGTGCAGGCGCTTTTCCGCTTATCCCGGATGATTCCATGCTGCCTGCCAGAAATTTCTGGGAGCAAGTAAATATTGAACAGATAATGGGAACTATAATTTTGCAGAATGAAAATTGTATTTGCTTTAATGGAAAATCAGCAGCTGAGATGGTTATAGCTGTGGAATTAGAAGAAAAGGACAGAATAATACAAATAACTAACGCCCTGTTTGAAAAACTCAAAGAGAGAAGTAATCTTGCTATAACAATTGCTGCAAGTAACACATTATTAAATTTAAATGACATAGGGGTCAGATTAAAGACATTACGTACGAAACTTTACGTTGGAATAAAGCTGTTTACATCTCAGATAATATGGACTGATACAGAAATAAGCACTATGAATATAGATATGAAGTTAACGGCAGAAACCTTGAACTTTGCAATTATGTCAGGAAGCGCTCAGCTTAAGATGTGTTTAGAAAATACTCTTAGCCAGTTCATGGATGCCGGATTAACACAAATACAAATTGTTAATTTTTTTGATGGACTTATAAATAACAGTGAATTTTTAAACTCACAGGTAAGCTACTACTCTTCCACTTTAAAAATGGAAATTTACAGTGCCATATCTAATGCAGTGGATATAAGTTCCCTTGTGAATGATTTATTATATGTATTTTCAAGCATTTACAATTGCAGTAATGAAAACAAAAAATGCAATAATCAGTCTGTTGCAAAAAGAATAGAAGAATATTTAAAGGATAATTACAGAGAAACTATTACCAATACATTATTATCTAAAAAATTCGGGTTTGTTCCATCATATATAAGTAAGATTTTTCGTGAATATAAAGGTATGTCACCATCAGAGTTTTTAACTGATTACAGAATAAGAATGGCAAAAAAGTTAATGCTGGAGCAGCCGGAATTGCTGTTTAAAGAAGTAGCAGAGATGGTAGGATATAAAGATCCTCATTATTTTTCAAAGATATTTAAAAAAGAAACTGGAATGTGGCCAACAGAATTCAAGTCTAAAAATTGAAAAGTTTATTTTTTTACATCTATAGTTTAATAATTTGCATTTATATTATGTATATGATTTGTTATGCTGTAAACAGATAATTTATAAAAAATAAATTAAGTTAAATAGAGGTCTGCAAGATATAAATAGAATATGATTTCGTACAATTTTAAATATAAATGTAAAGGACTTAGTGCGAAACATACAGCATTTCATTAAACTCTGTAACAGAATTCATTTTAACAAGTTAGGCATGATTTATTGTATTGTCAAGATTTAACATTTCCAAGAACATTGGTTAATAAATATCCACCATATATAAACGCGAGGCATAATAATAAAAAAAGCATTAATAATATTTTAATATTTATTAAAATATTGAATTAATTGTATAAAAAGCACCGGAGTATAGCATATCTAAAGCATTTCGTATTAAACATAGAATAAGGTGATTCTTTATGGATGAAATCATTTTGGAATTAAACTCCATCACAAAAATATTTCCTGGTGTAAAAGCGCTTGATAATGTGCATTTTCAACTGCGTCGTGGAGAAATTCATGCGTTAATTGGAGAAAACGGTGCAGGAAAATCTACATTTATTAAAATTATTACCGGGGTTCACGAGCCTGAGGGAGGAGAAATATACCTCAATGGTGAAAGGGTTAAGTTTAAAAATCCCCGTGAAGCTCAGGAACACAGTATAGCTGCTATTTACCAGCATGGCACCTGTTATCCCTATTTAAGCGTAACAGAAAATATTTTTATGGGGCATGAAAAGGTTTCTAAACATTTAAAGTTAATTAAGTGGAAGGAAATGCATAAGCAAGCCAAGGATTTGCTGGAGAGTTTGGGCAGTGACATTGACCCAAGAAAAAACATGGGCGATTTAAGTGTTGCTGAAAGACAAATTGTAGAAATAGCTAAAGCAATTTCTACAAATGCAAAGATAATAATCATGGATGAGCCTACAGCAGCGCTATCAAAAAGAGAATGTGAACAGCTGTATGCTATAACAGAAAAATTAAGGGATAATGGCGCTTCTATCATATTTATTTCCCACAGGCTTGAGGATATGTACAGACTTGCTTCTCGGGTTACAGTATTCAGGGATGGTAAGTATATAGGCACTTGGGATGTAAATGAAATAAGCAATGAGAAACTAATCGCAGCGATGGTGGGACGGGAAATTACCCAGGTGTTTCCTAAAAAGAGTATAAAAAAGGGTGAGGAAATCCTTAGAGTTGAGAATCTTTCGAGGACGGGATACTTTAATGATATAAGTTTTTCACTTAATAGAGGGGAAATTTTAGCTTTGACAGGTTTGGTAGGTGCCGGCAGAACTGAAGTATGCGAATGCATCTTTGGCATCGAAAAGTATAATGCAGGTAAGATTTTTTTCGAAAATAAAGAGGTTCATATCCATAATCCATTAGATGCAATGAATTTAGGAATAGGATACCTGCCTGAAGATAGACAAAAGCAAGGGCTATTCCTTGATTGGGAAATATATAAAAATGAGACCATCTCAACACTTGATCAGTTTACGAAAGCCTTTACATTAAACCCCAAAAAAGAGCAAAGAAAAGCAAAGGAACTTTCTGAAAAAATATCCGTAAAAGCTGTAAGCGTATTCGATAAGGTTAGCTCATTATCTGGTGGAAACCAACAGAAAGTCATAATTGCTAAACTTTTGAATTCTGATTTAAAGGTACTGATACTAGATGAGCCTACAAAGGGTGTTGATATTGGCGCTAAAGCACAGATATATAAAATAATATCCGATTTAGCGGAGAAGGGATATGGAATTATTATGGTTTCATCAGAGATGCCTGAAGTATTGGGTATGGCCGATCGTATTGTTGTAATGCGTAACGGAAGGATATCTGCCGTTATTAATAGTGAGGAAGCAACTCAGGAACTAATTCTTGAAGCCGCTATGAAATCCAATACTAATTCAAATGAGTGATGGGGGGCATAATCATTGAAAAATAAACGAAATATACTATATGCAAATATACGTGAAATTGGATTGATTGCTGTTATTATACTGCTTTCATTCTTTGTTCAGTATAGAAGCGGTGGAAGCTTTATAACAGCTGAAAATATTAATGATATTCTTGTTGAAACTGCAGTTCTGGCAATATTGTCTGTTGGTATGATGATGGTTATTATTACGGGAGGAATTGATCTATCAATTGGTGCAACGATGGCCCTGGCAGGTATGATTGGTACAACTGTTCTTAAAAATAACCAAAACCTGAATCCATTGATAATAATATTTATTGCTGTTCTGGTTGGCGCGTTATGTGGATTGATAAATGGATTGCTGGTAGCTCGATTAAATGTATTGCCAATAATCGCAACCCTTGGCATGATGAATGTCTATAGAGGAATAACTTACCTGGTAAGCCGCGGAAGTTGGGTTCTGCAAAGTGATATGTCAAAGGAATTTATGGCCATAGCCACTAATAGATTTTTAGGTATAAATAATCTGATATGGATAACCATTATTATATACTGTATTGGATATTGGTTTATGAATTATACCCGTAAAGGCCGGCAGATTTATGCAGTCGGTAATAGTATGGAATCAGCCAAAGTAAGTGGTATTAAAACAAAAAGCGTTTTAGTTATGGTTTACACTCTAATGGGATTGATTGCTGGTTTAGGCGGTATATTATATGTATGCAAATATGCTGCTTCCCAGGGCGAAACCGCAACGGGCTATGAGATGAATGTAATTGCAGCATGTGTACTTGGAGGAGTAAGTATTTCCGGTGGTGTTGGAAAGGTTCAGGGTGTATTGTTGGGAGCACTTTTATTTGGCGCTTTAAACAACGCTTTACCGTTAATGCATATTTCACCGTTTTTTCAGGAAGCTTTAAGAGGTTTAATCATATTACTGTCAATAATTATTAATGCAGTCATCCAAAGAAGGGTAACAAAAAAATCCCTTGAGAGGAGAAGTGAAAATGAACAGTAATGAAGGTTTAGTGAGAAATATTGAATACGAAAGAAAGTTCAGTTTAAAAAGGTTTTTATTTCAATGGGAATGGTTATTGGTATTACTTTTAGTTGTAATCAATTTGATAAATATAAGACTTTCTCCGAATTATTGGGATTTTGATAATCTGATGAGTGCCATTCAAATGTTCCTTGATAAGGCAATACTGGTTTTCCCTATGATGTTAGTAATTCTTCTTGGTGAGATAGATATATCTATCGCATCGACAATGGCACTTTCTGCTGTAATTATGGGTGTATCGTATCAGTCTGGTATTCCAATGCCTGCAGCCATAATGATTTCACTACTGATAGGGACTGTATGCGGGTTAATAAATGGTGTTATACTTGTGAAGTACAAGGAACTCTCATCAATGATTGTTACCCTGTCAACAATGATTATTTATCGCGGAATCGCAAGCATTATTTTAAAAGATCAGGCTGTCAGCAATTTCCCTGATTGGTTTCAGTATTTTGGCTGGGGTAAAATCGGGAACATTCCGTTCATACTATTTTTCTTTATAATTGAGGCTTTGGTATTCACTTACCTTGTACACAAGACACCTTTCGGCAGAAAAGTATATGCAATGGGAAACAATATAGTAACAAGCCGCTATTCAGGATTAAAAAACGATAAGATTAAAATTATAATATTTACATTAAATGGAATATTTGCAGCTATAGCAGGTATCTTTTTAACTTCAAAGATGGGCAGTACAAGACCAAATATAGCATCAGGTTATGAGCTTGATGTAATAGCAATGGTGGTACTTGGAGGAGTTAGTACTTCTGGTGGAAAAGGAAAAGTCGGAGGTGTGATTTTATCGATATTCGTAATAGGATTGCTGAGATATGGGCTTGGATTGATAAATGTACCTTCACAGACAATAATGATAATTATTGGAGCACTTTTAGTAGTAGCAGTTGCTATTCCAAATTTGAAAAATAGTTTAAGAGCATTTAACAAAATGAATATTTTTACAAAAAAATAAATGCTATTTTAATAACTTTAGGCTTTAAATCAAATTAATATAAAGGAGGCATTATTCTATGAAAAACTCTATGAAAAAAATCTTATCATTAGTATTGACATCAGTGCTCTGCTTATCAGTATTATCGGGATGTGGAAAGACAGAAAAAGAAGACAAATCATCAAGTGATAACACAGATGGTAAGAAGGTGTATGCATTAGTTGCAAAGGATGTAAACAATCCGTACATGAAAAAAATGTATGAGGGTTTTGAGACCGCTTGTAAAGAAATCGGTGCAGAAGCTCTTTACAAGGGACCGGAACAAGCAACTCCGGAAAAGCAGATTGAAATTATCAACCAGCTAGTAGCGCAAAACGTATCTTTGATTGCAGTAGCAGCGAATGATGCAGATGCTTTGCAGCCAGCATTGAAAAGTGCGATGGATAAAGGAATTAAAGTACTTTCACTTGATAGTGCAGTAAATAAAGACAGCAGACAAGTTCATATACAGCAAGCTGACCCTGAAAAGATAGGACGCGGCTTAATTCAGGCAGCATACGAGATGGTTGACGGTAATGGCGGAATAGCAATATTGTCAGCAACAGCACAGGCAACGAATCAAAACTTATGGATTGAATGGATGAAAAAAGAGCTTGATGAAAACAAAGATAAGTATAAAAATACTCCACTTGTTAAAATTGCGTATGGCGATGACGATCCAACCAAATCAACAAACGAAACGACTGCACTGTTAACAGATCCTAATATTAAAATAATAATTGCTCCTACAACCGTTGGAATGCTTGCTGCCGGTAAGGTATTGCAGGATAAGAAATCTACAGTTAAATTGACTGGTTTGGGCTTACCATCAGAAATGGCACCATTCATCGAAAGCGGTATTTGTCCATGGATGTATCTGTGGAATCCTATAGACATAGGTTATCTTGCTGCATATGGCGGTGATGCATTAGTAAAAGAAACTATCACAGGTAAAGAAGGAGATAAACTTACTGCCGGCAGACTTGGTGAAAAGGTAGTTACCAAAGCAGCTGACGGTGGTACTGAGATCATGTTAGGCGATCCGTTCAAATTTGATAAAGACAATATAGAAGAATGGAAGACAGTATATTAATTAAGCATGGAGTGAAAATAATGATAAGAGCAGCTTTTAAAATGAAGCTTAAACCTGGTTATGAAGAAGAATATAAAAAGAGACATGACGAAATATGGCCGGAACTTGTAAAGCTACTTGAAGAAGCAGGAATTTTTGATTACTCGATTTATCTGGATGAAGAGACTGGCACATTATTTGCTTTCCAGAAATTAAAGGATCACAATCAATCCGCTGCTCTACCTCAAAATCCTGTGATGAAAAAGTGGTGGTCATATATGGCAGATATAATGGATACTAATCCCGATAATTCACCAGTAAGCATTGAGCTAAAGGAAGTATTCCATATGGACTAATAGAGAATAATAGAAGCCTGTACGTACATGTTAGTTATAAATATTTAAGAACTATAGATTGAATAAAACAAGAACTCCAGCTTTGAACCAACGCTGGAGTTCTTGTTTTATGTAATGAAATAAACAGTATTGCTAATTATGGATAAAAATACAAATGATGACTCATTTACATCGGATGGTTCAGTAAAATCTATAAAAATACCGTAGGATGCTATAATAATAAAGGGGTAGATGATGAAACAAGAGCTTATACGAAGCGGATGTGAAAAGAATGGTTACTCTTGCTTCATCAGTGCAGCGCGTTTTATCTTATTAGTTCCATACTTGTTCCGTATTTCATCGATGGTTTTGTCAATACGTTCGAGTTTATCATCCTTTTTATTATCACCTAAGAGGTCAAAAAGTGATAGCTGCCCTGCAGAACAATCATCGTTAAAACCTGAAATACTTATTCCGATTAATCTGACAGGCTTGAACCGGCTCCAGATTTGGTCAAGCAGAGCACATCCTGCTTTATATATTTCATTGGTAACACAGGTTGGCTGTATGGTAGTTTGCCTCGTTACGACTTTAAAGTCTGAATATTTAAGGGTTATATGTACTGTACGAGCCTTTTTGCCATATCTTCTTGCGGTCATGCCTATATCTTCAGACAGTTCAAACAGGACAAGTTTTGCCTTTTCAATATCGGTAATGTCTTCAGGCAATGTTGTTGAACGCCCTATTGATTTCATTTCTCCTGACATATGGGGCTGCAATGGAGAATTGTCAAGACCGTTTGCATTTAGATAAATTTCTACACCGTATTTTCCAAAAGTTTCAAAAAGCTGTTTTTTATTATATTTTGCCAGATCTCCGATAGTTTGTATTCCTAACTGATTGAGTTTTTCCGCAGTTTTCTTTCCTACTCCGTACATTTGGTTTACCGGAAGGGGCCATAGTTTTGAAGGAATTTCATGCTTCCAAAGTTCAGTGATACCAAGAGGTTTCTTCATTTCCGACGCCATCTTTGAAAGGAACTTGTTTTCAGAAATACCTATTGAACACCAAAGCCCAAGTTCTGATTTTATTTCGTTCATAATTTTTTTTGCAGCATCCATAGGTTTACCGAACAATCTTTCTGTACCGGTCATGTCAAGCCAGGCTTCATCGATACTGTTTTGCTCAATAACCGGAGAATAGTTGGACAATATTGACATAACCTGTTTTGACTTAAATTCATAAAATGGATGATCGGGTGGTACCAGTTGCATATTTGGGCAGAGTTTCAATGCTTCATGCAGAACCATTGCAGTTTTTACTCCATAGGCCCTTGCTTCGTAATTTGCCGCCAGAATGATTCCGGTACGGTTTTTAGGATCACCGGCTACTGCAGAAGGTTTGCCTGCAAGAGAAGGATTTCTTGTCATTTCACAGCTTATGTAAAAAGCATTCATATCAACAAGAAATATGACTTTTTGCATAAAAACCTCCTCTTTAATTTGAAAATGTATTACTGAAAAACTCTGTTTTTAATACTTTATCATAGTCTCTATTAATTTATCAATAGAACAAAGAACAGGAATGAATATAAGGTAGACCAATGTTCCTATTATAAAAAGTATTTATTAAAATATAAATATACAATATGTTTATTTGTATAGTGAATGGGTATAAATAATAAGTTCTTCTAATTTAATTGTGGTGTAAAAATATGGTATGCAAGGGTATCACTCCTTTCTTGCACAACTGACTACTTCGGTAGTCTTTTTTAATTGAAAAAAATTTTTAAATACCCCTTGACATGTACGGAAATATTCCGTATAATTAAATCATGTAGTACGGATATTAACCGTACAAAACGAAAGGAGTAGTATCTATGATTAGTTATTACAAAGCCATAAACATTTTGAAGTATTACTATCAATGTCTTAACTGTTGTGTCGTAATTGGGATAAATAGAAACATAGGAAATACGACCACATACGAATATAAAGGTAAAAATAAATTAGTTGATGTCATAAGGTGCCCTTGCTGCGGGGGTAATTTACAAAGAATAAAAAAGGAAAAACCGTAAAATCCATAGAGAGGAGGTAAGCCCCTCTCATGGGGCTATAGTAAATATGTTAAAAACATTAAAGCATAATGGATGCGAATACTACTATTATCCTGAAGACGTAATGATTAGTGACTGGACAGGTCAGAAAAATGTTTACGCACAGGACATAGACGGAAACGAATATACTATCGTTTGGGGCGATGATGGAGTGATTTCAGAAATCATACCCATGTAAGAGGGGCTTAATGCCCTTCTTGCTATATTTGCCAATAGGTGCTACAATTATGTACGGAATAAATCCGCAAAGGAGTGACAATATGGCAAGAATAGATATTCGTGACCTCGATGAAGAAACCCTAAAACAACTTGATAAGCAGTGCCAGAAGTACGGCATTAACAGTCGGTCTGACTACATCAGAATGCTCATTAAACTGGATATTATGACCAATATAGTACAGCGAATAAGAGATGATGCCAATGAGCAATAATGCACTATTGGAGAAGATGCTTGACCTTCCAGAGTTCAAAGTAACTGATTTAAAGCATAACGAGCACTCCATTCTTATTTATGTTGAGAAGAAGGAGCCTAAACCAACAGTATGTCCTCACTGTGGGGTTTATAATCCTATGGTGCGTGTTCATGGTAACCGAGAACAGGATGTAAGGGACCTTAATATTATGGGTAAACGTGTCGGATTGATATTTAAGCGTAAGCGTTTCAAGTGCATGGAATGCACTCAAACCTTCATTGAACTCTGTGACAGCATAGCACCCAAATCCCGTATGACCAACCGATTAAGGGCATATATTGCAGAACAAGCAAAACGCAAATCCTTTATAGAACTTGAACGTGAACTCGACATATCCAATGTCACTATTAGAAGTATATTCATTGAGGAAATGGAATCCCTACAATCAGGTCAAGAAATCGAGACACCAAGTTTCATCGGAATTGATGAAATCCACATTCAACGTAGCAACAAGAGCAGAAAAGTGGCTTGGGCTGTAATCTGTAACGGTGTTGACCATACGGTTATGGATATACTCCATAATAGGAACAAGACCACTGTTACCAAGTACCTTAAAGAATTAAGGAATCCAGAAAATGTTCATCTTGTTACAATGGATATGTGGAATCCATATCGAGATGCCGTTTATGCTTCTCTACCTAATGCCTTTATCGTGGTGGATAAGTTTCATATAGTCAGGATGGCTAATAAAGCACTGGATGA
>ENA-OWOZ01001168-OWOZ01001168.1-bioreactor-metagenome-genome-assembly--contig:-NODE-1168-length-26104-cov-46.732547_pt1 | contig 26104 bp, 30 predicted proteins | sample MGYA00238140_ERZ651804 | MGnify/ENA primary metagenome ERZ651804 (study PRJEB26910, sample SAMN07631232) | bioreactor metagenome | isolation source: Switchgrass digestor | place: USA: Dartmouth... | reverse complement strand
TATTATCTCTTGCTGCCGGAAGACATATTTTAAATGGAAGCCCGCGTGCTTTTGGCGAGGGGAATGTAAAAAGGAGAATAAAAAATGTATTAAACTATAAAAAGCCAAGGTTTTGGTTATTGTTTACTTCTGTTGTATTGGCAGTGGTGGTTGGAATAGGGTTGGCAGTAAACCCGAGGTCTGACACAAAACTTAACGGTTCACTATACCGGGTGAAAGATATATTGTACAACTATCCCTTATTGTCATTCAGGTATACCTTGGACAGAACACCGCAATATATCATTACATCTGATTTCAAACTTTACATTAAGGAATACAATGAAAACGAATGGAGAATGCTTGGCAAACTGTACAGTTATGAAATGAGCATGGAGGATTTGTATAAAATGTTTATAATATTGCCTTCTGATAATGTATATGATGTAATCAATAAAACGAAGGAAATATACCGTGCTGACAGTGACGGAGAAGTCAAAAGATTCTACTTGGTGATGCAGCAGAAAAATAGAGATATATTGCTGGCAGAAGGATACAGCGGCAATGATTTTAACCACATTCGTTGGTTGTTTAGATTAGAGAAGCTGAGTGATATTAATGATGAAGCCGTTGGTAAAAATTCAACTAATATCCGCTGGGATGCGGCCACTGATGTTCCTCAACCAGTCAGGGACTACGCTGTGGACTATGTGTGCGAACAGATAGAGTATTACAACAGCCTTGGATACAATATAATCGATGCGAAAATTACAGCAATGACTCATATGAATACTGGTACTGCAAGCCTGACCAAGAGTATCGAAATGTGGCAGCTGGAATACCGTCTCCAGCCGGAGAACGCTGATAAGGTAGTTCTCGCGGGCGGAATGAGAATTGAGGACGGATGGTTGACCGAGTGGGGAAGCACGGGCCAGCCTTATTTGCTGCTGTTGTGTGACTATACCGGTTTGGAAAAGTCGTGGCAACGCATCTGTGTTACAAATACAGATGTGATTACGAAGGACTACGGTACGCCTGAGATGTTGGAGCAGTACGGCAACGAGTTCACTGCGGCGGCTATGGAACTATATAAGAAAAACCTGAAATAAATGTCAATGCATCTATTAGGGAGCCATATTTAAGAAATAAAGACGATGTGTAATTCAGGGAAGTGAGGGTGCTGACGTGAGAGTAAGCAGCGATGGGATTACCATACAACTTTACTATTACTCTGAGCATGAGGGGCTTAAAATGGCTTATACTGTTGATATACGTACCGGAAGCTATACTTATGATAATTATATGTGCTAATTTTCCCTTACTTTTCCAGCATGATGGTTTCAGGTGCCACATTGGAAGAGCTTACCTACACTGATGGCAAAAAAGCTAGATGATTTTTCAGATTGGCATTGGGCGAACTAAGTGTCGTGGATGTGGCAGCTGGCTCAAGGATATGTTCCCGTAAACGTAAGGTTCAAAAAACCAGCCCAAGACATCAAGCAGAGCGGCTCGAGCCACGTTGAGTGCGTAACATTGATGTCAAGGGTTGAAAAGTAAGTGCGAAAAAAGCCTTGATATAAGGGCTTTTCGAGGTTTTGGGTTAGAAGTCCGTTGTTTTACTATATAGGCGCTTTGACAAAAAGAGGAGAAAAATGAAGAAAACTTCTGTTTTTATTAAGCTTTTACGGTACGCATGGGAAAATCATAAAGCTTTATTATTCATTGTTATATTTAAAAGTATTTTTTCTGCTGTGCTGCCATTAATAAACGTCTGGGGTATAGGTTTAATAATAGATGCTTTAATAAATGGCTATAGCAATAAATCGGTAATGAATATAATATTGGTATTTATTGCATTAAATCTATCTACATCATTAATGAAACATATTTTTACATACCTGGAGAACGTTGAGTCGAGAAAAGCGTCTGATAAGATTCAGCTTGAATACATGCGTGATGGCGTGATTATTAATTATCACTGGGCTCAGGATGGTTCAGTACTTGATATGAAAAAGAAATCAATGGGGGCAAATCCGGTTTTTTTATTTCCGCATATTGGCGGCTTCATAGATTACATTTTAAAATTTACAGGTATATTATTTATTTTCTCACGCCTAAGCCCTATGTTTATCTTCATTATAGCAGCTACATCAGCCGTTTCAGTTATTTTAACTTTTAAAACACGGCAAATTGACTATATGTTTGAAAATGACCGTGCTGAAGATTATCGCAAGCGTGATTATCTTTATAATGTTATGACACAGTATGAATATGCGAAAAAAATCAGGATAAATAATCTTAAACCGCTTATTTTACATTAATACTCCGGTATAATAAAAATTCAGTTAGAAAAACTCAAATCTTTTATAAGACAAAAGTTATGCCTTGAAAGTCTGTCCTCTGTTACTGCTGTTATACAATCTGCTATTATGTATATTTATTTTTCTTATTCTGTTTTTACAGGCAAATTGACTATTACTGAATATTCAGTTTTACTTGGGGCTGTGGCTTTATTGACATCTATATTAATTGGATTTTTTGATAATATTGCTGTTATTGGCAGATTGACAGACCGCATGGATCTATTCCTCAGCTATAAAAAATGGGTTCATGAAAATAGCGATATATTTGCTACAAATGAAAGGCCTGTAATTAATATTGATGAAAAAAGAAATGAAATTCAGTTTATTAATGTTAGCTTTAAGTATCCCGATACTGAAACCCCCGTTTTGAGCAATTTCAATTTTACTATTAAAGATGGTCAGAAAATCGGCATTGTTGGATTAAATGGCTCGGGTAAAACTACACTTGTTAAACTGCTTCTTCGCCTCTATAAACCAACAGAAGGAAAAATACTCTTAAATGGCATTGATATAAATTCAATTCCTCTTAATCAATATTTAAAACGGGTTGGCGCTGTATTACAGGATTTTACCATATTTGCATATTCAATTAAGGAAAATATAGTTTTTGATAACGACGCGAACGATGATATCATAAAAAAAGTTATTGAAATAATCGGATTGGCCGGCAAAGTAGAACGCCTTAAAGATGGTATAGATACAATTCTGTATAAGGAACTCAGTGAAAACGGGATAGAACTTTCGGGGGGAGAGGGGCAGAAACTGGCTCTTGCGCGCGCACTTTTTAAAAATACAGGAATATTAATACTTGATGAACCCACCTCCAATCTTGATCCTATTGCTGAATATGAATTGTTTTCAAATTTTAGCGATATATCAAAAGGTAAAACTTCAATTTTTATTTCACACAGGCTATCATCAACTAAATTCTGTGACCATATTTTTGCAATAAATAACGGTGTTATTGCTGAAGAAGGAACTCATAGAGAATTGATGAATGAAGGCGGCCTGTATGCTGAGATGTTTGAATCACAACTTAAATTTTACCGGGATACTGGGGTAAATTATGAATTATATAAAAAATAAATTAAAAGCACCATTTGAAATTTTTCATCTTATTTATAAAAATTCTCCAGGATATTTTATTTTTTTCATCCCGCAGGTAATTTGCTCAGCTGTTTTACCCTGGTTATATGTTTATATACCCAAATTAATTATCGAAGCATTAACCGGAGGAAGAAATTATAATGAAATATTTTTAATTATAATATTTTTCTGTGGAGCCGGTTTAATTCTAAATCTGTCTATAGGATATCTTAATAAGAAAATTAGTTATTATACAGAGAAACTATTAAATTGTGCGATATTACAGGAAAATTAATTCAAAATATTATAACTCTTATCGGGTTCATAGGTATTATCTCTATTTTGAATATAAAATTTTTTATATTGGTTGCTATTTTATTTATAGTAAAAATCATATTTACTTCCATCAGTTACAAGGCAAATATTATCCTTCGTACACAGACTGCACAAAATGAACGAACGGGAAACTATCTTACTAATCTCTGTTATTTCAATGAAGGCGCATCTAAAGAAATACGTTCAAACTGCATTCAATCATGGTTTTTAAATAAAGTAAAAGGTTATAGAAACAAACTGGTAGAATTACAGCTCAGGGGATTCCGCCGGAATTTGATTTTTGACAATGTATGCTATTTCGTCGTTTTATATTCTTTGGAGCTTATCCGTTTATTATATTAATAAAGTAATTTCAATAGCTGATTTTACTCTTTATTTTTCTACTATAACTGCAATGAGCAGCACTTTAGGTATTATTACTGACCTGGTAGCAGAATATAATAAACAACTGAAAAATTCAGCTGATTTTAAAAAGCTGAAATTTTTGTCAGAACAGAATGATGATAAGTTATTGTCGGGGGTCAGTCCTTTTATTGTACCAACTGATATTGAGATTAATTTTTCAGATGTATGGTTTAAATATCCGGGATGTGATTGTTATGTTCTTCGCAATATAAATATTAAAATATCCGATCGTGAAAAATTAGTTATTGTTGGATATAACGGTTCAGGAAAAAGTACGTTTATAAAGCTCTTATGCAAGTTCTACCGGCCATCCAGTGGGAAGATTACGCTGAATGGAAAAGATATCTGGGAAATACCAAATGAACAATACTATAGAATTTTAGGTGCAGTATTTCAGGATTTCGCTTTACTTGCATTTACAATATCTGAAAATATAACGATGAGTGAAAATGATGAGAATATTTCTGATGTTCTTGAAAAATCCGGGCTTTCTGAGTTTATAGCAAATTTAAATGATGGAGAAAAAACTTATATATCAAAAAAATACTCTTCAAAAGGTATAGAACTTTCAGGAGGGCAAGGACAAAAAATAGCACTTGCCCGGGCGTTATATAAGAATGCGCCGGTTTTGATACTTGACGAGCCGACAGCAAGCCTTGATGTAAAAGCTGAAAGTGAATTGTATGAAAATTTCATGAAGACAGCATTTGACAAAACTGCGATATTTATATCTCATCGTTTAGCTGCGTCTCAAATAGCGGACCATATAGCTGTATTTTCAAACGGTAAAATAGTTGAATATGGTACTCATAAGGAGCTTATTGCAAAAAATGGTTTATATGCTGAAATGTTTGAAAAACAGAGGAAGCCATATATTTAAGATTTAGAATATACCGTATAAAGATTTTTAAGGTTAGATTACAATCAAAAAAATAAAATTAGCGATACTTGATAGCAAGATCAAGAAGGGAAAAATATGTATGATTGCGTTCCAGCTCCCTACCCTTATCATGCAAATTTAGCGGAAGGGTTGACACTGTCTCCTGCACGATGCGGATGACAGGGTTCGGATGGAAGCACCGGAGATCTTCCGCGTCCTCGGCAAACGCAGACCGGAGTTCGTCAGGCCGTATGTGGAATTGCTTCAGCAGATATCGGAAACCGACGATAACCGAGTCGTAAAGTTTCACTGCTTAGGTGCGATCAAGGCAACGGAATCATAGCGCTGTCTGCTTTTGTCAATTACATAAATAACAATGAGGATTATGATAATGATGCGCAAAAATTAATGAATGGAGTAATTATAAGCATTCAAGAAGAGAATCTATACGGTCTTATTACAAACATAATTATACAGCGTGGTGTATTTTCATGTTAAAGGAAAGCTTATTTCCGATCCTGGAATTTGATTCAAACAAGCAAGCCAAGATTCAACCTTCGAGTATTATCAATAAGCCACCAGTACCTAAAGCATGCGTTATTACTTTTTTTAAGGAAGTAATCCATAAAAAATTAGAATCCGGTGAATTGAAGCAAATTGGAATAAGCCCTACGGAAACAATAGATATTCCGGTTTATAAAACAACATACAATGGTTGTCCTGTAGGTTTGGTTGGCGGTTTTGTAGGAGCAGCTGGTTCGGCAGCGTTGCTGGAAGAATTGATAGCATCGGGATTTGAAAAATTTATAGTTTGTGGTGGCGCCGGTGTTTTGAAAAGGGGAATTCAAGTAGGTCATTTAGTAGTACCCTATTCTGCTGTGAGAGACGAAGGGGTATCATATCATTATATTGAGCCTTCACGCGAAATAGAATGCAACCCCGATGCTGTAAGGGCTATTGAGAGAGTATTAAATCAAGAAAAAATTCCATTTATTAAGGCAAAAACATGGACAACTGATGCTATTTTCAGGGAAACTGAAGCTAAAATTGAAAAAAGAGTTGCAGAAGGCTGTGTTACTGTTGAAATGGAAGCAGCAGCATTCTTTGCCGTATCAAAATTCAGAAATGTTTTATTGGGACAAATTTTATACGGTGGAGACGACTTGAGCGGAATCGAATGGGATAGACGCTTATGGAACAGCAGAGAAATGATAAGGATTAATCTTGTAGACGTATGCTTAAAAATAGCTACACAATTGTAATTTAGGTGCCTCGAAAAGCGATTTTTCAATAAAGACCGAAAAAACCATTGGCATGTTCCCGCGAACAGATATAAATATGATAATATAATTATTCGGCGGTGTAAAACATGAATGAGTATTTTCAAAGCAGATTCAATAGACAACCCATAGAAGTAATAAGTGGCGATTATTATTTTGGTTCTGATAATGGAACGGCGCAAATATTGGAGAATTTAAAAACCATTCCCTTGTCTATAGTAAGGATGACATATGAATATCAGTAATTATAAAAAGTATATTTCGGCAGAAACAATGATGGGACCAAACTGCGTAAGGATTCTTGGAGAGTTGTTCGACAAATATCCTTTGCGGCTTACATCGGATGATTTGGTTCTTGATTTGGGATGCGGAACGGGGCTGACAAGTCTTGTGATCGCAAAAGAGACCGGAGCAGAGGTTTATGCAGTTGACCTATGGATCAGCGCAGAAGAAAACGGGAAACGATTTGCCGAATGGGGGATTTTAGGCCGGGTAACACCGATATGCGAAGATGCGAATAATTTGCATTTTAATGAAAGACAGTTCAATGCTTTGGTCAGCATTGATTCATATCATTATTTTGCAGGAGTCAAGTCCAAATTAGTGTGTAAATTCCTCTGTCAGAATAAAAGGCCGACTGGTCTAGGTAGCAGTAGTAGCAGTAGCATTGCGGTAATGTGGGAAACCGGAGGTTTTCCATCATTTCCGCAATAACACTCTATGCTACGGATGCATTTGAGTTCAGATTGGGCTTTTCACGCATGAAACAATAATAGTCCTCCATGTCGAAGTACTTTTGATTGGATGACCATTTTTCGTCTTGCTCCATAAGCATTGCCCCTATTAGCCGTATGGCAGAATCGACATTGGGAAAAATTCGAATTACTCGTTCACGCCGCCGGATTTCTTCATTCATTCGTTCGATGCCATTTGTCGTCCGAAGCTTCTTGCGATACTTCATTGGCAAAGCAAGAACGGCTGTAATATCATCAAATCCTTCTTCCAGAAGATTTGCTGCGTTGGGTGCTTTATCCCTGTAATCCTCGAGAATTTTGGACAGCATCTCCCGTGCCTGCTTCATGTCCTTTGCATTGTAAAGCTCTTGCAGGCACTCATGTAATTCGCTTTGATACTTTTTCGGCGTTTTGTCGAGAACATTCCGTGAAAAATGCGTCTGACACCGTTGCCAGGATGCATTAATGAAATGCTTTCGAATCGATTTCACCAATCCTTTGTGGTTGTCCGACACAATAATGTCGACATTCTCAAGACCCCGGTTCTTCAACCCTTCAAAAAACGCACCCCAACTGTCTTCCGATTCGCTGTCGTCTATATCAAAGCCTATTACTTCTCGATACCCGTGCTCATTTACGCCAATGGCGACAAGGACTCCTTTAGAACGTACCCTGCCGTCTTCCCGCACTTTCGTGTATAGTGCATCCACGATAACAAAGGGATAATGTTTCTGCAGCGGCCGATTGCGAAACGCAGACACTGTCGGATCCAATGACTGGCACAACGAAGATATTGTAGATTTCGAAAAGCTTCTTCCGCACAGTTCCTCAGTAATCGAAGTAACCTTGCGTGTGGATACGCCTTTGACTACCATCTCCATCATAGCGAGGACCAAAGCTTGTTCGCTTCGTTGATACCGCTCAAACAACTCTGTGCTGAAGTTCCCGTTTCGGAGTCTCGGAACCATCAGCGTGATCGATCCAACTCGAGTAGTGAGCTGACGCTCACGATAGCCGTTTCGATATCCCTGGCGTTCCTCATTTCGCTCATACGGCTCGGCTTGTAATTGCTCCGTGGCCTGTGCTTGCAGCACTTGATTAAGGATTTCTTCCATTAGTTTGGCAAATGCTTCATCTTTCCCATTTGCAGAAAAAAGTCCGTGCAAAATCTCTCTGTCTAGTGTAATATTAATGTGAGCCATAAGTTCTCCTCCTGTTAAATGTTTTGTTTGGTCACTTAATATTCTAACAGAGAATGAGACTTTTGGCTCTCTTTTTCTTTTTACACCATTATACGGACTTCATCGTGCATGAACAATACCATTATCCATGAGTGTGTTCACTGGTATAAGCATAGAAAATACCATGAGTTAGTTAAGACATATAACAGCGATGCTTTGCTCATAAGCTGTAGAGTAAACGAAACAACTAAATACAAAAAGCAATGGACGCCAGAAGACTGGATGGAATGGCATGCTAACGGAATAGCACCTCGCATCCTTATGCCTAAATCAATGACCATTAAAAAGATTGAGGAGCTAATTAAAAAGAATGAGCTCCTTTTTGGTACTCACGACAGGCTAAATATAATGGAAAATGTCGTGTATGAATTAGCTGACTTCTTCCAGGTGTCAAGGATAGCAGCCAAAATAAGGATGCTTGACCTTGGATATAAGGAAGTTGAAGGTGTATATACCTACGTAGATGACCATTTTATCAGCAATTATTCATTTAAGGCAGACTCATTACATAAGAATCAAACATACAGTATTAGCCTAAGTGATTCTTTTTTTGAATACTATGCAAATCCGGAATTCGCAAAGATTATAGACAGCGGTAATTTTATTTATGTTGACGGTCATTACATTATTAACGACTCCAAATACATTAAAAGGTTAGAAAATGGAAGCATTGATCTTACAGACTATGCAAAACTGCATGTAGATGAATGCTGCCTTCTGTTTGATTTAAAATTAAATAAAGCCTCAAAAATGGACATTGTAGTATACCTCGATTCTATAATGTTCCGTAAAGCTACACCGGATTATAACAGAGTGCCGACATTTAATCCGGACAAGCATAATATGGAAGTATTTAATCGTTCAGAAGAGCTAAAGAAGTTTCACGAAGAATTCGTCGAAGAAGGTCAGCATTTGAGCCGTACAACCCAGACATTTTCCCAAGCGGTATACGGACATATCAAAAGGAAAGGCTACAATAAGGTTGTTTTTATAGAAAAGACTTTGCTTTCAGGAAAAACATATGACAGAATAAAAAACAACGAACTTAATAATCCAACTTTAGAAACTGTTGTTGCAATCTGTATCGGATTGGAGCTTGGCCCTACATACAGTGAAGAGATATTAAGGCTTGCCGGTTATACTCTCAATAACACTCCACAACAATTGGCATATAAAAAGCTGATTCATTCGTACAGAGGGCATTCAATATATGAATGTAATGAAGTTTTGGAAGCCTTAGGGCTTTCCCCTCTTTGTGCAAAGGCATATAAAGAAATGATAAGTTAAAAAATTGTTGGACTTTGGAAGTCCAACTTTTTTATTGTCTAGGAAAGTTCGATTTTTTTTGATAAAATGACATCAGTTTAAAGCAGTGATAACAGGGTCTATCAGGATTATGTAAAAGATTAACAGGGAGTATGTATCATGGCAAGAGGAATGATAAAGCAGATATTTTCTGACCACTGGGATGAGTTTCTAAATAGGTTCGGAAGCAGGGTAAGACCTGTTGTAATCAAAGAGATTAAGAAAATATTAGGTTGTGGCTCATTTGCAAATGGTTATGCAGAATATAAGTGCGAAAAATGTGGGGAAAAGAAAAAGGTAGCATTTAGGTGCAGGAGCAGGTTTTGTGGGTCATGCGGGAAAGTATACATAGATAACAGAGCGGAGAACATGGCAGAGAAGTTAATACAGTGTAAACATCAGCATATGGTATTTACCATAGCTGAAGAACTCAGGGAATATTTCATGAGGGACAGGAAACTGTTGGAATTGCTGCCGCAATGTGCAGCAGAAGTGATAAAAAGCTGGTGGAAGGAACAGAACAAAAAGGAGAATTACACACCCGGAATGGTAGCAGTAATACATACATTTGGTAGAGATTTAAAGTGGAATCCACATGTACATGTGTTGGTAACAGAAGGAGCAACAGGAGAGAATACGGTTTGGAAGACAATTAACTATGTACCATATTTAATGTTGCGGTTAAGATGGCAAAAGTTGTTGCTTGATGAAATAGAAAAAAGAGTTGAAAAAAAGGAGTTCAAGAAACTTAAGAATAAGTTGTATAAGGAAAAAAACAATGGTTTTTATGTATATGGAAAAGGTGAAGTAAAGAGTGAAAAACAGGCGATTCAATACGTAGGTAGATATACTGGAAGGCCACCGATAGCGGAGTCAAGGATACTATCATATGATGGACAAAAGGTAAGGTTTTACTATGTAAGGCATGAAGATGGGAAACGAGTGGAAGAAGAAATAGATGCGATAGAATTTATCCAAAGGCTGATAGTACATATACCGGAAGAACAATTCAAGATGATAAGGTACTATGGGATATATGCGCAAAGTACGAAGGAAACACCGAAGTTATTAAGGATGGTAAATGAAAAGATAAAAGAATTGAGAAGGAAAATGAGGAAGTGGAGAATAAGGATCATGAAATCATTCGGATATGATCCGTTGGAATGTGAGAAATGCGGAGGCAAGATGACAGCCGTAGATATATATTACAAGGAATATGGGAGTGTAATGGAGATATACCGGAAACGAGTGGAGGCAGAAGCAAACCAGAAAGTTAAGGAGATAGAGCAGATGGATAGAGTCATAAGAGATATAACAAATGGTAGGATAGAGCCATTACATGCATAACAAAAGGAGAAAGTAGATATGGCAAAGAAGAAGAAAAACAGGAGCGGAAGAGCAGCAGTAGCGGTTAAGAGAGGAAAAATAACAGGAAACACAGTAAGATACAAATGCCTTAAATGCGGGGTTGAAGAGGATATTCCCCAAAGTGCAATAGAATTAATAGAAGTGTTTGATGATATTGAAGAATTGCCTGAGTTTGATTGTAAGAAATGTGATGGGGTAATGGAAGCTTTAAACAAGTCTGCAAAAAGCTATAATGAAAGTGACGTAATACATATAGTAAGTAGCGGGATATCGGATGATAATGATGACTATATGTTCTGATGGACAAATGGGGTGCAGGGAACTCCCAGCGGAATCCAATGGAACATTGGCGGGGATGCGGGGTGTCCCCGCAATAACCAAAAACTCCCCCTCATGCCTGAGGGGGCTGGGGGGAGTTGGAGGTGGTGTTAGCCACATTTTTTATAATAAACAGGTTATAATACTGAGATTTTCAGCCATTATGCAAAAAAGGTGCGAGAACCTTACTGCATAATGGCTATTTTTTTGCCTAAAACATGGACTTTAGATGTCCAGACAGGCTTTAGCAATTCGAGTAGCATTGAGTCAGAGAGTTGGCCAACCCTCAAAATTGAAGGATGGAGGATATAAGATGCAAGACTCTATGAACAATGCAAAAACGCTGTCAATAATTTCAATGCCCATAAAGGGCAGACCATATAAGCATCAGATTCGTGCTTTCAATTTCATCTGCAGTCTATTTGGGCTTTTGAAGGGTGGTGGTGTTTCTGCCATTTCCGGATGGGGTGCAGCGCTCCTGATGGAAATGGGCTGAACAGCACCGGGAAAACTCTTGTCTCAATCGCCATTATAGGAGCATTGCTTGCTGCAGGAAGAATAAAACGTGTGCTGATTGTTGCGCCACTTTCCATTCTGGGAGTGTGGGAAGACGAGTTTAAACGGTTCGCAGATTTCCCATATCAGCTTATAGTCCTTAATGGCACGATTCAAAAGAAAATCCAACAGCTAAGATTTTTAACTGGCGAAGGTGTCCATGTGGTGGTAGTCAACTACGAATCTGCATGGAGAATGGAAAAGGAACTGGCAAACTGGCATCCTGACATTATCATCGCCGATGAAGGACATAAAATTAAAACTCATAATACAGCGGTTTCAAAAGCAATGCACCGATTGGGCTTGCTTGCCCAGTATCGGCTCCTACTGACAGGAACGGTTATAACCAACAAAGCCATAGATGTATTCAGCCAGTACAAGTTTCTTGATCCTCGTATCTTTGGAAATAGCTTTTATGCATTCCGAAACCGGTATTTCAACATGGTTGGCTATGGCAACCATACGCCAGTGCTGAAAAAATCAATGGAACAGGATTTGATGAAAAGGATTCACAGCATTGCATTCCGGGCGACCAAAGCGGAGTGCCTGGATTTGCCGGAAACCACCGATATTATTCGCCATATTGAGCTTGAGCCTGTCACTTTAAAGAAATATAAAGAGCTTGTCAAACAAAGCTATACTGAGCTGTCAGCAGGAGAAGTAACAGCTACAAACATACTGACACGCTTGCTTCGTCTTTCGCAATTAACCGGCGGCTTCATCGGAAGCGATGACGGTGGGAAAATCGAGCAAGTCAGTGATGCCAAGTTGAAAGCTCTTGAAGATATCCTTGAAAGCAGTATTCAAGAAGGACATAAGCTGGTTGTTATAGCAAGGTTTATCCCTGAAATTCATGCCATATGCAGGTTGCTGGAGAAAAAGAACATCGGCTATGCGTGTATTTATGGTGCGACTAAGGATCGCCAAGAGCAAGTCCACCGGTTTCAATATGATCCTGACTGCATGGTGTTTGTAGGCCAGATTGCAACCGCTGGACTCGGTATTACGCTGACTGCTGCAAGCACAATGGTATTTTACTCCCTTGATTATTCCATGTCGAATTTCGAGCAGACAAAAGCCCGGATCCATAGAGTTGGACAAAAGAACGGCTGCACATATATCTACCTTATCGCCAAGGGTACTGTAGACTCAAAAATCCTGACTGCTCTGCGCAATAAGGCAGATCTTGCAAAAATGCTGATAGACGACTACCGCAAAGGAGCAAATCCTTTTGCCCCAGAGGGAGGTGAAAGCTATGAGCGATAATGCGATGTTTGAACTTGCTGACCGTCTTAAGGAGCTTCGCGATGCAAAAAAGGCCGCGGAAGAGGAACTGAAAAGCATTAATGCAGAGATTGACGATGTTGAATACCGCCTGTCTGAGCTGATGATCAGCAGTGAGACGCAAAACTTCACAAGAGCAGGAACAATGTTCTGCCTTTCAACGACAACAAGAGCCAGTGCTGCCGCAGGCATGAAGGAGGAACTGTTTGACGCACTACGCAGTAAAGGCTTTGGAGAACTCATCTATGAAACAGTCAATGCAAATTCCCTGTCAGCATTTGTTAAAGAACAGATTGCGGAGAATGGGGACGAGCTTCCGGACTGGCTGAAAGGCCTTGTGAATGTCTTCGAAAAGACAACAGTAACTGTGCGGAAAGCAGCAAGGTAAATAGCTTCAGAAAGCAATGCTCCAATATCAATGTTCAAGGAATAACTGTTCGAAGAACAATGCTTCAAAGAACAATGATATAGATTACATTTCAAATTCATATTTACGGAGGTATAAAAGCATGAAAAACAATGAACTCGTAACTATTAACGAAAATACAGGTTTTCTTCAGCTCGCTGATTTCAATCTTGACGAGGCAATGGCATCAGAACTTGACGGTCTTGACATGACTTTTGAACGCATAAAAATCCCGTCCGCAGGCAGCACAGTATTCGAAGTACCCGGGGAAAATCCCGGAGAACCTGATACTGTCAAGGAATTCTCAGCGGTAATTCTTTATCATCATCCACTTTATGCATACTACAAGGACAAGTATAGTTGCGTTCTGGAATTTAACATAAAAGTGGGCAATGATTATTAAAATAACACAGGAGGGGAGAATGTTGCCGAATGTCGCAACCAGTGCTCCCGTAAAACCGCCCACCTTCTGACCGACAAATGTTGCGGCGTTAATTGCTATTGGTCCGGGGGTCATTTGAGATATTGAGAATAAATCGATAAACTCCTCTTGTGTTAGCCAGTTATTAATTGTTACCACCTGGTCTTCTATCAATGGCAATGCGGCATATCCTCCGCCAAAACTAAAAAGTCCTATTTGAAGAAAGCTCCAAAACAGTTTTAGATATATCATCGACTAAATGTTGTCCTTTCTGTGCTTATTGTATAAGCCCGAAAACGCGCCCAAAGTGCCGCAGCCCAATATTATAAAAAACACATTGATTTTAATAATAAAGGCCAGAACAAACGATACCAACATTACAAGTATGGGGATTAACCGTTTGTTTTTTATAACTGTCGACACCATAGAAACCACCACATCGACAATGACGGCACTAACCGCCACCTGCAAGCCCCACAGCACCGATCTTACAATTTCATTTTCTTTAAAGGCAAGGTAAAAAGTGAAATTATCGAGATGATTATCAAAGGAGGAAGTACGGTGCCGAATACAGTAAATATTGCTCCGGGTATTCCGGCCAATTTGTATCCGACCAAAATAGAGGCATTAACCGCAATAGGTCCGGGGGAGGATTGTGCAATGGCTGTGATGTCCAACATTTCTTCTTCTGAAAGCCAGTTGTATTTTTGCACAAATTTCTGCCTCATTAACGGCACAATTACATAGCCGCCGCCAATGGTAAAGGCGCTTAATGTAAAGGTTGATAGAAACAGTTTTGTATAGAATGAAAGATCCTTTTTCAAAACATTCGCTCCATATTAAAAAATTTAAGAATAGTATTATTATAATTTTATTGCATGATAAAATTCTAGAATTTTATCTGGTTAAAATACGAAAAATCCCCGTAATTTATATATTAACGGGGATTTATTAGGGTGTCAACAAGTATTATGACTGCAATTTATTAAGGAATTCCTTTATGGGCTTATAGAAAAACAGCAACAGAATGGGCACCAACAAAAAGATAATTCTGCCCCATAGTGTGGTGGCGACCATAATCATGGCTCCAACCCATCGGTTTTTATAGACATAAATGCCGAATATCTCGTCTCGCGAGACGGTTTTTATCATGGAGCCAACCTCGGACATAGGGGGATAGTAGTCGATATCCACGACATAATTATTCTCATCAGAACCGACAATTCGCTCTACATAGACCGTGTTGCCTTGTTTGAAGATTACAATCTGACCGTCCCGAAGTTCGACATCGTCCTCGAGGGTCTTAAAGCATACAAAGTCGTTTTTGTTTATCTCGGGTTTCATGGTATCTGACATGAAAATGTAGGGGATAAGTCCGGTAAAGGTATTTCCATCCGGTTTAGAGATTGAAACCATTATAACAAAAATATTAAATATAATGGCAAAGCTTATTATACAAATGATTATGGAGGAAGTAAACCCATTGATTAGCTTGGTACGGCGTTGCAGCCGTATAGCGTCGTATAAATATTGCAGCTTGCCGGTTTGCGGCTCCATTTTTAAAATTTTGGTTTCCGCCGGCAGGTTGTATAGGGTGTAGGTTTCGGTGGGTAGGCTGTAATATTTTGCAATGCTTTTTGCTCTGAAAATACATATTATTATGCAACAAAGTATTATTATAAGGGTCAGTGGCATATAAAGGCTGTTGCCGATTAAAATTAAATTTATTGGATTTTGCATTGCTACTCGGCTTGTAACGAGGGATTTAAATCCTAAACTGTCTCTTAATACCATCTGAGAAATATATACAAGCAACGAAAAGTATCGGGCAATATTAATTTTTTTGATAAATAAAGAAGCGGTTAGCAGTATAAAACTTAAAAACAATAGGTCATTAAGACCCGCGAAATACAATGATGGGATATATTCATATCTAAAGTCATATTTTAAAAGGGTAGTTAGAACAATGGTGGTTATAAATCCGGTGGTATAGATTGCGATTAGCGAAAAGAGCAGTGCCATAAGTTTTGAAAGTATCATCACAACCGGTTTGTAACCCATTTTACAAAGCAAATACCAACAGTTTCTTCTGATTTCCTCGAAGGTCAGGTCGTTGTAGTATACAATAATATAGATAACAATCAGAAAAAGCGACATAAAATTGTGGGTATACAGGGTGGTAAAATAGCTTCGCTGTACAAGGTATGGAGCGGCGTCGCTTAATACACTGTCGGTTAGCGTTAGCAGCAATAGATGCAAACCAACCGAGAAAAGACCGATAAAAAGGCCGAATACATACTGTTTACCCGTACTTATGTTTGGAATATATGACTGTCGCAGTTCCTTTTTAAAATAACTGTCTTTATAAATCATATTTTCTCAAAATTCCTTCAACCGCATTTTTGACCGTTTTAGTATTCATCCTAACTCGGTAGGGGTTTAGTCCCATTTTAAAAATCACATTGTAGATCGATTCTACATTTACTCGACTGTCAGTCGAGGGCTTGCTGATTATAAGACGGTCATCTGAAACTTTGTACTTGTACTGTGGCAGTGCTTTTTGCATAGATTCCATAATCAGGTAGGGCTGTTGGTCGCTTATGGTTAAAATAATGTCGTCGTACTCTTCGCAGAACTCGCTAATTGTACCGGAAAACACAATACTACCGTTAATTAAATATGCGGTATGTGTGCATATTTCTTGGATAAGGGCGCTGTCGATGCTTGAAAACACCAAGGTTTTGCCCGAATCACTTATTAGCCGAGCTATATTTTTCATGGGAGTAATTTGCTGATTATTATATTTAAGCTCCGGAACATTAAAAATAATAAGCTCGCTGCTCGAAAAGTATGCCGTAAGCAAAATAACAATTACCCTGAATTCACTGGGTAGCGTATGGATGGGGGTAAGGGATATGTTGCCGAGCCCTATATCGATTAGCAGCTTAAGAAGTTGTTTTTGGCGCTTTACCACTTCGATTTTGCTGTTGGCCGTTGCAAACATTAGATATTCGAGCACATTCATATTGTTATATATCATATTTACGGTGCCGATGTAAAACACATGGGGAAGAATAATCCGTTTGCGGCGCATCATTCCAATTTCAAGCAGCACACATCTTCCGTCGTAATAGGGCTTGATGTTGGCCATGATTTCAAGAAGCAATTTAATTTCCAAAAGGGATTTTCCGTTAAGACCCCATACCTCACCTTTATGGATTGATAGGTTTATATTCTCGAGTATGCGGCGGTATTGACCTTCGCGCAAGTATATTTCGCAAGAGGAAAGCTGGTTCATATAGACTGCCATTGGGTTTTGCTCGGGTGCTACAGTGCTTGTGTTTTCCATATATACTCTCCCTTGTATAGACTTATTAGGTCAGCGGAATTTTAAACACATAGACCGAAATAACGCGCTCGGGGTCTAGCAGCTCGGAATCGGGTGAATTGAGGGGATTGTCCCCTTTGGTTCGGTATTTAATGCTGCCATCTTCATCAGTAACTACTTCTATAATTCTATGTGTTACGATGGTATCGTTTAAGCTTTTAAATGTTACCACATCCCCAACCGACAGATTGCTGGGGTCGGAAGGCTCTTTCGATAAAATAACCGTTCCGATATCAAATGTGGGCTGCATACTTCCCGATTCTACTATAAAAAGTCTGTATCCAAACAAACTAGGGGTTTTACCGTTGGTCTTGGCTGTAATAATAAAACCTAGAACCACCAGTAAAAATATTATAAACAGGTTTAAAAGTATATTGGTTGCTCTTTTTATCCAGAGCATTGTACCCTTGACGCCCTTGTTGTTTTTCTCGAGGGCGTTGTCCAGCTCTTGAAACATTTCGGCAATTTGCTCTTCGGTTGTGTATTGTATTTTTTCCACTTTACTCACCTGTACTATTTTAACACAGAACAATAAAAAAAGCTGTTAAAAACAGCTTTTTTTATTGCTTTTGATGGGATTATTTTTGGGTGCCAGTTACAGACACGCTTAAAGCATTACCAAAGCCGTATCCGGCATAGTTAATGTCAACCTCATCGTTGCTTGGCCATTCGATGACGACCTTATATGTACGAGACTGACCTTCGTCCGACAATGCGAACTCATCTTCGGCTTTCAAGGTTCCAACGCCGGTGCATTCGTCAACAACAACACCGTCTTCTCTTACGAGAGAAACCTTAAGTGGTTCGATAGCCTGTTTTCCATCGGCAGCTTTTACGTCGATCTTTATATCAAGATCCATTGCAGTTTCTGAAATAGCAGTTCCGTCATAGTTTTTAATTGCGAATTCCCATTCTACAGTCTCGCCAGGAGCGATTTTTACATTCTGCTCGAAGGTATCCTCGCCGTCTTCCAAGAGAATGAACTCTTTGGCAACTACATCGCCTTCTGCCAGGTTATCGAGGGTAATGGTGTACAGTGCGAAGGTTCCGGAGATGAGGGACAAGCAGATGATAGAGATTAGAACAAAGATAGGTAGTTTTTTCATGTTTTTTTCCTCCTAAAATTTTTTAATCGGTATTCCTAATTGTTCGCAAGCAGCTTTGGGGTTGGGGCAAGCGAACAAATTAGGATTACTTATTAAGGTTCGATCTTTTCCGTTTACTGTGTATAACGAATCGTCAAACAAATCCTGACCGGGTTTTATGTAGTAGAAACCGTCTAACCAGGTTCTGGTACCGTCGTAAAAGTTTATTTTTATTCTGTTTCTAAAATATATTAGGTAGTAACCTTGTTGGTCGTTGGGATTGCCAATAGTAAGCGAAATTTCATTAAGCTGATACACCTGTTTAGTAAAAGCAACGAATGAATAGGTGTTGTTAATGTTCAGGTCTTCAGAGATATATAACATATCCATGATTAGGTTGCTTGGTAGTTTTTTTAGATCGGGCTCAATTTTTTTATTGCCGCCGCCCGGTTCTTCATAATACATGGATTCGATTCTTTCGATATCCGGGCTGATATCTGCATTGTTGTTAAATCCGGTGCTAAACGCAGACCAGGTGCTCGTACCTGCGGAAGATATAATAACTAATAGAAGGACAGCAATAATAACAATTTTAATTTTCATCAAATCCCCCCTAAAGCTATTATACCTTTCAATCAATCAGTATTTCTATACCATCACCGTTAAGGTATGCCGAAGTGAACTGAATGTTTTCGCCATTTCCAGTCGCAATTCCGCCAAGCGTAAGGGTTTCGCCAGGATTAATAACGCTGTTCCAGGAAAGGTTTTCGATTATGTAGTGGTTGACACTAGGGTTATGTTCTTTAATATTTGCGTGCCAGATGCTGACAATCGTTTCAGAATAATTGAAGGCTAATTCCCAGCCGTTAATTTGCTGATCGGATAAGTTTGTTATATTAATATCAAATGAATGAAAATGGTCGCCGACAACTGTTTGGGTTTCGGGATCCCATACTCCATTAGATATCCAACTGTTGATGACTTTGTATGAAACTCTTGCAAATGGAGGCTGTGGGTCCTCAGGTTCTTCAGGATTTTCTATTTCAGTCGGTGGTTCCAGATCAAAAGGCACCTGGGACGCTACAGCCGATACATTTATCGAGGTGCCAAATTCATGTCCGGCATAGTTAATGTCGATGTCTTTGTTGCTAGGCCAATGGATTTCTACGGTATAAAAATCGCTTTGACCGATTGTGCTAAGCGGGAAAAAGTCATATATATTAATGCTTCCGGTTCCTTTAATGGTTCCGACTACTTCTTGGTTTTTGTTCTTGATGTTAATTATCAAAGGGTCTATGGGGCTTTTGCCCGGGGTTGCGGCGGCATTAATTGTAACTTTGTAGTACATATCGGTTTCGGTTACATATTGGTCGTTATAGTTTTTAAAGCCAAACTTCCACTCGACCACATCGGTGGGCGCAATTTTCAAAGCCTGGGTGAAATTGTCCGAGCCGTCTTCTAGGAAGATGAACTCTTTAGCTACAACGCTTCCGGTGGCGACATTGTCTAATGTAACTGTGTAGTTTGCAAGTGTCCCGGCAACTATTGAGCCGGTAATTATTAAAACCAGAATGGAGATTGCAATTAACTTTTTGATATTAATCACCCTCCCAATAAAAAAAAGCTGCCAAGTGTAATAAAACACTGGCAGCTGGCTGTCGTATTCCAAAGGGAATTTAGACCCTATAGCTTTGCGCCACATACTTTCGTATGTTTTGCCTTTTTCAAATTCTATTTTTTATTTATCTAGATTATACTTTTCATCTCAACAAAAGTCAACAGCTAATCAATAACAATTTCTATTTTACAGTTAAAAAAATACACTCCGTTTTATGAAAATATTGTATATTTTATACATATACGTGTTTAACCGACAAGAAATTAAGAAAAATTCCGCAAAAAGGTGTAATTTATATTAAATTGTGCGTATTAACCATACCGGAGGCAGTAACCCACCGGATTGCGGAAGCTTTGATGGTATAACCGGCGAAGGAGACCCCGGGGGAAGCTGTGCCAAATGCCCATATAATCAGTTCGGTTCGGGGGAAAACGGCAGCAAAGCTTGCAAGAACCGCCGCAGGATATATGTACTGCGTGAAGGGGAGATTTTCCCGTTGATACTCTCATTGCCAACAGGATCGTTGAAAGAGTTTTCCCGCTACATCAAAAGGCTGCTTTCTAAAGGTAAAAAATCGAACAGCGTAGTTACCCGCTTTTCATTGAAAAAGGCGACCAATTCAAGCGGTATCACCTATTCACAGGCTCAGTTTGCTGTAGATCGGGATCTGACCGCTGACGAATATGCGTTGATATCCAAGCTTTCCGAGCAGGTCAAAGCATTCAGTACCCGAGTCGGCCATGACACTGAACCTGCCGGTGAAGAGGTAATAAATGTAGACCCTGAATCAGGTGAAATTACTGAGCCGCTTAAGTGATCAAAGGCCCTATCGGAGAGTAACTTCCATCTCCGATAGGGCGGAAAGGAGAACCGCATGGGATACAAATGTGTTTATATGCTGTCTGAAATAAAAGAGTATCTGAAAAACACTGTCCTATTTGCTTTCGACTTTGAAACGTCACCCCGCGATAAATGGAGGAACGATAAAAGTGCAGCTCTGGATGCTCATAAAGCAGATATTACAGGGATCAGTTTTTCAGTATCAGAAGGGACTGCTATATATGTTCCACTTAAACATCGTAGCGGGCGAAATGCAGAGAACCAGGCGGCAATATGGGATTATCTGAAATTACTATTCGAATCAAAAGATGTAATAAAAGTTGCTCATAATCTGGCTTTTGAGTCTATGTTCCTTTACGCAAGAGGTATCGTCCTTCAAAAGCCTTGCTATGACACGATTGCAGCATCACAACTTACATTAAAAAGCAAGTGGGAGTTCAGAAGTCTTGCTGACAGCGGACTTAAAACGCTTGCGCCTGCACTCTGCAAAGCAGAAATGACAGAATTCTCAACGGTTACTGAAGGTCGGTTTTTCGATGAATTGAACCCTCAGGATGAGAAGACTGTCCGCTACGCTTGTGCTGACAGCGACTACACTCTTCGCTTGTATCATGTTTTCAATCAGTGGTTTGATAGATTTTTACCCAAACACAGAACTATTGTGGAAGAGGTAGAATCGCCTACATCAGTATATGTCGGGATAATGAAGTATAACGGCATATTGGTGGATAAGTCAGCCATGCTGAAGAAACAAGCGGAAGCCGCAGAAAAGATTGTCAGTATCAGAAAAGAGATTGCCGGAATTATCGGCAATGTAGAGATTGGGGCAAATGCTTCAACTTCAGCATTTAAAAAATATCTTTTTGTGGATCTCGGTCTTCCGGTAATGAAAACGACCGCAAAACATCAGGAAGCTGCCGATGATGAAACCATGATCCTATTAAAAGAATGGTGTGAATCCAACAGGCCTGAACTTGCTCGCTTATTTGATCTGGTGCAAGAGTACCGCAAATGGGGCAAACTCAAATCCACCTATATAGACGGTTATCTTCGATTTATTGATGAGGATACCGGCAGGATTCATCCGGACCTTATGCCACTGGGGACAGAGACAGGCAGATTTGCGTCAAGAAACCCGAATATGCAGAATTGTCCGCAGAAAGACAATGACCCAATAGGCGTACGGAAATTTATCATTGCACCGGAAGGAAAGGCTATTTTATCCCTTGACTTTTCACAGATAGAACTGCGCGTCGGAGCGTTTTATTGCAGGGACAAACGTATGCTGGAAACCTATCGTACTGGCGGTGATATCCATGCTCAGACCACTTCTGTTATTTACCGCATTCCTTTTGAGGAGGCAGCAGACAAAAATGCTCCACATTATAAAGAGCGTAGGACCATTGCAAAGAACTGCAATTTCGGTGTGTTCTATGGCCTGTTTCCTACTGGCTTACAGAGAACACTTAAATTTAAAGCTGGGCTGAACCCAACTTTGTCCGAATGTGAGACCATCATTCAAAACTTGAAATCCGGATACCCCGGTCTTGCCAAATGGCAGGATGAGGTAAAAAAGCGGGCTGCTGTAAGCTGCTATACAGAAACATGGCTGGGCAGGCGAAGATACCTGCTGGGAATTCGGTCATCAGATTGGGGCAAGAAGTCGTTTGCCGAGCGGTGCGCATTAAATACACCTATTCAAGGTACAGCGGCAGATATTCTAAAGCTTGCCTGTGGGCGCATCATCAGTGGACTTCCCGAAAGGCTCTGGCTGAAACCTATACTGCAGATACATGACGAGCTGGTTTTTGAATTACCGGAAGACAAGGCGGACGAAGCAGTTGTTTTTATAAAAGAGTGTATGGAAACACAACCCTTCCCTGAATTTGATGTACCTATTGTGGCAGAGGCTTCGGTAGGAAGAAATTTTGGAGAAATGAAAGAAATGGAGGATTGATATTATGACTAATTTACAGGTTTTTAAGAATACAGAATTTGGAGAACTTAAAGTACTCGTTATTGATGGAAAGGAATACTTTCCTGCAACGGATTGTGCAAGGATGCTAGGATATAGTAACCCTCGTGATGCGATACAACGCCATTGCAAACCAGACGGGGTCGTGAAACACGACGGGGTCACCTTAACTACAAATCAATATGGTGTCTCGACTGAACAGCATGTTGAACGGACTTATATTACAGAGGGAAATCTATATCGTCTCATTATACGTAGCAAACTTCCTGCTGCTGAACGCTTTGAAAGATGGGTCTTTGATGAAGTGCTGCCCACGATCAGAAAATATGGAGTTTATGCTACAGATAAAGTTATCGAAGAGATGATTTCTAATCCGGAGTATGGTATCAGGATTTTCTCTGAACTGAAGGCAGAACGCGACAGACGGAAAGCTTTAGAAATAGAGAATGCAAAGAATAAACAGATTATCAGTGAGTTGAAGCCCAAAGCGAGCTATTATGATCTCATATTGCAAAATAAAAGCCTTGTGCCGATCAGCAAGATTGCCAAGGATTACGGAATGTCTGGCCGCGCTTTCAATAAGCTGCTTCATGAGCTTGGAGTACAGTACAAAATGGGAAACTGCTGGCTTTTATATCAGGAGTACGCCGATCAAGGATACACGCAGTCCAAGACCCATGCTATTGATGCAGAAAGAAGCGTAATGCACACATATTGGACACAAAAAGGAAGGCTATTTATCTATGACCTTCTTAAAAACAAGAAAGGTATATTGCCTGTAATCGAACGTGAACAAAAAAGCGCATAGGCAGGGGGTAATACCATGAGTATCAGCAAGTTTAACGCGGAAGGATATTACGACCCCACACCTTATGAAGCACTGCTTAGGATTGAGCGAGAGGCCAGGAAAGCGCCTTACAGACCGATGGTATTTATCTGCAGCCCATATGCTGGTGATATAGAACGTAATATCCGTAAGGCTCAGGGGTACTGCCGCTTTGCAGTGAGCAGGAATTGCATACCTATTGCTCCGCACCTCTTGTTTCCGCAGTTTATGGACGACGATGATGAACAAATGCGAAATCTGGGCTTGTACTTTGGCATGGTATTGATGTCAAAGTGCTCAGAAGTGTGGGTATTTGGCAGAAAAATTACTAAAGGGATGTCCATTGAGATTGAAAAGGCAAAGCAGCGCAGCATTCCGATCCGGTATTTTAATGAACGATGCGAGGAGGTGCAGTGTAAGTGAGCATCTCATTCCCTAAAGAATTGGCAAACCGGAAGCAATGGATCTGCTGGCGTCTGGAACCAAACACAAAGGACGGAAGAGACAGTAAAATCCCTTACAATCCCTTAACCGGTAGAAAAGCCTCAAGCACTAACCCAAACGACTGGTCGACCCTTGACGATGCGATTGCGGCAAAAGAACAATATCTCTATACCGGATTAGGTTTTGTATTCGCAAAAAGCGGAGGTTTAGTAGGGATAGACATAGATCACTGCCGCGACAAAAACACTGGGGAATTAAGCGATACCGCCAAGGATATCCTTGAGCGGTTTCCGTCCTATACGGAAATCAGCCCTTCAGGAACTGGGCTTCATATTTTCTATAAAGGGGAGATGCCTGCTAAGGGCAATAAAAACACTAAAACCGGCGTTGAAATGTATGCCCACAGCAGATACTTCACAATGACTGGCGAGCGACTGCCAGGGACTCCTGATTACATTGCTGAAGATAACGGGGCACTGGCCTGGATACATGAGAATTATATCAAAAGTAAAAAGCGGGGAGGAAAAAGCAAGAAAGACAGTAAGGTGGTTAAGCTAGAGCCGCTTACAGATGAAGAAATTCTGGAGAAAGCCCGGACAGCCGAAAACCATAAGGAATTTAATCTGCTATGGGAAGGAAAATGGCAGGAAGCAGGGTATCCGAGCCAGTCCGAAGCCGACCTTGCTCTTTGCTGTATGCTGGCTTTCTGGTCAGGCAAAAACAAAGAGCAGATGGACAGGCTGTTTAGAAATTCCGGGTTATTCCGGGAAAAGTGGGATACGGTACATCATGCAAGTGGAGCAACATATGGGCAGGAGACACTGGATAAGGCCATTGAAGTCACAGAGAACGTATACAGCCGCGAAAGCGAGTCAGTTATCTTTGAACATGAGGGCAGGTATTACCGCACCAGAGGCGAAAGTGTGTATCCTATAACAAATTTTATCATTCAACCGGTGGAGATGATTGTATCGGAAGATGAAACGCAGATGACTGCTGATCTTATTACAATCCGTGATGAAATATACCGCCAGACATTTATGACTACCGACTTCAATAACATCCAAAAATTTAAAAATATCTTGAACCGCCGGACAATATCCTTAGGCTATTTTGGCTCAGAAGGAGATTTGGAACTGCTGAAAGGTTATATATCTGAAATGGAGTGGGTAAGGAAAACAGGGGTCAAGGCTCTTGGGATTTATGAGCATGGCGGGCGGATGGTATATGTTTCAACGGATGGTGCCATTGAAGCCGGAGGCAACATTGTTGAAGATATCGTGCAGCTTGATAAGTATAAAAGCATAACAACCGATATCCTAATCTTTGAGCCATTGACAAAGGAACAGCTTATTATGCTTGGTGAATGGCTCCTCAGCTATAACGAACCCATAAAAACGGTATCAGTAATGGCCTGGGTGGCCGGGTGCTTTATCAAACCGCATCTAAAAAAATCAGGTATCAAGTTTCCTCATTTATTGCTTGTCGGAGAACAAGGCAGCGGAAAAAGTAATACATTGGAGCGGGTTATTCTGCCGGTATTTTCGTGCAGTAAAATCCGCGCGGCTACACAGGTTACTGCATTTACGCTGATGAAGGAATCTGCATCATCGAATCTGATACCACAGTTGATGGATGAGTTCAAGCCTTCAAAGATAGATAAGTTAAGGCTAAATGCCTTATACAACCATCTTCGAGATGCATATGACGGCCATGAAGGTGTCCGCGGTAGGGCGGATCAAAGTGCTGTTACTTATGAACTGTTGGCACCTATTATTGTAGCTGGTGAGGAATCGCCGGATGAAGCGGCCATCAGAGAACGGAGCATAGAATTGCTATTCAGCAAGAAGGACTTAAAACCAGCCAGCCATAGACAAGCATTTTATAAGCTGTGTGCAAAAGCGGATCTGCTTGGCAGCTTCGGTCGGAGCCTGCTGGATATAGCACTCAGAGTATCGGTTGCTGAG